>Ga0209536_100010689_pt1 | contig 13505 bp, 10 predicted proteins | sample DeeMarSeWOR28_12_FD_187461 | JGI IMG/M metagenome (GOLD analysis project Ga0209536, IMG submission 187461) | Marine sediment microbial communities from White Oak River estuary, North Carolina - WOR-2-8_12 (SPAdes) (version 2) | ecosystem: Environmental > Aquatic > Marine > Intertidal zone >...
GACGGAGTCTATCACACATTTTCCGGCGTCGTTTATGACCACTGGATTCCGAATTTCCATGCGCTTTCTTCAGGGAATCGTAAGGATAAGACCGGCGAGATAGAAGTTTGTGCCGTTGTCGGCCCCACGTGTGACAGCTTTGACAAGATTTCGCTTTCCGAACAGTTACCGGCGGACCTTCAGATTGGTGACTATCTATACACCGAGAACATCGGAGCGTACAGCATCGCCTCCTCGACAAGATTCAACGGTTTTGAAGGCGCGAAAGTCCTGCACGTGAACAATTAAAGTGCTCCGAGTTCTTTTAGCAGTATTGGGGAAGAGAAGTATGAATTTTGGAAAGACACTCTGGCAGAATGCCAGCAAGCTACGCAGTACGATGTTTTTCCTGCTGTTCTATCTTTTCCTAAGCGTTTATGTTGATCTGCGACTGTTGTATTATGTAACAGGAGCAACAGCGGGTATATCGGGATTTCCATGTGAATGGTCGTATTTATTTGAGACATTATCGCTGCCGGGCGGTTTGGTCAGATATATATCCGTATTCCTGACTCAGTTTTTCATGTTCCGGTGGATCGGGCCTGTAGTTGTCGTATTGCAGGTATGGGTAATAGCGTTATGTATCGACAGAATAGTCAAGAACTGCGATGGTAAGTGGTTTGGATGGGTCAGGTATGTACCGGGAATCGTAATCCTGTTCTTCTACACAAGTTATGTGTATCATTTTGAGACGACGATGGCGATGCTGGTTGTGTTCGGATTATTCAATTTATATATAACGGTAAGTAGTGAGAAATGGCAGACATCGCTGGTATGGTTTGTCGTGTTAATAGTCATCTCGTATTACTTTGCGGCGGCAGGAAGTTTATTGTTTGTGGTGTTGTGCAGTATATACGAGCTTGTTGTTAAGAAGCATGGAATTACTGGACTTGGGTGTTTAGTGTTCGGAGCGGCGATTCCCCTGTTGATTGGTGTTTATGGATTCCGAGTGAGTCATATTGAGGCATATAGCGAGTTGATGCCGTGGTCGTGGCGGATAACAAGTGATGATCTCTTGAACAGGATGATTCCATGGTTGTACGCGATGTATGGAAGTGTCCCGGTATGTTTGTTGTTGATGGGGTTTTTGAAGAAAAGTGAATGTGCAGAGACAATCAGTAAGAGGAAGAGTAAGAAGGACAATAAGAAATCTAGGCAGAAGATGTGGCGTGTAGGAAGTGATAAAAGTGGTGGTGTTATTAAGTGGATTGTAAGTACGGCAGTTTTGCTGGGCGTTGCAGGTGGCGGGGCATATTATTTTGCGAATGACCAATTGAGAACATTGTATCAGATAGAATATTACCGGGGAGAGGGTAATTGGGAGAAAGTGCTGGAATTGGCAAATAAGCAGCCGGGACAGTTATTGTCGATACAGGCGAGGAACCAGGCTTTATATCACTTGGGCAGGTTTGCCGATGAAATGTTTAATTATCTGCAGCATCCGGATGGTTTGATGCTTTCACACGCTGCGTTTGACAAGTCTTACTGGCATAAGTATGACCTGTATATAGATCTTGGATTGATTGGGCAGGCGGACGAGGTACTGACGGAGAGTATGGTGTCGTTCGGGGACAATCCTTTTATTCTGAAGAAGCTTGCGTTGGTGAATTTGATTTCCGGCAAGAGCCAGACGGCAAGTGTGTACCTGGGGGCTTTACAGAAGCGATTGTTCTTTGGTAAGTGGGCACAGGAATACCTGGTGAAGCTTGAGAGTGACCCGGAACTGAGAAGTGACAATGAGATTCAGAGATTGCGGTCTTTGATACCAAAGGAGGAAGATGGACGGTTCCTGGCGAGCCCTGAAGTGCAGTTGAGGGCCCAGATAGAGAATAGTAGTAAGAACAAGATGGCCTTCGAGTACCTTTTGGCTTTATATATGCTGCGTGGAAAGATATGGGATTTTGCGGAAGTTGCCGGCAGGATAGAAGAGTATGATTATGAGAACGTGCCTGTAGCTTTCGAAGAAGCGATATTGTTGAATAATAAATATAATAAGAAAACGATTTCTCTGAAAAAGTTGAAGATAAGGGATGAAACGCAACGTCGATTCGATGAATTTATTGCTGTGACAATACGATATCGAACTAAAAATGCGGCTCAGAGTGAGCTGGCAAGTAGATTCAGGAATACTTACATGTATTATTACTTTTATGGCATTCCGGAACGATAATGACCAAGAATTATAAATACGCGATACTGTTGGTAATTGTGGCGATAGGGGCAGGTATCGTTATCTGTTTTAAACGTGATGTTAACGAGGATTTCGTTAATTTTATACAGGTTGATCGCAAGGCGCGGATACACCCGGATTATAGTTCGATTGTGATACCAGCGAATATTTCACCGATGAATTTTGCCGTGCGCGAGGATGGTGAGCTTTATTGCGTGAGAATAAGCAGTCGTAAAGGTAGCCAGATCGAGGTATTCAGCAGGACAGGTAATATCGCAATTGATGAAGCACAATGGAGCAGTTTACTTAAGCAGAATAAGGGCGAGAAACTGGAGATAGAGGTATTTTGTAAGGTTAGGAATGGGAGATGGTTGAGGTATGAAACGATTCACAATACTATCGCGAGCGATGAGATAGACGGGTACGTAGTGTACCGAAAGATTCATCCGGGCTACAGGACATGGCGTGATATTGGGATCTATCAGCGCCAGCTTGGCAGTTATGTGGAATCTGTTGTGCTGGATAATAGTTATTTCGAGGGTGGGTGCCTGAACTGTCACGCATTCTGTAATAATAAGACTGATAAGATGTTGATCGGGCTGCGAAGCGCTAAATACGGCAGCAGTGAGTTGATTGTAAATGATGACAAGGTGAATAAAATCGGTACGAAGTTCGGATATTCTTCATGGCACCCGAGCGGAAAAATTGTGGTTTATTCGATGAATACAGTTTACCAACTGTTCCATCATGCGAGGAAAGATGAGTATCGTGATGTGATCGATATTGATTCTGCACTGGTGTATTATGATTTTGGAAGCGTGAAAGTGAAGCGATGTGAGCACTTATCGAGGAAGGACAGACTTGAGACGTACCCGTCATGGTCAAGTGACGGCAAGTTCTTATATTACTGCAGTACGCCGATAAAGTGGCTACCGAGTAAGATGGAAGAGATAACGAAGGAGATGATCGAGGGATTAAAGTACGACCTTATGCGAATAAGTTACGATGTTAAGCGGGATGAGTGGGGAGAGCCGGAAGTGGTTGTTTCTGCTCAGGAAAGCGGCAAGAGTTCGCTGGAACCGCGAGTTAGTCCAGACGGGCGGTGGCTGTTGTTCTGTATGTGTGATTACGGTTGTTTCCCGGTATATCAACCAAGCAGCGATCTTTATATGATTGATCTTAAAAGTGAGCGAATAGATGGAAAATTCGTTTACAACAAGCTCGATGTAAATAGCCGGGCGAGCGAGTCGTGGCATAGCTTCTCGAGTAACAGTAGGTGGATTGCTTTCAGCAGCAAAAGAATGCACGGATCGTTCACGCGAACGTATTTCAGTTATGTTGATGCGAATGGAATTGCGAGTAAGCCGTTTGTGCTGCCGCAGAAGGATCCCGGTTATTACGAAAGATGTTTACGGACGTTCAGTGTGCCGGAACTAGTTGTTGAGCCCGTCCGTACGACGAAGGAAACGCTTGGAAAAGTTGCTCGCAGAAAGATTGATAAGGTTGTAAATGTGCCGATTACTTCGGCGACGATTATGATTGAAGGATGGCAGGAGCGGGAATAATTTGCCGGGCTTTTATACTACAATCTTCTTTTGATGGCGTCGATTTGATCTTCCGTTACTTCCACGCCTAAATTTTGGGCGATTTTGATGTGTTCCCAGGCCAGATCATACTTCTTCAATTGATAAAATCCGAAGGCGAGCCCATAATGCGCATCGCCGATTCCAGGATCAAGCTCCACGGCCTTGAGATACGCTTCTACCGCCTGCTCGTAATTCTCATTGTTTGAGTAGGCCGCCCCGAGATTGTAATAGACCATTGGTTCGTGAGGTTCTAATTGAACAGCTTTTTTATAATGTGTAATGGCTATGCTGTACTTATCCTGGCCAAAATAAGCATTGCCCAGGTTGACCAGTGCCGAAAGCATATCAGGTTTGATAGCAAGAATCATCTTGTACTGCCAGATTTCATCCTCAACCATTCCCAGCTTGTTATAACAAATTGCAAGGCCGTAATGAGCATCGAGGAAATCATGCTGGATTTTTAACGCCTTCTTGTATTGGACGATCGCCTGGTCGTAATCCTGAGTCTGACTGTAAATATCACCTAACTGGCTATAACAACCTGCATCTGCCAATCCCAAAACAATCGCTTTCTTCAATTCCGCTACCGCCCGCCCGTATCTTTCCTGTTTGCTATACACAAGGGCAAGATTCTTGTATCCATCCACAAAGTTGGGATCCAGTCTGATCGACTCCGAATATTCAGAAACCGCATAACCTAACGAGCCTCGCTGGGCGTACGCGTTCCCAAGATTATTATGCGTTTTGGCATCATTTGGATTGATATCAAGGGCAGCATGATATTCATTAATCGCCTGTGTGATCTGTCCCTTTTTAAGGTATATGTTGGCCAGATTTGCACGGGATTCTGACAGCGTCGGATTTATCTCGACAGCAAGCTCGAATGCTCTCAATGCAGACTCCATATCGCCCACATCGCTGTAGCTGTTCCCAAGATTGTTGAAGAAACAGCCCAGCGTCTGAATCTTACTCAGATTCTTCAGATAAATATTCCGACCGTTAAGTCTGGGCACTTTGAACTTTTTTATATAATGCTCGTCGGAAGCATTTCCGCCCTTGCTTGTGGTTTCAATATTGAATCGCACACGCCCGTCATCGTATCTTACGAAAAAATGACCCGGTACTACAACACCGTGCAATGGAAGGCCGAGCCGTTCTCCGATAGAAAGATAAAGAACGGATAAACTCAGGCAATATCCCTGCTTTCTATCCATGACGGTATGCAGAAAAAGGCTGTTCGGATCGCTTGCTTCTGATATAGAACTGTATCCCAGCTCTTGAAATAAATATTTGTTTATTACCGGAATCGCCCTGAAATCTGCTCTGAGCCTTTGTTGTTTGAGCCTGTCGCGAATTTCCAAGGCCATCTCGTCCAGCGCTGACTGATACCTTCGGCCGTTCACCATTTCGCTCCAGTATTCGGAGATAATCAGAGCGGCTGTTGCCAAATCAACCTCATCGTTATGAAGCCGAAGGACTTGTTCGATAGATTTTGCATACAGACCCGCCTTGTCTTGATTAGCAAGGGGCGCATTGTGCTGGGCAGGCAGGACGGGCGTGAGAACCAAAATACAAATTGTTGCCAAAAAAATCTTTTTCATAGTTTATACATATTATATACTTTAAAGCCGTTTTATTCAATCTTATTCTTTGATGAACGGAGAAATATGATGGATATAAGATACAATACTTCCAGGAACACTATGGTCAATCGTATGCTCTCTCTGAAGCGACGTACATGGCAAAATACGCTATTAACGATGTTGCTGCTTCCCGGTATATTGATCATAGGAGCATGCCAAGAAGCAGGCACCAAGGACGTTAAAAGTAAACAAAAAATTAAGCCAGCCGCGCCCCCGGCTGAAATGAGTCTCTTCAACAGCAAAACTTTGGGATATTGGAAACCTACCGATTTCGGAGGGCAGGGAAAGGTTTATGTGATGGATCGTTGTATTTACCTCGAACAGGGCAACGATATGACCGGCATAACCTGGGCCGGCCCGCTGGTGCGGATGAACTATGAAATAACGCTTCAAGCCATGCGGGTTTCCGGAAGCGACTTTTTCTGCGGCTTCACTTTTCCCGTCAATGAGAATTACTGCTCGCTGATTCTTGGCGGCTGGGGCGGCTCGCTCTGCGGATTGTCCAATATCGACTACTACGACGCCGCAAATAACGAGACTACCCGGTTTGTTTCTTTCGAGAACGGCAAATGGTATCATGTCCGTCTGCGTGTCACACCCAACAGGATACAGGCATGGCTCCAGGAAGAAGGAGAAGAACCGCTCGTAGATATGGATATAACCGGCCGAAAAATCGACACTCGGGCTGAAATGGATTTATGCCAGCCGATGGGTATTGCGACCTGGCAGACCGTCGGCGCCGTTCGAAACATAAATCTGCGAAGGATAAGCCAATAATACCCGTTATTATTCTACTGTTGCACCATTGCTAATCGGCACACCGGCTCCAAGGCGTTTGAACAGGTCTATACGCATCCATCGATTGCTCTTGAACCGCCACCGATTTGCCAGCCCGACCGTTATAATACTGAGCGTCGCAGCACTCCATGGCCCCAAAGCACCAAGTCCGGGAAAAAGCGTAATAAAGCATAAGCTGCCGATTCCCAGCACAATAATCACGCCGAAGGCCGAGACTGCTGCCAGCCAAAGCGTATCGCCGGCACCGCGAAGCGAACCGTTATAAATAAGCGTGGCGGCATCGAAAACCTGATAAATCGCCGCCAGAACGAGGATTTTTATGCCGATGCTTATAACCGCGTCGTCCGGTGACCAGAAAGTCATGATTTCGTTTCTGAACAGAAGAAGGCAAAGACCGATCAGTCCCATGTAAACCAGCCCGATTCTCAAACATACGCTGGTCTGCTTGATCGCTACGTCTTTTTTTCCCTCTCCGATCGCCTTTCCCACTGCTGCAGTCAAAGCCGTCGCAAGACCCACCACGGGCATAACAGAGACATTCACACTTGAAAGAACGGCGCTCGTAGCCGCCTTGGCTTCTTTTCCAAAAAGGCCGACCATCCCGAACAAAATCACCCCCCAGAGCGCAATATTAACCATAAGGCCAATTCCGGCGGGAAAACCGACTTTAAGCAGGTCTTTCATTCTGGCAAAATCGACATTCAAACTATGCCTGCTCTTAAAGCTCGTATTAATGTCGCCGATTAAAAAGACCGCCATTCTGATGGCCGAACCCGTTGCAATTCCGATAAATGTCCCCCAGCCGGCGCCGGCGATTCCCATCGCTGGAAAACCGAACTTGCCGAAAATCAACATGTAATTAGCAACGACGTTCACCACCTGCCCGGCTATTGCAGAATACATCATAACAACAGGCCGATGCACACCCATGAAAAACTGGCTGCTCGCCCAGACAAAAACCGCCAGAACCTGGACATAGAGCATAATCCGCAGATATATAACCTCCATCGCGGCAACTTCCGGCTCGTGACCTAACATTTTGAATATCGTCGGCGCCGCCGGCCACATAATAATCAAGACAACAACCGAATAAGCCACGCCCATATATATCGCCTGCCAGCAATAATTCGAGCAGGCCTTTTTATCACCTCTACCTAGGCTCTGACTGACGAACGTATTGACGCTTGTCATCACGCCGATTGCAAACGCGGCCGGTAAGAAACCTACATAACCGGCCGGAAGAATCGCCGCCAGCTCCTCAGTTCCGAGCCTCGAAACCATAAACCTATCGACGAACTGCATAATCGTAAAGGAGATATGCGCAACCACCATCGGGGCCGCCAGCTTCAGCATGTACTTTAGCGAGGTTTCGTCCGGGTGTGAATTTGGCGTAAGTAGAGTCGATTTAACAGCCATTAACCAAGATCCTATTCGTTCAGATTCAGCTTCTTCAGCAGCATATTGGCGGATATTCCTAAAACCAGTATATGCTTGACCGGACTGGTTGTGCCGGAAATGATACTAACGGCGTTCTTTTTCACGCCGAGATGTTTGGCCAGCAACTTAATCAGGCATTGATTAGCCTTGCCTTTTTCCGGTGCAGCGGAGACCTTGACCTTCAGCATCTCATCGAGCAGTCCACAAATCCGCGTCTGCCCGCTGCTGCCTGGCACAATCTTCGCAACAAAAACCACACCATTATTATGTTCTTCAATCGCCAGATTACCCATATCTATGTTTAGCCCGCAGGCCCATCCTGAGGGCATATAAAACATGCGGAACGCCGCATGCTGATTAATCAATTTTCTCCCGCAGATTCGAGCCGATCGCCAACTGCACGTACTTTTCAATCTGCTCGGCAAGCTCACCGAGCGATGCAAGCTGGAAATCCTCGTAATGCCCGGGAATCAAATCTCCTTCCAGCGTCCTTTTGAAAATTCTAACACGGATAATAGAAGGCGATCCTTCGGACTTCGTAAAATCGTTTTCCTTATGCTCGGTCAGCTCCACACGCCAATCCTCACTAATGAAGACAAGACACTTGCCTGTAAAAACCGCCATCGGAAAATAATCGCGCAATAACTTGAGCGTTTTCATTATGCACCTGTTTATTTCAATTGCTTATGAATAAAATAATCACAGAATCAACATGATATTCCCATATTAACAAAGAGAGCGAGAAATGCACAACTTTATTTGCCCGGCGATAGTATAAATCAATCGTATCTATTCGTTCAATTCATGCCAGGCGTTCATTGTACGCTTGAGGTTGTCGTAAGCGTCGCCGCCAATGCCGTAGCCTTGGAATCCTATCGGGCCGGAGTAGCCATAATTGTGGAGTTTCTTGAGGAACTGCTGCATATCGAATGTACCGCGATCCAGCGTTTGAATCAGGGTTTTCCAGTCTTTGCCGCCGATGTCGGCGCCGTTGATTGTGACCACGAACAGGTGGGGCATCGCCAGTTTTATAAGCGACTCGGCGTTCTTTTCGTCATCGACCATAAGCCAGTGGCACAGGTTAAAAGTTACACCGACGTTTTTGCGGTTTGCTTTCTCCGTCAACCGGACTGCATCTTCCACTCGTTCGACCCAGAATCCGGTGTGGGGATAGAGCGCCACCCTGACGTTGGCTTCAGCAGCCATGTCTGCTACTTCCTGAAGGATTTTCACTGCCTGAGGATCACCGGCAGGATCTGATGGTTTGTGTTTCTTGCTAAGGACGAAAAGCCAAAGCATTGAATTCCGCCCCCTCAACACTTCAATTGTCTCCTTCAATTCAGGACCGTATTTCTGCTGGTCCGGGTCGATATTGATACCGAGATAGACGGTAAAAAGTCTCAATCCGTTCTTGTCCAGCTCTTTGGCTATTTCCGCCAGTTCTTTTCCCGCTGTGCATCCAATGCCGGCATAGCCCAATTCCCTGACCATTTCGACCTGCTCTTTTGCAGTTTGATGTGCAGTGTCTTTTGTTGCCGTATCCATCGCAAAGAAAGGAAGCGGCCCGGCGGGCTCAATACTGATATTGCGATAAGCCACCGGTCCGTGGTCGCCTTGCAGCATGAGTGGTCCTTTCGGTTTTTCATCGTTATATGTGCTGGCCCGTGTCGACCCGGTAAGTTCCACATCTTCGTGGATAACTATACCGTTATGGATCACCTTCTCGAACCGTGCATTCGAAACTTTTCGCCCGGCACTGTCGAAGCGTGGTGCCCGGAAGATAATATCAAACGTCTGCCACTGTCCAGGTGGCCGAGATGCATTGACTCGCGGCGAGTAACCTTCGAAACCTTTCGGATTTCTACTTTCGTCCCATCTCTGATAAATACCACCACACTCGATACCCGCGTATTCGGACTGCTTCTGCCAACTGTCAAAAACCTGTATTTCATAGCGACCCATGAAATACACGCCGGAATTCGAATCCTTGGAGACCATAAATTCGATATGTGCTTTGATATCTCCGAACTCGGTTCTGCTGAGAAGGTTTGACGTCCTGCCCTTAGGTCCATTCAAAATGATCCCTGTTCCGGGATTGCCGCTCAGCATCATTTCATTCGCCGGATCAGTAAATGCATCGCCCGCTATCTGCCACTGTCCGGTCGGCTTGCGCCAAGCCGACAAGTCACTTCCTGTCAAAGTCACCCGCCCAGCTTTTGAACTGACGGATGGTAAGAAAAATGAAATAACAATGAGCAACGTAATCGTATGATTAATTATACTTCGATTTTCCATAATCCATGCCTTTACAAAAGTCATTCATCAATAATCGATTGAAAATAGTCAATAGTAAATGTCAAATTCTCCACGGGCTTCGCATCGCACGTGACAGCATTCTGTTGGCCTTCTCATCGTTGATGAACCGCTCGTTGTCCGGATCCCATTTTAGCTTTCGTCCCAGCAGCATTGAGATATTTCCAATATGGGCGATAGTAAAGCATCGCTGTCCAATCTCTGGTGGGAAATAGCAGTCTTTTCGCGATTTGACGCAGTCGATAAAATTCCTCTGCTCGCCGCCCTTGCAGGTATAAAGATGAATCTCGTTCGGCCCTATCACCGAATCCAGGATTGATTTTGGCTCGGCCTGCAGCGGCGCCCTCCAGCCCCGGTTTCCAATCCAGCCTTCGGAGCCTTCGAATCGCAGGCTCGGAGTGCCCGATGTCACTATTAATCTGACACCGTCAGCGTATTTGTATTCTATATGATATTCATAAGCCGTATTATATAATCCGTCTTTGAAGAATTTGCCTTTGCCTTCGACCTCGACCGGCCCGGTATGTTCAGTATTGTTGCCCCATTGTGCACCGTCGAGCAGATGCGCGCCCCAGTCCGTCAGCATTCCACCGGAATAATCCAGAATCCAACGAAAGTTCCAGTGGATTCGGTCTTTGGTATAAGGCGCCCATGGAGCCGGCCCCAGCCACATATCGTAATCGAAGCCTTCCGGCACCGGTATCGGCTCAGGATCGCCCGGTGTGTCCGGCCCGCTCGGCAGCTCGACGCGAATCGTATGGACTTTGCCGATTCTACCGTTACGAACCAACTCGCACATCCTGTGATACTCATATACAGACCTGTCCTCGGTGGACCATTGAAAGACCCTGCCGTAGCGTTTCATTGTCTCGACGAGCTGCCGGCCTTCCGCGACGGTTAGCGTTGGCTTCTCGCACTCGACGTCCTTACCCGCTTTGGCCGCGGCTATTGAAATCGGCACGTGCCAATGGTCCGGCGTAGATATCATAACAGCGTCTATGTCATCACGTGCAAGCACTTCCCGGAAATCTTTATAAGCAGCACAATCTTCATTGCCGTATTTTTTGTTGACCGTATCGAGGCCCTGCTGCAGATGAACTGGATCCACATCACAGACAGCGACCGCCTGAGCATCAGGTTGCGGCAGGAAACTTTTAAGATTCATATCGATGCCGTGGCTGCCCGTGCCGATGAATCCAATCGTAATCCGTTCGCTTGCGGCTACTGTACCTGCTTTTCCCAGCGCCGAAGAACGAACCAGATAAGGAAATCCCACAGCGGCGACAGATGCACCCGCTGCCCTCTTCAAAAAGTCCCGTCGATTGATATGTCTCTGTGTCATGATTTAATCACCGAATAATAAACAATAGTCATTACTCAATAGTAAATAGTCAATGTCAAATGCGCCATGGACTTCTTATCGTCCGCGACAGCATTCTATTGGCCTGGTCGTCATTAATAAACCGTTCTGCATCAGGATTCCATTTCAAATCCCTATTTAACTGCATGGCGATATTTCCCAGGTGGCTGATCGTGATGGAACGGTGTGCCGTCTCTATGGGGGCAACAGTTTCTTCTCTGGAAATCACACAGTCGATGAAGTTCCGAGCATGGCTTTCACTTCGATACAGGTGAATCTCATCCGGCTTTATGACGGATTCGAGGAGCGACTTCGGATTGGCATCATGACGCCCGCGGTCGGCCCACACCCAGCCTTCTGTGCCCTCGAAAGTTACGCCGCCCCGTACTTTATTCGAAACGATGAGTTTAACACCATTCTTATAAATGCACTCGAAATAGAAACTTTTGGCAGTATTATACAATCCATCCCGGGCAAACTCGCCCTTGGCGTTAATAATCTCGACCGGCCCGGTATCCTCGGTGCCCATGCCCCACTGGGCAATGTCGGGATGATGTCCTCCCCAATCTGTCACCTGCCCGCCGGAGTAATCCAGTATCCAGCGGAAATTAACATGGCAACGGGCGGGGCAGTAGGGGGCATATGGTGCCGGCCCCAGCCACATATCATAATTGAAACCATCCGGCACACGTTCGGGCTTATCGCGATGACCCTGTTTCGAAATATCAGGCGTCCCGCCCGGCAGGCCGCACTTGACCGTGTGGAGCCTGCCGATTCGACCGTTCCGCACCAGCTCGCAGGCCCGGCGGAAATTATGGTCTGAACGCTGCTGGCTGCCCGTCTGAAAAACGCGCCCGTAGCGATGGACAGTGTCACTCATCGCACGCCCTTCAGCGATAGTCAGCGACAGCGGCTTTTCGCCGTAGATGTCCTTGCCTGCTTTTGCTGCTTCGATAACTGATATAGAATGCCAGTGGTCAGGCAGGGCCAACAGAACGGTATCGATATCATCGCGGACCAGCACATCCCGAAAATCTTCATATGACCTGCAACCCCGGTAGGTTCCCGGCGCGCTTCTGAGGCCGTAATGTTCCGTAACGATTCTCTTGGCCGGTTCCCGTCCACCGGTGCGGTTGTCCCAGTAACCATCACTTTGGCGGTTGACGTCACAGACAGCAACGATCTGCACTCGTTTATCCTGCAGAAAGTCTCTCATATCATTGAAGCCCTGGTTCCCTGTTCCGATACAGCCCATTGTGATTCGGTTACTCGGGGCGACATTTCCCGCTCCGCCCAGCGCAGACGAAGGGATGATATACGGAAACGCCGCCGCTGCTCCGGCGACTCTCGTTGTGTTTTTCAGGAAATTCCGACGTGTGATTATGTAATTCATTTATCTCCTCATCGAAAACTCAGAAGCTCATAGTCTTTCTGACATACGCTCGGCTCATCTTCAGACTGTCTCGCAGGGGCCGGGTAGGTTTGAAGTTGCTTTCATGGGCAAGCTCGATTACGACATCGCCGGAGAAGTTAACGGCGCATAGGACTTTGCCGATAGCAACATAATCCATGTCTCCTTCACCCACGGCTTCGGACCACGTCCCATCAGCGTTCTGGTCCCGGATGTGCAGGAACACGATGCGGTCGCCAAAGGTTTCGATGAAATCCACCGGATCTACGCCGCCACGCACGAGCCAGTTGAGATCGGGGCCAAGCTTAACTTCGGGGACCCGTGCAAGTGTTCCTTTCAGATCGTGCATGTCGTTTTCTACTTCGTACGTATGATTATGCAGGTTCAGCACGACGCCGTTATCCCGGCAGAGATTCATAACCCGGCGAAGAAGTTCTGCCTGTGCGTCTAAATGTTCGGCCGTCTTGGTTTGCGGCGCTCTGCCCACAGATGTACCGAACGTTCGTCCACCCAATCTGGCGAGTCGCGTCACGACAATCCGAGCATCTTCAAAGACCGCCTTATGCTGTGTCCGTTCCCACATTGCCCCACCGAAAGATGTGCCGATTACGGGCAAATTGTGCTCTTTCGAAAGTGCAGCAATGCGCTCGACTGCATCCGGGTAGCGCAGCGCCGTATGCATCAGCTCAATTCCGTCTAAACCGGCATAACTCATGTCGGCAAAGATCTGATCCAGCACGGGATAGAT
>Ga0209536_100010690_pt1 | contig 13504 bp, 9 predicted proteins | sample DeeMarSeWOR28_12_FD_187461 | JGI IMG/M metagenome (GOLD analysis project Ga0209536, IMG submission 187461) | Marine sediment microbial communities from White Oak River estuary, North Carolina - WOR-2-8_12 (SPAdes) (version 2) | ecosystem: Environmental > Aquatic > Marine > Intertidal zone >...
TTAATGTTTGCCATCTGGACAGGATCACAGGCTGTACTTTTAGATGGTGCTTTTAATCTGATATCAGCGATCATGGCAATTTTTGCCTTGAAAATATCGAAATTATTGAAGGAGCCTTACTCCGAAAAGTTCCCTGCCGGGTTTGTCGCCCTGGAACCATTTTACCTTCTGGTCAAAGGTTTAATTCTATTCATATTAACTGCTTTTGTAATAACCAGTAATGTTTTAATCATGCTTAGCGGTGGAAATGAATTACCACTGGGAAGCATCGTTATCTATGTAACTGTTGCTGCTTTGGGGAATTTCATAATATATTTTTTGATCCGTAAAAGTGCCAGTAGGGAACCCTCACCAGTTCTTGAAATTGAAAAGGAAAATTGGATGGTAAATGCAGTGATAAGCTCTGGTATTGGCATTGCATTTCTCATTGTATTATTATTCAGGGATGGATTTTTACAACCGGTTGTTCCTTACGTAGACCAGGTCATTGTAATACTTGTAGGATTGGTGAGCCTTCCTATTCCGATCAATGCTATCAGAAATGGGATCAGTGAACTGCTATTGATTGCGCCTAAGGACGAAATTGCCGAAAAGATCAAAAATATTATCAAGGACCAAATGGATGACACATTGCTTGAAAAATGGCAGTTGTATATACTTAAAACCGGCCGGAAATACTGGTTAAACTTAATTGTAATCCCTGTTGCATCAGAGATAAAGGCAAGTTTTCCTGATGACATTAAATCAGATATTGAATCTGAGTTATCGAAAGAATTGGAGTATTATACGCTTGATGTTCTCCTTACTAAGGACTTGAACAATCTATAATCTAAATACGGATAAAAAATTAAACTGACACGATGAATCATTCAAAATTCCTCAATAGGTCAGGGTCATAATCTACAGCATATGGATCTAAAAAAGATCTATTTTGCGATGGTCAAACATTTAGTTATTATGGATAGATGACTTTTTTCTACATTATAAAATCCAGTAATCATGAAAAGAACACTATTTTTATTAAGTATCCCAGTCTTTTTTAGTATTTCCTGCGAGGAAAAAATTGATATTGAAAAAGAAAAAGCTGCAATTATTGAAGTGATTGAAGAAGAGACCAAAGCTTTTTTTGACAGTGACATAAACCGTCTCGCCTCATACCATATTCAGGATGAATCCAATATTAGATTAACAGCTTCCAAAGGTGGTTATTCCTACGATGTCGGATGGAAGCAGATTGAATCTTTCTTTCTTGATTACTTTGAAAATGAAATGGGACCAGGAGAATTTTATGAGGTCAAGAAGAACTACAAAATTAAGATCTATGGTAATAGTGCTTCGGCAGCCTATGACAACTTTTATTACAATGAAAATGATGATCTTCTAAGTACCAGCATACATGCTCAATTTCTTGAAAAAGTAAATGGCGATTGGAAGATCGTGTTTTACACCTCAATTTACAATTCCACCTGGGACAATGAAGAGGAGGCTGAATCGAATGACCAGGTGGGAGCTGAGGCCAATTCAGAAGATTAATATTTTGGGTTGACAACGGATGCGGAGATCTCGACTTTTTGATCATCTATTGTTACTTTATGCTTTTTTCTCGTAATATCTGGTAATACGTTTCTGAATAATAAAAAACACCGGGATAAGAAATAAAGTAATGTCCCACAATATGGGTTTTATCCATGCCATGGCTATGGAGACCAGCGCGATAACGGGTTCCACCAGGCTCTCGTGTTTTATGGAACGTATCTTTTCTGTAGAAAGGTCCTCGCTGACCAGTTCCTTTTTCCTGGTGGCATAATTCCAGCTAAGAAAGGCCAGGAAACCCACCATGAACATCATTAGGCTGTAAGAGGTCAAAGGAATGGGCTGACCGGGCAATACAATGGTCCATGTATTCATCAGGGGTACCAGCATTAAAAAAGCTAGAAATCCAATCTCAATCCATTGGTGGGTAGAATTGGTTTTTTTATAATAGGTAAACCGTTCCAGGTGTTTGAACCAGTACACCGCCACCAGCAGAAAGGATAGAAGGTATATGATCGTTCCCGGGGGACGGTTTTGCAGATATACCAGCAGCTCCTCCGTGTTGCTCACATCCTCTGATGTGGGTAGATCTATCGCAAACAGCATGGAGGTCATGGCCAGGGCAAATATCACATCACTCAAGATAGCCAACCGGTTGATGGGCATGGTCACAATGTCTTTATCTTTTCCGGAGGATAATGACAACAGCCCTTTTTTCTGTTCAGATTTCATAGTATAGGAATTAGATATTGCAATATATCAAATGCATAACGGAAAAAGAAAGAGGCTGTCTCATTGAGGCAGCCTCCCATGATTTTAAATTTCCTTAAATCGCTATTCCTCCTGCGTTTGTGCCTGTGCAGCTGCATTCATTTCTTCCTCAGAAAGCCAGCCGCCACCAAGCGCCTTGTACAGTTTTGTATATCCAGCGAATAACAGTTGTGTGGTCTGTGCCAGATTCAGTTCAGCTTCAAACGCCTGCCTTTCGCTTTCAAGCAGCTCCAGGTAACTGGTCACGCCTTTATCGTAACGTTCCTTGGACAAGTTTCTTGCATTCAATGCGGCTTCGACATAATCCTGGCGAAATCTCAACTCATCTTTCAACGTAGAGATCTCAACCAGGGCATCTTCCACTTCCCGAAAGGCAGTTATCACTGTCAATTCATAGGTATACAATGCCTGTTCTGTCTTATAGCGCTCTATTTCCACCCTTCTTTTGTTCTTGCCGAATTCGAATAAAGGTCCAAGTAGAGAAGCGCCTGCTGAAAATGCTACACCATTTGCAGTTAGCGCAGAAATATCGGTGCTGGCTACCCCCAGCAATCCGGTCAGACTGATGGCTGGGAACCTTTGTGCTACCGCTACGCCGATCTGTGCATTCTGGGCCTTTAGCAAGGCTTCGGCCTGTAGAATATCCGGCCTGCGGCTTACAATCATAGACGGAAGTCCTACCGGAATATCCGGCGGGAAATCCTGCTCTTCGAGTTCTACGCCGATCATTATTGGACCAGGATTCCTGCCCAGCAATATACTCAAAGCATTTTCCGTTTGGGCAACTTTTCGCTGATATAAAGGAACAGCCGCGGCCGCGATGGCTCGTTGTATCTGAGCCTGGTTCACATCTATTTCCGGAATAATGCCTTTATCGAACCTTTCCAGAATGATATCCAGTGATTGCTGCCTTAACTGAAGTGTATATCTTGAAATATCCAGCCTCCACCTGTAATCCAGCAGGGTATAATAGGTGCCAACAATCTGTGATATTAATCCAATTTGCACTGTCCGTCTCCCAAATTCAGAAGCCACCAAATTGGCCCGGGCGGATTCAGTGGCTCTTCGATATTTGCCCCAGAAGTCAAGTTCCCAGCTTAAGGTGCCAAAACCTGTAAATACATTGGAGGCTCCACCCCCTTCAGTGGGCAATCCCTGAAATATATTGCCTCTGGTGGCTCCTGCCTGATACCCGATACTGGGCCAGATATCCGCCTTGGCCTTCCCCACTGCGGCCCTTGACTCTTCAATGCGGGCAGACGCAATCAAGATATCCTTGTTTTCCCTCAAGCCAATTGTGATAAGTGTATCGAGTACTGGATCTTTGAATAATTCCCACCATTTTATGTTTAATACCGAATCTGTCATGGCCAGTTGCAGACTGTCATATCTGTATACAGCTGTAGAATCGATCCCCGGATCCGGTGTTTTGAATTTTGGGCCTACTTTGCACGCTTCTAAAAGTACTACTGAAAGAAAGGCAATTGCTATGAATACAACTCGATTTTTCATACTACTATTCATTTCATCTTTAATTTGAGGGTTGTTTAGAAGCTTCCAATTCACGGTTTTTCTCATATCCCGCTATTTTTCCAATGAAAACAAACAGCATGGGATACAGAAAGACCCCCAGTAGCGTAGCTATGGTCATGCCCCCTAACAGGGCCATGCCCATCACCTTCCTGGCCTCAGCCCCTGAACCAGTGGCCACAACCAAGGGGAAAACTCCCAGGATGAATGAAAAGGCAGTCATAAGGATGGGCCGGAATCTTGATTTGGCAGCCTTGATGGCCGCATCAAAAAGACTCAATCCACCCTTGAATTCTTCATTGGCAAACTCCACGATCAGGATGGCATTCTTGGCGGCCATACCGATCAACATCACGAATGAAACTTGTGCAAAAATGTTGTTCTCGAAACTCGGGCTGACAAAACGAGCGATCCACAAGAAAAATAATGCACCAAAAATAGCAAAAGGAGTTCCCAGTAGAATAGCCAGCGGTAACGACCAGCTTTCATATTGTGCAGCCAGTATGAGGAATACAAAGACCAGAGAAAAAGCCATGATAATGGCCAGGGAACCGGAGGCTTTCTTCTCCTGGAATGACATGGCATTCCAGCTGTATCCCATGTCGGCTGGTAGAGTCTCTTCCGCTACACGCTCGAGTGCCGCCATGGCCTGTGCGGAAGTATACCCCGGGGCAGGGGTTCCCGTCACTTCTACCGAACGGTACAAATTGAACCTATTGGTATAATCCGGTCCGTAGGCGGGTTGTATCTTCACAATGGTTGACAGAGGCACCATATCTCCCTTGTTGTTGGGGACGAAGAAATTGTTCAACTGTTTTTCGTTCACCCTGTATTCCGGCTCAGCCTGTATGTAGGTTTTGTACAGCCGGCCAAATCGGGTAAAATCATTGACATAACTTCCTCCCATAAAAGCGCCAATTGTCGTATAGAGGTCATTTAATGATACGCCCAATTTGAGTGCTTTTTCTTTGTTGATATCCATAAACCGCTGTGGTACAGTCGACTGGAAGGGCGTAAATGCATTGAAGATCTCCGGCTGTTGGCTCGCCGCCTGTATGAACTTCATGGCATTTGCCTGTAGATAATCCGGGGCATTTCCGGCCCTATCCTGGATCATCATACTGAATCCGGACCCATTGCCCAGCCCAGGAATAGCCGGTGGACCAAAGGTAAAGGCACGGGCGCCTTTTATTTCTTTGGCCAAACGCATGTTCAGGCGCTGAATGACTTCTTTCGCCGTATATTCCCTTTCACTCCAGTCTTTCAGGGATAAGAACATGAATACATTATTCGGCGCCATGGAGGAAGATAACAGACTGTAACCCGTGGCAGTTGTCGTGTATTCTACCTCAGGTGTGCTCATCATTATTTCCTCCAGTTGCCTGGCTATCACATCAGACCGTTGAATGGATGATGCATTCGGCAGCTGAATATTGGCATAGAAATACCCCATATCTTCTTCAGGTATAAAACCTCCCGGTACCAGTTTGAAGAAAATTCCGGCAACTATGGTCATAATAATGATGAACGCTACACTCCGTTTGATCTTGCGGGTGACCACGTTGGTAAAACTCATATAGGAATCCGTGGATTTATCCATCCCTGTATTGAATTTCCCGAAGAACCAGCCAAGAGGTCCCCTATAGGGTACGGGCTTCTTAAGCAAAAGGGAACAGAGGGCAGGGCTTAAGGATAAGGCATTGACTGAGGATACCATGACCGACACCACAATGGTTATGGCAAACTGCTGGTATAATATACCGGTTATTCCCACCATCCCGGCTACGGGAACGAAGACTGCGATTAGCACTAGTGTGGTTGCAATAACCGGTGCAGATACCTTAGCCATGGCATCATTGGTAGCCTCCTTGGTTGTCATTCCTTTTTCAATATTCACCTGCACCGCTTCCACCACCACGATCGCATCATCGACCACGATCCCGATGGCCAGTACCAACCCCAATAATGATAAAGTGTTTATCGTAAAACCCAACAATGGGAAAAATACGAATGCTCCCACCAGGGAAACCGGAATGGCCAAAGTTGGGATAATGGTAGCTCTCCAGTCCTGGATAAATATAAAAACCACAAGTATCACCAGGGCAAGCGCGATAAAAAGGGTAATAATAATTTCCCTGATTCCGGCCGTTATGGCTGTAGTTGTATCCAATGACAGGTCATATTTCACACTTTCCGGAAAATTATTCTTTAATCGTTCCATTTCCGCGGTGATCGTCTGCACCAGTTCCACGGCATTTGCGCCTGGTGCCTGGTAAACCGCTATAATGGCACAGGTCTGCTGGTTCAGCCTCGAATACATATTGTAGGTTTCCACGCCAAGTTCCACGGTAGCTATATCACCGATTTTAACCTGAGAGCCGTCCGACTGGGTACGTACTACAATCTCTTCAAACGCCTCGGGACTGTTAAAACGTTCCGGTAACCTGACGGTGTAGGTAAACTCAGTCCCCGGAGGAGCGGGCTCTGCCCCAAATTTTCCCCCCGGCACGATTACATTCTGCTCGTTGATGGCATGCATGATCTCCGGTACGGATATTCCCAGGGATGCCAGCCGGTCCGGTTTTACCCATATCCTCATGGAATAATTGGCAGCTCCCAGCACATCGACCCTCCCTACACCCTTTGTCCTGGCCAGCTGGTCTTTTATGTTGATCAATGCATAATTGTTGAGGAATTGCTGATCGTACCTGCCATCAGAGGTGAGTGTGTACAAGGCCACAAAGTTAGGGAATGCTTTTTGGGTAGTAATCCCGTATTTTGTTACCTCTGCCGGCAGTTTTGCCGATGCCGCAGATACCCTGTTTTGGGCCAGTACGGTATTCATATCCGGATCCGTACCCACGTCAAATGAAATGTCAATGACCATCGTGCCATCATTGGAATTTGTGGATTTCATGTAGATCATGTTATCCACCCCATTGATTTCCTGTTCCAGGGGCGTGGCAACAGATTCTTCCACGTTAATGGCATTCGCGCCTGTATAGGTTGCTCGGACCTGTACTATGGGTGGGGTGAAATTCGGATATTGCTCTATGGGTAAGCCAATCATGGAAACGGCCCCAACGATTACGATCACTATGGCGATAACCATAGCCACGATCGGTCGGCGTACAAAGAAATTACCTTTACTCTCGGACATGTGGCTATTATTGATTGGTTTGACTTTGAAATTCAACAAGGGTGGGATTCACAGTAACCCCGGCAGCGACTGTCTGGATACCGGTTACAATTACCCTGTCATCCCGTGAAAGGCCTTCTTCAACCAGCCATAGATCGCCGATCTTTTCTGAAGCTTTAATCTGCCGGGCCTGAACGACGTTCTCAGCATCGACAACATATACTGAGTACTGACCTTGAAGCTCTGTCACACAACGTTGTGGAACGAGCAGGGCTCCTTCCAGATTGGTCAGTTCGAGCTTTACTTTGGTGTACATACCGGGTCTTAATATTCTATCTGGATTCGGGAAACTTGCCTGGATCAGCATGGAACCCGTGGAAATATCTACATTTCGATCCACAAAATCTATATTTCCTTTTTCACTGTATAAAGTCCCATCCGCGAGTATCAGTTCCACGTTGGATCTTTCTTCACGGTCATCAGGAGGGGTTTCAACATTGTCCATATCCACCATCCTGGCAAGTGCCAGATAAGCGGTTTCCGGTAAAAAGAATTGCACCCTGATCGTGCTGATCCTGGATACTGTGTTGAGAATGACCGGATTCGGGGATCTTCCCACAAACTCCCCAACCCTGGCATTTGTTTTACCTATCAAACCATCGATTGGAGACATTATCCTGGTATAACTCAAGTTGATCCTGGCCATTTCCAGGTTGGCTTCGGCAGCTTTCAGAGAAGCTTCAGCCGCTTCCTTGCTCGCCAGGGCGGCATCATAATCGCTCTGGCTCACAGCATTGATCTTAACCAGGGGTTCATACCTTCGTAATTCGTTGGTGGCATTTACCAGGTAGGTTTCCGCTTCTGCCACCCTGCTCTGCTGGGCCGCCACCTCCTGCATGAAAGGTTGGGCATCAATTCTGTACAGCAGTTGTCCTTTTTTGACCCTGGTCCCTTCATCAAAGGCGATCTCCTCCAGGAATCCTTCAACGCGGGCCCGAATCGGGATGTCTTCGAGTCCATAGGCCTGGCCAACAAACTCTCTGAAAATGGGCACATCCTTTTGTATGACCTGGATAACTTCAACTTCCGCGGGAGGCGCCTGGCCCGATTCTTTTTGGGTGCAGGTGCTAAGCAGGACGATGAATCCCAGCAATACAATCTTTACAGCAAAATTCAAATGATTATTTTTCATAAAAGTAGAAAGGTTTCGCGTGTGTAATATATCAGATCATAAATATAAGTTTCTTTTATAAAACTCAAATGAAGAATCCCTTTAATGTTGTTTAATCGAATAACTTTATGGCAGCTAACTGATATTGGCTATTTCGTTCCAGCCCCGGGATACTTCTGCTTGCATGATGCACATGAATGGATCGTCCTATTGCCAGCTGTTGTATTTCACCCGATCTGCGTCAAATAGATTCTTGGGAGGTTTTTCTTCAGCCGGGTATCCCAAGGCAATGATTGAAAAGGGTACGATATCTTCCGGCATATTGAACATTCCCTGCAATTTTTTCACCCTGTCTTCTTTGGGGTACACGCCCAGCCATACCCCTCCAAGATCCAGGCCGGTAATGGCCAGCAATATGTTCTGGGTAGCTGCAGCACAATCCTGTGGCCAATATTCAGGGTACTTGATCAGGGACATATCTGCACAGACCAGGATAGCGACAGGGGCTTCATACAACATCCTGGAATGCGGATGAAATTTAGGGATTGCATCAAGTATTTTCCGGTCATCGACCACCAGAAAATGCCAGGGTTGCTCATTCCCTGCCGAAGGGGCATTCATCCCCGCTTTCAGGATCTCCCGGATAAGCGCATCGCTTACCGGTTTGTCCTGATATCGCCGTATACTGCGTCTTTTATAAATCGCTTCCATGAATCTTAGGGTCATTTAATCCTCCTCCTGCATGGCGGATTTCGCCATTTCCAGGGCCTGGGTGGTGACATAATATTTGGCCAGCATATTAGGCACTTCCCAGCTGGGGATATTCCCATTTTCCAGGTATTCCAGAAACTTTTCGGTAACCTGACTGAAATGCGCTTCATGCCCGACCTTATATTCCTCCGGGATGTTTATTCTCCATTCCGTATCGGAAATTTTCTCGGCACTAACTCCCGGGTATTTCTTTTGAAGTTCTGTACGGATCGCCTTTGTCAGGGCTTCACTGAAAGAAGCAGTGTCGGATTTTGCGGTGACGTACAATATAGGCTTATATCCTTCCTGCGCTCCCTGTCGAATGATCAGATCACAATTCGTTCCCCGCATGATGGAGAAATGCGTGTCGCCGGTCCCTTCGGGTGCCTGGTATTTCCAGATCACGGAAACTTTGGCATATACGTCTTTGATCTTATAGATGATGTCCCCGTTTGAATACACCTTCAGGGTTTCTCCATCCAGGTCTTTCTGCAGGTAATCCGGATAGGATCTTAATCCCGTTACCTTTTGAAATTCCTGGGGGGAAAGATCCGTGGTCCACCGGTTGGCCTGAATGATATCAATATCATTCTGATAGTCAATGATCTGGTCCGGAAAACATTCCCACTGCACGAGATCCACAAGGTGGGTGGTCACATCCACTATGCCTTCCCCCTGCTGGGCTACATCAAAAAACCAGGCTGGACGGATAAGGGGACTGCCGGATACATACTTAAAAAAATGATGGATACTTTCCTTGGTGATGGCAGGTTGTTCCGGGGAACCGTTTAGCAACGTGCCGAATACTTCAGGTATTCTGGACAGTTCCCGTTGCAGCATGGTGGTTATCTCATACCGCTCAGTCATGATATCGTACAACAAAACACCGTTCTCTGCTGCCCGTTCAAATGCCCTTTGCAGGGTCTGGAATTCCTCCGGCAAAATGATCATGGGTTTATCGGCCAGTACATTTACGCCCAGACTTATGGTCCGGAATATATAATCTGCCTTCAGGGCATTGTTGCCTGAAACAACCATCACGTTGCCCGGTTGCTCCTTCAGCATTTTCTCGAAATAATCGGGACCCATGTATACTTCCTCCACCCAGTGAGTAGGATCTTCCTTCCTGGTATTGAATGCCCTGATCCGGTTGATATGCATTTCAAGGTCCTTCCCTTCCGGAGCATATACATATACCACAGAATCTACATTTTCATACATTTTCTTTTGAACCAGGGCCGCGTGAAAATGTCCCGGATCCAGGGTCATCAGTTTAAGTTTCTCAGGAGCCATTTCTTTATTGTCTGTTTCTTTTCTGGCATCACAGAAAGTAAGCAACAGGAGTAAGATGATCGTCAAATATGCGTAAGGTACTTTCATGTGCTTGGAATTTTATTTTATCAGTTTAGTTTTTTCAGTTTCTTCATTTTTTCAACGGCAATCTGCTTTATACCTCTACATAATTGGTACCATAGGGATACCGCTGTGGCCTCGAGATCATGGCATTGGCTTCATCGTCATTCTTAAATCGTTCCCTCACCGGGTCCCAATACAGCTTTCTCGGTACTTTCATGGCAATATGACTTACGAGGCAGGCACTGCATGAACGATGTCCAATCTCTGATGTCGCTATGGGCTGTTTTCTGGTCCGGATGCAATCCAGCCAGTTGCCATGTTGTTCCTCGCTTTCATACAGGTGAATCTCATCTGGACCGATTACTGAAGTAAGGATCTTTGGATCACTGGCTTCCAGGGATTTGCTGTTATTGCCCGATGTAGGGTCGGAAGCAGTTACTGAATAAGGCCCTCGCGCGACAAAGATCCAACCTTCCGAACCAATGAATTTAACGCCGTTTGTATAATCACCACTGATTCTCATCGTCACCCCGTTTTCATATTTTGCCTTTACCTCAAAAGGGCCATGGACATCCCATAATCCGGAAGCGGGAAATTTAGCAGTTGCCTCGACTTCTACGGGCCCGGTATATTCGGTGCCCATGCCCCAATGGGCAGTGTCCACATGATGGGCACCCCATCCGGTGATCATCCCGGCACCGAACTGTTCACAACGCAGCCAACCAGGCCTTGAAAAGTCCTTTTGCGGGTGAACGCGCTTCTCGGTATAATAAGCCCGGGGGGTGGAGCCAAGCCACATGTCATAATCCAAGGTATCGGGTACCGGCATTTCAGGTTCTTCCGGTCCTCCAGGATCTCCCGGCAATCCCACCTCGATTTCCGTGATTTGCCCAATCCTCCCATTGCGTACCAGTTCACATGCCCTCTTGAATTGGGGCCATGGATTCACGGACCGTTGCTGGCTGCCGATCTGCAGGATCCTGCCGGTACGGTTAATCACATTGCTCAATTGCCTTCCTTCGGCAATGGTCAGGGAATTCGGTTTTTGCAAGTAGATGTCCTTCCCGGCCAGTGCAGCTTCCATTGCGATCTGCGCATGCCAGTGATCCGGCGTAGAGATGATCACGGCATCGATTTCAGGATTGGTCAAGAGTTCCCGGTAATCGGTATAGACTTTAACATCTGCCGGATTCGGGGCATCGTGAAGGTTTTTGTACAATTCATCCACTCGCTCTTTCCCTTTTTCTGCGCGTATGGAATCCACGTCACATACTGCAGTTACCAGGGCCTTCTCATATTTCATGGTTTCGGGAAGGTCATGATCCCTGGCTATGCGTCCACATCCGATCTGACCGATCAGGATTCTGTTACCGGGACTATTCTTCCCAAATACCGAGGCCGGTACAAGGGTTGGCAGGAGCAGGCTTCCTGAAGTTCCCAAAAAGGTCGATTTAACGAAACTTCTTCTTTTCATAGATTATTCGATAAAATATTTTCCATTTTCAACACCCAGGTGATGCCTCCTGACAGGTGCCTGATGAATAATTCATCTTTATAGTGTTTTTTATCATGGCCCAGCGCCGTAAAGAACTGGCGGCCTCCATCGTATTCATGATACCAGGCCAACGGAAACAGGTCCCCAAAAGTTTCCCCGGGATATTCTTCCCGGTCAGGATCATTCACTGTAGTTAAATCTGCCGCAAGGAGCACCTTGATGTCCGGGTTCAATTGATTCATATAATAACATTCGTCTTCCCAACTCCATATACCGGGTAGGAAACTGGTGGATGGATGATCCTTTTCTATGATCTTAATGTCGAAGGATTGAAAGGGGGGATGCCGTACAAATTTTCCGCCGACCATTGCCCAGAACCAGGGCCATTCCCTTTCAGAACCACATGCTGAATGGATGCCAATAAATCCGCCTCCATGCTGTATGAAATTTTTAAAAACCTTTTTTTGTCCTTCCGTATCGAATGCCTCGTTGTTGGTATTCGAAAAGATGACCGCATCGAATGTGCTTTCAAACGTGTCATCAAAAATCTCCGGATTATCGGAAACCACGCAGTCGACATTCAGGGCTTCACAAATGCCCTGCAAGGCTTTCACACTTTTTGCGATGTTGTCGTGGACATAACCCTCTCCATTCTTTGTGTATATCAATACCCTGGCTTCCGGCTCATCGGCATACCCGTCCGGGAAGGCAAATCCTAAAAAGTTCAAAATAATAATGCCTAGAAAAAATTTACTCATCATCTTATTTATTGTCAGTTAACACAATTTTTGGGGGAAATGCAAAATCTGTCCAGTATCTTTCTGCTTCTCCAGCTTTCAGTTCACCATCAAAGATGAGCATGCGATACCGCAATACATAGTTCTTTCCGGGATTCAGTTCCCATTTATTGTCCCGGATCGGGGTAAACATGAAAAACATATTGGCTTTACCCTTATGATCATTGGAAGGCCACATCCTGATGGGCTCAGGATGTTCCCGGTTCTGTGGACTACTCATAAAGAGGATCCCTGAATTTCCTTCCTTTCCATTCGTTTCACCTTGTATGATGCACCACCGTGTGCGGGTAGCATCCGCCTCATCGCGTGTCTTACCTTCTGAAGTAAGCACCGAACTGTTGTCCTTCCCCCAGCGCTCCGTGGCCCGGTATCCAATTCCACCGCCATACCGGTATTTGAAGAATAATATCCCACTATCCGTTGCACAGTTCAGTATGGAGGTAAAATCCACAAGCCAGACCTTATCTTCAGAGGAAATATTCCAGGCGCGAATATCCCAGACCTCATTCAGGGCGACAACTTCCCCCTGCTGAGCAGTAAGGTCAACATGTTCCTGAAGCACCCTGAATCCACCGAATACCGGGCCTTCTGTCAGTGATAGCATGCTTTTGAACCTGACCGTTCCCTGCGCCTCCCCCAGGTTCCAGAAATCGACCTGTCTGCCCTGGAATTTCGTCCTGGTCCAGGGATTCCAGATACCATAATGGTGATAATGGTCCGGGGGCTGAATTCTGGTCAATACCTGCTGGTCTGGAGACCAGACCGGATGAATGAACCCGGAGCGCTTAAATATTGGATCGACGCCATCAGGGGGCATGACTTCTGCCAGGTTATACTGCAGAATATACCGGTCATCAGACCTGATCTTAAGCGTAGAGGCATCTTTTTCAATAAGAATCTTTTCCACTGCTTTGGCAGGTTCTTCCCTAACAGAAACTTGAAATGTTCTGAGGTTATTTTTC
>Ga0209536_100010693_pt1 | contig 13503 bp, 14 predicted proteins | sample DeeMarSeWOR28_12_FD_187461 | JGI IMG/M metagenome (GOLD analysis project Ga0209536, IMG submission 187461) | Marine sediment microbial communities from White Oak River estuary, North Carolina - WOR-2-8_12 (SPAdes) (version 2) | ecosystem: Environmental > Aquatic > Marine > Intertidal zone >...
TTGAATACCAGAAAAATATTTTTCTGGTCCTTATATTCTGAGAGAGTAACCGATTGACCGTTGAAATCTTCCAGAGTGAAATCCGGTGCGTTTGATAATTTAGTATATTTCATTGATCGTCATCCAAAATTCAAATTAATCACTGTTTCAGTGAAGATTGAAAAGATGCTATTTGAACATCTCACTGGTTAATTGTAGTATATCATAATCTCGACAGATTGTCAAGGTTTTGTTTATATATTGCAAAGCTATCAAGGGGGCAATGCGTGGATAAGATTAATATAATCGGATGTTTTAATTTGTCTGTTTATATGCCGCCAAGGCACGCTGGCGAGCGAATCCATGATCGACGATGGGCTGCGGGTAATCACGGCCGATGATACAATTGATTTGTCCTTGAAGTTCCGGGGGCATCATCCAGGGTGTGTGCACATATTTCGTTGGAACATCCGCAAGTTCAGGCACCCATCGACGGACAAAATCGCCATTGGGATCGTGTTTTTTCCCCTGGAGAATAGGATTGAAAATCCGGAAATAAGGCGCGGCATCCATGCCGGTGCCAGCTGTCCACTGCCAACCTCCATTGTTGGCCGCCGGATCGCCATCTACAAGATGCTGCATAAACCACCGCTCTCCCCATCGCCAGTCAACTAACAGGTCTTTAACCAGAAACGAGGCGACGATCATGCGCGCCCGGTTATGCATCCACCCCAAATATTTCAGCTGGCGCATGGCAGCGTCGACTACCGGATAACCGGTTTGCCCCTCACACCAGGCATCAAACTCTTGCTCGTCATTTCGCCAGGATATATCCCGCAGATCCTCCCGGAAGCTTTGCTTTAGAACTTCTGGATAATGGTAAAGGATAGTTATGTAAAACTCGCGCCAAATCAGTTCGTTCAGCCAGGTCTCAGCGCTTTTACGCGCCGGATCGTCGGGCGCTTCTTTCAGCGCTTGATAAGCCGCCGATACACACTCTCTGGCCGATATCATTCCGAAACGCAGGTAAGGAGATAACCTGGCTGTCCCATCAAGATCCATGCGATTTCGGAGATCAGCATACTGGCTGATCGGTGGTTGCTCACCGCTGATAAATTCTTTCAAGCGAATTTGAGCGACTTCTTCTCCTGATTCAAACGCATGATTGTGAATTGCGTTTTTTTCAGAAGGCAGAGCATGGCTGATAATGCCTTGCGGTGTCGTGATCAACTCTGGTGCCGGCGATAGTTTTATCAGATCGGCCTTGTAAATTGATTTCCAGGCACGGCTGTAAGGAGTATAAACCAGGTAGGGAGTGCCATCTTGCTTGAGAACGGCTTCAGGATGGCTTACACCGGGTCCACCAACCAGCTCCAGCGGGAGTTGATCTGCAACTTCCTGGTCTCTTTGCATGGCATGTGGTGAATAATCCGCCTCAGCATAGATTACACCAGCGTCTGTTTCCTCAACCAATTGAGTCAGCACCTCTGAAGGTAAACCCCGGCGGATGATTAATTCGCTCCCAAGTGCACGCAAACCCCCATCAAGTTTCTCTAGACCCTGCCAAAGAAATGACAAACGCATTGCGCTCATATTGGGCGAGTTGATGATCTGCGGATCAATAATGAAGAGAGGGATGACATGCCCGGCATTCTTGACAGCATTGGTTAATGCCTGGTTGTCATTCAAACGCAAGTCTCTACGAATCCACCAAATTGCCGTATCCATTTATCACCTCTTCAATAAGCGATTATTTATACTTCGGATGCTGGGATTATTTCCTGGATGGCGTCTTTAACGATCTGGGCACTCTTTCGCAGCATCTGCTTCTCATCTGGGTTAAGTGCTAAGGGCAGCAGAATCGAGTCATGTATGCCCTGCCCACCGACCAGGTGAGGCAGCGAGATGGTCACATCTTTTATACCAGCAACAGCTTCCACTGGTGTGCAGACGGTTAACAACGATCGCTGGTCACCTAAAACCACCTCTGTGATGCGGGCCAGGGCACTGCCTATACCAAAATGTGTGCTGCCTTTACCATCAATTATTGAATATGCCGCGTTGCGCACTCTTTGCGAGATATCAGCTCGGATCTCTGCATCTATACTTATTTCCCATTGCCGACAAAACTCATCCAGGGGAACTCCACCGACAGTTACCAGTGACCAGGACAACACTTCAGAATCTCCATGTTCGCCCAACACATAGCCATGCACATGGTGTGGATCCACGCCCAGATGCTGTCCCAACAAGGCTCGGAACCGGGCCGTATCAAGCGTGGTACCTGATCCGATCACCCTGCTGGAGGGTACACCGTGAGCTACTGCAAACTTGGCTGTCAGATGGGTCATCACATCAACGGGATTGGTCGCCACCAACAAGATGGTCTCTGGGGCGTATTTGAGCACCTGGCGAATCACATCTTTGAAAATCTGGGCATTGCGCAGGAGCAGATCCAAGCGTGTTTCACCTGGTTTCTGCGCCACTCCAGCGGTGATGATCACGACCTGACTGTCTTTTAAATCAGAATAGTCACCGGCTGCAATCTTAAGGGGATGCGCAAATGGCACCGCATGCAGGATATCCGCTGCTTCTGCTTGGGCCCGCCTCTGATCCACATCGACAAGAACGACTTCTCGCCCAATCCCTCGCATCACGAGAGAATATGCCGTGGTTGCACCCACTTGACCCGCGCCAACGATGCCAACTTTCATCATCCATACTCCTGATTAAACCAATATGCTTATTATTGCGTACTTAGCTTTACCGGCTGCTTGAAAGCTTGCAAAGCACCTTTTGTCTCTGAAGATGTACTCTCGATGATCCCCCGAGAAACTCGTAATCCCCCCAACATAACCGCAGGAACTGATTGACCAGGAAATATGGCATCGCCTACGATCCACATCCTTGGCGCAAGGCGCGGTCCCCAAGAGCGAAGGAGGTTGGTCTGCGGAAAACCTCCCACCCAGCCCCATGCTCTACGGGTAAAACGCTGGAAAGTCACTGGTGTACCAGGCAGTGACAATTCGATCCTTTCCTTGATGTCCGGCAGTACCTTTCGGGCACCGGCTAATAATTGCTCCAGGTATTCCGCTTTGCGATCCTCATACGCAGCTTGATCATGTTCAAATAAATCCCACCAAGGCTCTAGGGCTGTGTGCGTGCTGATCGTCAGCGCCCTTTTTCCTGCCGGGGCACGGCTCTCATCCCACGCAGGACTCAAAGACATGAAGATGCTGTTGCCTTCTCCCAATGGGCTGCGCCTGATCACCTGGTGGTGAAGCGCCATGTCTTCATTTAGCCCATGCGCATCCAGACCAAGGTAAGCCATGAAAGCTCCCCAACCATCCCTGGGACGGGAGGACATGCGCCGCAAGCGGGAGGGAACAGCTCCGTCTAGTAGGGATAAGATGTTCCAAGGGGGCAGGTTGAACACGATCGCATCTGCGTGGAAAATATCCTTGCGTTTTGTTTTGACCTGGAAATAGCCTTCTTTATCTTCTTTGACTTTTAACACTTGCTGGCGAAAGTGAACCTGCCCCCCGTTACTAGATATGACCTGAACGAGCTTCTCAGCCAGTGTACCCATGCCACCGGGGATATGAGCCACTCCCTGGCGGGCTAAATCCAGTGCGGCAGCCCCATAAAGCGCATTGGCTGACTGGCTGGTGGTTTGAGCAGAGATCAATAATTGGGCATCAAGGAACAAGCGCATTTCATCGAGATCTTGCGGAACATGCGCAGCAACCGGGCGAAAGGCATCCCGACTTAGATTTAAAATCTTAGACCAGCGTTTTGGTCCACTGATATCCTGATACCAGTTATTGCCAGTTGAAATCAGATTCGCTACATCGCCCGGCGCTTGGGGAGGCCAAGAGGGCAATCGCTTAGCAAAGGCCCAGAGAGCGTCGGCAGTATTTTCCTGCCAATCCCAGAAGGATTCTCCCCCCAGACCAAATCGATCTATGCGTTCCTCACGCCATAAATCCTTATCTGTCCAACGGGTCACCTGCAAATTATCAGGCAGGTGAACCTGCATGGCCTTCAAAGTTGGCTGTGCACCCCAGTCGATGTCAAAGCGGCGAGCAATGTCATCCATGATCCCCCCTTCAGCAAATCCGCCTGCGAGAGTGGCACCGGCATCGAAGCGGTAGCCCTTATGGAAGAACGTGCCGGCACTACCTCCAGGATAGGTATGGGCCTCGAGTACGGTGACCTCGAAGCCCTCGCTTGAAAGTTCTGCCGCCGTTGCTAATCCACCAAAACCTGCACCAATAATCAAAATCCTTTTCATCATTTTTCAACTGCCCGCCTTGTCTGCCATTCGCGGTAGGCGAACAAGAGGGGTAAGTTCAACCACATCAAACGGCTCAGGACGCCACGAAATATTCCATCCCCAGGCTCAGCCTGGATTTCATCTTTTACTTCGCACCTGTCGTGATCCAATCTGCGAAAGGAATGACGATGAATCCAGGTTTCAAATGGACCTTTGACCTGTGTATCTGTAAAGCCTTCCATTGGATTCACATCAGAGTGAACAGCCACCCAGTTGATCGGCAGCGGGCCAAACCACATCGTGAAATCTGCCACCGAACCTTCAGCCAAAGACTGAAGGTTATTGAACTGGACAAAAAGCGGGGGTGGAGTCAGCAGCTTGAGTGTCGTTGTATCGCTGTGGAATTCGGCTACCCGCTCAATGGGGGCATCAACCTGGAATGCATGCTGATAACGACGCATCAATCACCCAATAAATCCTGCAGTGCCAGCTCGACTTCCGGGAACTGGAATTCAAAGCCTTGCTCCAGCAAACGCTCAGGCATCACCCGTTGACCTTTCGTAACAAGTGCCGCAATCTCACCAAATGCTAAATCGAAGGCAAATTCTGGAGCAGGCAGATAATATGGCCGTCCCAAGGTTTTTGCGATCGCTCTGCCAACTTCGGCTTGGGTAGCCGGATTTGGTGCAGTCAGGTTGAAGGCACCGTGGGCATCTTCGTTTTCGATTAAGAATCGTATAGCGCGCGCTTCATCCACTTCATGGATCCAGGACAAGTATTGTTCCCCGTCCCCGATGGGCCCACCTGCAAAGAGCCGAGCCTGCAATACCAAAGGATTCAAAGCACTGCCTTTACCAGTTGAAAAAATGATCCCAGAGCGGACGATCACCCGCCGGAGGCCCATATCTTCCACAGGTTCTGAAACCTTCTCCCATTCCCGCCATTCGGCAAAGAAGTCATCTCCTGGTGGGCTGTCTTCGTTCAGTTTTTCATCCTCGTGGAATCCATAATAACCGATCGCCGAAGATTGTATGAATACCTTCGGTTTCACCCCGGCAGCCTCGATTGCCTCTACCAGCGCCTTTCCGGATAATATGCGACTATCACGGATGCGTTTTTTTCGTTCATCTGTCAGGCGGGTCGGGAATAAACCTCCTCCAGAAACACTTTCCCCAGACAGGTTAACCACCGCTTGTACTTCATTCACCAGATCTCCCCAGCCCTGGCTGGATACGCCATCCCAGGCAACCACTTCAACGCCTTTAGGTACACTGATCACTTTTTCGGGATTGCGGCTCAGGATGATCACTTCATGCCCGTGCTGCGCCAACTCCTTGGTTAACTGTCTTCCAATTAATCCTGTTCCTCCTGCAATAATGACACGCATGGTTATATCTCCATTAGTTAAATTGCTTCTTTGGTGAGCTCATTAAACCAATCAATAATAATTCGTCCCCGCTCGTCCATAGTCTGCTCCAGTGCCTGCTGGTATAAAGTCATATAATGTGGCAACAATGCCGCAGGGATGTCATGGTGCAACAGCAAGTTCTGCACCCAATTCATTTCAGAGTTTAATAAATTCAGATCTCCAAGGATCAACCCTGCTTCGATATCATGGCGCAGGAACTGATTGGCTATTTCCAGGTGGTTTGCTTTCATCCCATTTCCCTGGAACCTTTCCCACAAATAAACTTCCACAGATGGTTGTTTGTCGCGATATTCAGCTAAGGCTTCCTGGTAGGCATTTGATATTGGTTCCACTACTGGCAGTTCAACCGGACGGGAAAAAATGGATTCGACCGACTGGACGACTTGATCAATGGATTCGCCCAAAAAGTATCCGGGAATTCGAGCGCGCAGCTGGGGATTTTGATTGAAAACTAATCCCCCATACGCCAGGGCCAGGTTTTCTGCCGCAAGAAATCGGGCAACCTCGTAGAGGTTAGCCGCAGTTTGCAGCTGCTGAGCCGTAAAGATGACCAAATCAGGTCTTGAAGATGTAATTGTGCGATCCAATTGAGAAATCGGGACGTTAATGCCCAGATAGATCACCGGCCAACCGCGGTAGCGCAGTAAAAGGGCAACCAATAGAGGCGAAAATTCGTGATTCTCTCCTGAAGGGCAGCCGATCAAGATCTTCTGCTTGCGCGTCGGCGCTGGTGCGGCAGCCAACAAGGCGTTGAGACGGCGCATTGCCAATGCGGAGGCAAAATGCTCTTGCTGAATCGTATTTTTGTTGGTAAACCAGCGTTTTCCTATTTCAGAAACCCCCTTGCGCAACAATTCCAAAACTACCGTCTCTTGGGGATAACTGGCGAAGGCTTGAGCCAGGATATTCTCTGCACTTCTCTCATCGAACTCCATGCAGGCAGCAATCCACCTCTCCCGCATTTCATCTAGAGTCGCTCCGCTTAGAATCTCCAGCGAGCCTGGTTGAGCCACTTGAACAGCGGACGACATCGCATCTAATGGATCCTGGCCGGATTCTTCCAAGCTGCGCCACAGGTCGACGGCGCGATTGATGCGCAACCCTTCCTCCTGGCGATCGATCAGCCATTTAATCATTTCGATATCGTGTTGGGAATAAAGGCGGTGACCTCCGGGGGTGCGCTGCGGATTTGGCAATCCGTAACGCCGCTCCCAGGCCCTCAAGGTATCTGGTTTAACACCCGTCTCACGCACAACGACTTTTAGATTGTAAGTTGGATCTTTGCTTTGCACTTTAATCCTATCTCCATCTTAAAACTTGTCTACTGGTTGCTGTAATTCATCTCGATAGTTAGTATACTGGAAAAATGTAGGCATGTCAAGATATTGCAAAGATATTGCCAAACATTAGGATCGCCTAAAGCACAACATTAATATGTGCAAATGCTTGACAATAATTGGATATTATGGTAAATTTGTAAAAGTTTACGTGAAATTGATCCGGCGAATAGGATAATAAGACTGCAATCAACATCAATCCAAGCAGAAAAATATCTCGTTCCCGGTTTCATCACCAAAAAATAATAAGTAGGAAAGGAATAGAAAATGACCTTATTCAATTACCCCCAAACCGAGATGGACGAACAAGTTAGGAATAACCAAATTATCCTGGCCGTCGAGCCAAAAGAGCTAAAACAGGCCAGGATAGAAGCTGCCGTTCAGGAAATTCTGAGGGACATTGGCGAAGACCCGCAGCGCGAGGGTTTGCTAAAAACGCCAGATCGGGTAGCGCGCATGTTCGAGGAATTGACCGCGGGTTACCATGTAGACACCGAGAAACTAATCAATGGCGCAATTTTCAACGTTGATTACGACGAGATGGTGGTGGTGAAAGACATTGATTTTTACAGCATGTGTGAACACCACATGCTGCCCTTCTATGGGCGTGCCCATGTAGCCTACATCCCGAACGGGAAAGTAGTCGGACTGAGCAAGATCCCTCGCATCGTCGAGATGTTTGCCCGGCGTTTACAGATCCAGGAGCAGATGACCACCCAGATCGCTGATTTCATCCAAACCACCTTGGAGCCACAGGGTGTTGCAGTCGTCATTGAAGGCGTGCACATGTGTTCCGTGATGCGCGGGGTGAAGAAAGCCAACGCCAGTATGAAGACCAGCAGGATGATGGGTGCATTCAAAGAAAACGATAAGACCCGGGCCGAGTTTCTGTCACATCTATAAATTTTCAAAAACCGCAACTATAATTAAGCTATCTGTGAAAAGCGAGTGAAACAATCTAAGGAGAGAAAAAATGAATAGAGACACTATCAGACAGGCGCTCGTATTAATCGCGGCATTTGCAACCGTTATTTTCAACATACTTGCCAGTGCACTGCCCCTTAACGGATTAAACACAGGAGAAATTTCCGATCGTTTTCAGATATTCTTCGTGCCAGCAGGATATGTATTCTCGATCTGGTTTTTGATCTTCCTCGGATTGCTTGCTTACGGGATCTATCAGGCACTCCCTGCACAACGAGAAAACCCTCATCTACGTAGCATTGGTTTTCTCTTTATTTTAAGCTGCATCGCTAACGTGTCCTGGTTGTTCCTGTGGCATTATGAGGTTTTCCAGTTCACTCTTATCGCCATGCTCACCCTGCTGCTATCCCTGATCGCCATCTACCTGCGCTTGGATATCGGCCGGAGCGAGATATCCACTGCCGAGAAGTGGGCAGTCCATATCCCCTTCAGCATCTATCTGGGTTGGATCTCCGTTGCCACGATCGCTAACGCCACCCAATTGCTCTATTATCTGAATTGGGACGGATTTGGGATCGGTCCTGAGATATGGGCGGTGATCATGCTGGCTGTGGGAGTTTTGCTGTCTGCGGTGGTGAGTTTTACCCGGGCTGATATCGCCTACTCGCTGGTACTGGTCTGGGCCTATCTCGGCATCGCCGTGAAGCACGCCGGAACGCCGCTCGTTACGGCAGGGGCGATCATCGGTGCTGGGCTGATCTTAATCCTGCTGGTTGTGGCAGTCATCCGCAAAAATCGCGGTCAGACACAGGAAGTATCCAGTCCCGCGCCGGTGGGGAATACTTCTTAGGAATTTTTAAGGTAAGATCTGAACATTCGTCGAGGGCTTAATACTAGAAGCCACGCTGTGCAGGCGTGGCTTTCTTTATGCTTCCAGTAGGTCAGGTTTCCATCCCTGACGATTCTGAAGAAGATTAAGGAATACTTGTCGCAGCTGACCACTGTAAAGGAAATCCAGCATCACAAGGCGAGTCTCAAACTCAATATTAATTACACCCCAACTCAAGTCTTTTCCTGATTATAGGGATGGCTTCATCCAGTCACCCAGCCTCAGTACAATTTTGAATGTGATAGGATCTTGGCGATGAAACATAATTTATGTTTGGAGATGCAAGATGCCGAAATATCTTTTCCATGGTTTGTATACTCTAGTAGGCAACTAGGCTTCTCGAGGAAGGTGGCTTTAATCGGCGCGAAGCCGGGCAACAGGCACTGTGAAACGTCGGTGGGAGATTGAAAGCTTTCTACTTCGCCTTTGGCGAGGAGGACTTCTACATCATTGTCGATATGCCTGATAATATCACCACCACGGCGGTTTCCTTCATCGGCAACGTCAGCGGGACATTCAGGATCAAGACTGTCCCTCTGCGACGCCAAAAGAGGTGGACCAGACGGTGAAAATGAGCGTCGATTTTCGCCCACCTGGACATTAGTCTTATATCATTCTGTCAGACGAACAGCTTGCGGTCTTCTAGTCAATTGCCGTTAGAATATAGTTGTCCGTCACTCTGAGGCAAAGCCGAAGAGTCTCATTTGAATGATCAGATGGAGATCCTTCGCTCCGCTCAGGATGACATATTCGTCATATCCAATTAGCTAAACATGTGTAAAAATAAGTCATCATTTAATATTCAATGTACCCAACACCCTACATTGAACTCAATCAAGTTCTCTTTGACCTGCTATTGAGAACCCAAGATATTCTTGGGGACAATTTCATTGGCGCTTACCTGCAAGGCTCATTTGCTGTCGGGGATTTTGACGAACACAGCGATGTCGACTTCATCGTCGCCATTGAAAATGACTTGTCTAAGATCCAGGTCGATGCGCTGCAGGTGATGCATGATCAGGTCTTCCAACTTGATTCTGAGTGGGCCAAGCACCTGGAAGGGTCATATTTCCCGAAAGATATTCTGCGTGATCTTACAAAACGCGGCCTGGATGTCTGGTACCTTGACCACGGCGCTCGCTCTCTCATCCGATCAGACCACTGCAACACCCTGCTGGTGCGCTGGATCCTGCGCGAAAAGGGGGTCACCCTGGCTGGACCAGAACCGAAGACCCTTTTGGATCCGATATCAGCAGATTTGTTGAGGGGGGAGATATTTGAGACTATCACAACCTGGGGGGAACAGATCCTCCAAGATCCATCAGCTTACAGTAATCATTTCTATCAATCTTTCATACTCTTGAGTTACTGTCGCATGTTGAACGATCTTTATAACGGCTATCCCGGATCAAAGCGGGAAGGCGCTGAATGGGCAAAAGCGAATCTTGATTCATCATGGTCGGATTTGATCGATCGCGCCTGGGATGGTCGGCGAGATCCAGCAAGCAAGGTTCAGCAACCTGCAGACCCTCAAGATTTTGAACGTACCTTAAAGTTTGTTCGATTGATCATGGCTGAAGGCAGGTCCGTTATGATAAGGTTATAATTGCGCCTACCATCTCGCTGGAGCCCTTTATTTCTCTCAGGATAAACTCCTTGGTGACACAGCCCGATTCGGTAATCAAGTTGCAATATTAGAGCGAAGGATAAAAGGAAAACCAATTGGCAAGGCACACAAGATATCAAGGTTTGATCGTCGAGGAAGGACGTGTCTTGCTGATCAAGCACCGCGAACATGCTACCGGCCGCGGCTATTGGGTCATTCCTGGCGGTGGCATAGATGACGACGAAAGCGAAGAGCAATGCGTAATACGCGAGGTCAAAGAGGAAACAAATCTTGATGTAAAGATCGAGGATCTCCTTTTCGATGAACCTGGTCACCCTGACGGAGTGTACCAGCGGCGGAAGACCTTCCTATGCAAACCTATCGGCGGAGAGCCATCTCCAGGCTATGAGCCGGAGATTGAAGCTGCGGAAAACTACTCCATCACCGAAGTGCGCTGGTTTGACCTGTGGGATGAGAGTGATTGGGAACCTGATCTACTGAGCGATCCAATTACCTATCCACAGTTGGTTCAAGCGAGGCGGAAACTTGGCCGCTTACCTTAACCATCCCGTACCCCGTCATATGTCGATAAATAGCTTACTGTAATTTGCGTCTTAGCATAAACAGGATATGTGCGCTAAACCCCAGTGATCCTCTGATGTTTACGACCTGGAACACCTCCCAATCATCAATCTGAAGTTTCTCTAATTCTTCAATGTCAGCCTCAGATACTCTACTCCAGGCGCCGAAAGATGGCACGGTTTTTATCTGCAGGTTCTTATATTCCCACTTATCCATTATTTTGTCTCCATTCCAGTTTTCTTGATGGTCTTATTCACCGTCTGAGATTCCCTCATCGATCTGGAATATGTCCTCAACCAAAGCACCGAATGCTCGAGCGATTTTTAGCGCCAAGTAAGCTGACGGTACAAACTTTCGATTCTCAACTGTGTTGATCGTTTTGCGAGTCACATTTACACGTTGGGCGAGTTCCTCTTGCGTCCAGTCGTTCATCGCCCGGTATACTTTTATTTTGTTTTTCAACGGATTTTCGGTCATGACATACTATACCTGAAATAGAAATATGCCCGGTTGGCAATAGCACCTGCTGCAATCGCTGACAGAGCGATTGATACTGGATCGCAGACTGGATAGAACGACCATGTGAAGGCAAAGAATAGTGTCATCCCGGACGTTCCAAGGTATGCTGCAATCCAGGATTGGGTCTCCAAGGATTTAACCAATTCATTGTGCAGGGCTGCTTCCAGCCGAGGATCTTGATGAATATTTCTCTCCAAAAGTGCCGATCTAACCAAACAAATTATCTGCAGGATCAATGAGAGCACTAATCCGATCAATACCGCGATCCCGACCGGCTGTGAGTTTAATCCACTCAAGCGGAAGAAGTGGCGAGTCAGTAAAAGAATCATAAAAATGGTGGACACAACCAGGTACCATTTAAGGTAATTCATCCTTTGCTGGTCCAGGTATTCAATATCTGTATTCATGACACTGATCTCCTTCTAATCTCTTTGTCAAAACAGTGCATATCTTACTACCCATTATGTAACCTTCAGTGTATAAAATATAACATATAGGTTACACTAAGTCAAGGTGTAATGATTTCATTACTCGTGGGATACTTCAATTAATATTTATTGGGTTTATGATTTTAATAGTTTCCGAGGATCCAATTATGTCCAGAATATTTTTTATTCAATCCAAAAAGAATCGGTCCAGCTCGCTCTCCTGCTTCCTTGAACCTCTTCGTATTCTTGTTTGTCTCATATCTCATTTCCCAATCATAGCTTGCTGATCTGCAAACCGCTAATTTACCCTCCTACTTGACATATCAACCAAATTTAGTATAATCTAAATCTAAATTATTGGATTGCAAAATTACGGGCGCATGGTTCTTTTTTATTCCGAATCCCCTCCTTTTATTCAACTCATAACTCAATATGAGTCTCAGCATGGCTGCGATACCTGATCCACTGCTCGCCATCCTGATTGCGGCAGCCATCGTCATCATCGCCTGGCTGTCCTTCAGACCGGGAGAGGGCTTGATCCCCCGCTGGCGCAAAGCGCGCCAAATCACCAAGCGGGTATTGTTGGAGGATGCCCTCAAACACATCCAGCGCGGCGAGCGGCATGGCACCTCTCCCACTTTGCAAAGCATTGCTGGAGCACTCGATGTCAGCCTCAACCAGGCTGCAGGAATCGCTGAAGACCTGCAGGAGATGGATTTGATCACCATTCAAGATGGTGGGTTCGCACTCACCCCCGACGGCCGAGAATATGCACTGCGCATCATCCGCGCGCACCGCCTGTGGGAGGAGTACCTGGCCGAACAAACCGGTTTCGATGAGTCAGAATGGCATGACCAGGCAGATCAATATGAACACCTGCTCTCTGCTGAACAAGCCAGAGAGCTGGCCCAGCAACTCGGCAATCCAGCATATGATCCCCACGGCGATCCGATCCCTAGCTCCACTGGCGAATTCCAACACCATCCAGGCAAACCGCTCACCACAATGGAATTGAACACACCTCTACGCATCGTTCACATCGAAGACGAACCGGAAGAGATCTACGCCCAGCTGGTGGCAGAGGAATTATCACCAGGGATGAAAGCCCTCATCACGGAAAACACTTCCAAACGTGTTCGCTTCTGGATCGGCGATGAGGAACACGTCCTGGCGCCGATCGTGGCTGCAAATATCTCGGTCATACCGCTACCCGATGAAAAGAAAGAGCAAATCCAGCGTGGTACCCCGCTCAACTCACTTAAACCGGGCGATAAAGGTCTGGTGCTGTCCCTCTCACCTCGTTTACGCGGCGCGGACCGGCGGCGCATGATGGACCTGGGCGTCTTGCCAGGGACTGAGATCGATGTAGCAATGAGGAGCCCTTCCGGTGATCCAACTGCTTACCGGATCAGGGGAGCTCTGATCGCCCTGCGATCAGACCAGGCTAATCTGATTCAAGTAGAAAAACAAAACGAGGCGATCCTGCAATGAGCCAGCATCCCAACCCAGAATCTTGCGAAACCTGCCCGATGCA
>Ga0209536_100010694_pt1 | contig 13502 bp, 12 predicted proteins | sample DeeMarSeWOR28_12_FD_187461 | JGI IMG/M metagenome (GOLD analysis project Ga0209536, IMG submission 187461) | Marine sediment microbial communities from White Oak River estuary, North Carolina - WOR-2-8_12 (SPAdes) (version 2) | ecosystem: Environmental > Aquatic > Marine > Intertidal zone >...
TGAGTATTCAGCTGAACGTTACGTTGCCATTCTGACCGAGATTTTTGAAGAAGAGAAACCGGGAATAGTCCTGTGTGGAGCCACCTTCATGGGCAGGGATATTGCCCCAAGACTGGCAGCCCGGCTGAAAACAGGGCTGGTGTCCGAGTGTACGGGCCTGGCCATAAATGAGGAGAACCTGCTCCAGCAAACCAAGCTCATATATGATGGTAAAGTGAGCGCTACTTTTCTTTGTCCCGATTCCAGGCCTCAGATGGCCACGGTTAAGCCCAGCGTCATGGCGGTGAGGAAAGCTGCTACCGCCAAGAAGCCAGAGGTTAGAGTGATTACCCCTGAACCCAGCACTAAGGAGACTCGCTGCAAAGCGCTCGGCATAAGAAAAGCCGACTCGGATAACATTGGACTTGACGAGGCTGAAGTCATTGTAGCCGGTGGGCGGGGGTTGGGCAGCGCCGCTAATTTCCAGCTTCTCACCGGCTTGGCCAGAAGTCTGGGTGGCGTGGTCGCAGCATCGCTGGGAGCTATAGATGAGGGCTGGGCACCCCGGAATAGCCTTATCGGCCAGACGGGTATGTCAGTAACGCCGCGACTGTATGTTGCCTGCGGGATATCGGGGTCAATCTATCACGTTATGGGAATTAAAGACGCCAGATTCATAGTTGCCATTAATAAGGACCGCAACGCGCCCATATTCAATTATGCGGACATGGGCATTGTTGGCGATGCCGCCGAGGTCATACCGGCCATAACCAGCCGGCTGAAAGCCTTATCGGAAAACATGGCTCAGCAGAGTAAAGAGGCCAGAGATGACTGAGAAGTTTGACGCGGCCATAGTCGGTGCCGGACCGGCCGGCACCACTGCCGCCCTGGCGCTAGCCCAGGCCGGACTGAGCGTTGCTTTTTTTGAGAGGGGTGAGCAGCCGGGGTCAAAAAACATGTTTGGCGGTGTTTTATACTACACGGAAGCGTTAAACAAGCTGATACCCGACTTCTGGAAACAGGCCCCGATAGAGAGATACGTGACCAAACACGTGGTTACTTTCGTGACGCCCGGCTCATCATTTTCCATTGCCTTCACCGACCAAGAGTTCGGCCAGCCTCCTTATAACGGGGTTACCTTGCTGAGGTCAAAGTTTGACCGGTGGTATGCGCAAAAGGCGCAGGAGGCAGGCGCCTTCCTTATCCCGGCGACTACGGTGCATGACCTTGTCTGGGATGAAGACAGAGTTGCGGGCGTTCAAACCGATAGGAGCGATGGGATAGTATACGCTGATGTCGTCATCGTGGCCGACGGGGCTAATTCCCTCCTGGCGCGTAAGGCTGGACTCAGAAAGGACTTTTCTCCGACCGATTTCGCCGTCGCTGCCAAGGAAATACTGGCCCTCCCTGCCGAAACAATAGAGGAGAGGTTTGGCTTGGCGGCTAACGAGGGACTGGCCCAGACATTTGTCGGGGATTGCACCGGAGGCTTAGCCGGGGGCGCGTTTCTTTACACGAACAGGGACACTATCTCACTCGGCGTGGTCGCCAGACTGAACTCGCTCGAGGAAAGAAAAATATCCGTTGCGGAACTTCTGGATAGTTTTAGGAATAACCCGGTGGTAGAACAATCGATTAAAGGAAGCACTCTGAAAGAATATTCCGGGCATTTAATTCCCGAAAGCGGCCTGGACATGATGCCTCGGCTTTACAGCAACGGCATTCTTGTTGCCGGTGATGCCGCTGGTTTGTTGTGCTCCACTGGCTTTACCCTGGAAGGGATGAATTTTGCCATTGCCTCCGGCTTCGCCGTTGCGAAAGCGGTAAAAATGGCGAAGCAAGGGGGAGATTTTTCCGAGAAGATACTGACTTCATATGAGGATTCCCTGAGGCAAAATTTCGTGCTTCAGGACCTGAAAACATTTCGCCAGACACCGGCTCTTCTGGCCAATTCACGTGTGCATGAACTGTATCCGTCACTTATCTGCAACATATCAAAAGGGCTTTTTCAGGTTGATGGGCAACCGAGAAAGAAGATTTTGAAATTGGCCAGAAGAGAAATGAAAGGTAAAATTTCACTCCGGCTTCTGGTCAAAGATTTAATACAGGCCGGACGGGCGCTGCTATGGCCATAGAAGATAAATTATTGAAAACAAGATTCAATGTAGACGCGCAACCACATATAAAGGTGGCCGGTGCAATATGCGAAACCTGTCGGGAGCGGCCCTGTTTATATGTTTGTCCGGTGCAAAACTATGTCTTAAGGGATGGCAAAGTGGTATTTTCCTGGCAAGGCTGTGTGGAGTGTGGCGCCTGTCGTCTAATCTGCCCTGGCAAGGCAATTACCTGGGAATACCCACGGGGCGGTTTTGGCGTTGCCTTACGCCATGGATAACACCGGCTGCTTTTACCAAGACCTCGAGGAAAGTTAAGATATCGGGCAGGACACGCAGGAGTTGATTCCGTGGGATTACACATTGGAGAAGGAAGGTGGTAATGAAGCCAGATAGGATGACCAGCAGAGAGCGGATAGATGCCTTGCTGGCTGGCCGAACAACAGACCATGTGCCTCTTTACCCCTTTATGCTGGGCTTCTGCACGAAAAACGTGGGCTATCCCCTGGCCACTGCCTACAGCGACCCGCAAAAAAGCTTTGCCGCGCAACTCTGGACGCAGGAACAGTATGGCTTTGACTGGGGGCCGATATATGGTTACGCCTCATATGGAACGTGGGAGTTTGGCGGGCAGGTCAAGATGCCTGAAGGCGGCTATGAACAGGCTCCAAGTCACGTAAGCTTCCCGGTTCAAACGGAAGAGGATATTGACCGCTTAAGCCTGCCCGATGTGAAGACAGCCGGTTTTTTACCGCTGGCCATGGAATTTTCCCGATTACAGGCAGAGCATGGAACGGCAATCACGCTAGTCCTGGGCAGCAGCTTCACCATCGCTGGCAACATGTGCCCGGTGGAGATACTCTATCGCTGGATGTTAAGGAAACCGGAACTGGTGCACCGGCTTCTCCGTTTGGCGACGGACCACATTATAGATACCGTAAAATACTGGGCAGATATATTTGGTGCTAAGCAGGTCATCTCCCAGATATGGGAACCGCTGGCAAACAACGATGTCATTTCCCCGAAACAATTTGAACATTTCATACTTCCCTATTTGCAGGAATCAAGCACAAGCATACTGGAATGGGTATAAAGCATATCTTCTATCACATATGCGGACAGCAGAATCTAAACCTTCCCTACTGGTCACAGGTATCCATGGGCAACCCCGGCATCTGCAGTGTTGGCAATGAGATAGAAATCGGCACTGCCATCAAACATCTGGGTGATAAGGCCGTAATTGCCGGTAACATTGCCCCCCACATCTTGCTGACCGGCAGGCCGCAGCAGGTATACGACCTGTGTAAAAATGCCATCGAGGCAGGAAAGAAGGCGCCACGGGGCTTTATGCTGATGTCCGGCTGCGAGACGCCACCGGATACTCCTCCCTATAATATATACATGATGAGAAAGGCGATAAATGACTCTGGCTGGTATTGAAACCTGTGCCACCAAGTATAAAGGAGGTTGACAGATTATGACCGAGGAAAGGGCTCAAAATCTAATAAAGCAACTCCACGACGCAGTGGTAAAGATGGATGAAGAAGCGTCAGCGCAATTGAGCAAGACCATCTTGGCGGAAGGCATTGATGCCAACCGGGCAATAACGGAAGGGCTGACGGCAGCAATGAGCAAGGTCGGAGAATTGTATACCAATCAAGAATACTGGGTGCCTGAACTCCTCTTATGTTCTGACGCACTGTACGCAGCACTTGATATATTAAAACCCAAAGTCAAGGTGGAGGAAGCTGAGGTAAAAGGGCAGATAGTCCTCGGCGTCGTTGAGGGTGACATGCACGATATCGGCAAGAATCTGGTAAAGGTAATGCTTGACGCTGCCGGCTGGACTGTCCATGACCTGGGCAGAGATGTCCAGCTGGAGAGATTCGTTGAAGAGCAGCAACGGACGAACGCTGATATAGTGGCTTTGTCAGCCCTGATGACGACCAGCATGCTGGCGATGCCAAAAGTTATTCAGATGATGAAAGCACGTGACCCAAACGTAGCGGTAATGGTTGGCGGTGCTCCCTTAACCAGAGAGATAGCCAGCAGCTACGGGGCTGACGGTTATGCCAAGACGGCTGTTGATGCTGTCGCCGAGGCGGTCAAGTTGCTCAAGCCGCGGGAGATAAAGTAGAGATACCTCAGGGAAGGGGGGCAGCACCATGACCAAGTTCAAACAGGATGAGATGACGGAGAAGGAGCGGTTTGAAGCACTGCTGCTCCGGAAGCCAATAGACAGGGTCCCCTTTTTCCCGTATGACTTTGCTTTTGCTCCCGTAATGCTGGGCTACTCTAAATTCATTGGCTATACTGATGCCGATAAAGGCTTTGACGCAATAATGCGCACGCATGAGATGTTTGACGGATGTCCTTACGCTTTCCATCCCGGTGGAGCCTTTCCGGCCCGGGTATTCGGGGGCGAGGTGAAAATACCTACGAGCGAATATGCTATGGCTGTCGCGCTGGAGCGACCAGCGGTAGAAACCGAAGAAGCTGCCTGGAAGCTACAACTTCCAGATATAAGAACAAGAGGCGCGATTCCATTGATGATGCGTTTCTCCGAACTTCAATATAAATATGGCTATCCTATCAGCTTTACCTCAGGGAGCATTCTTACCAGGCTCGGCTATATTATTGGAGTTGAGAAGATGTGTCGCTGGATGCTCAGAAAACCCGAATTAGTACACAGGCTTTGCCAGCTGGTGGTGGACTTCCTGGTGTCAGTAGCTGAATACTGGGTAGATACCTTCAAGCACCCGGAGCTTATGATACCACTCACCGGAGCCCCCACCGATTCCAACCAGATAATCTCGTCCAAACAGTTCGCGGAGTTTTGCCTGCCCTACCAGAAGGAGGTTTACCAAAAAATACGGGATATGGGCATTAGACATATCTTCACCCATATTTGCGGTGAACAAAATCTAAATTTGCCTTACTGGGCGCAGATACCGATGGGGGACCCGGGCATTGTCAGTTTTGGCCATGAGGTTGACCTTGATACAGCCTCGAAGTATTTCCCCAATGACGTCATCATGGGAAATATAGAGCCAGCAGTTATTCAAACGGGAAAACCAGAGGCGGTTTATGAGCTCAGCAGAATATGCATCGAGAAGGGGAAAAAGCATCCTAGCGGCTTCATTCTATCATCCGGTTGTGATATGCCACCCCATTCACCACCCTACAATGTATGGATGATGAGAAAGGCAATTGATGACTTCGGCTGGTATATATAACCGGCCAAATTAACGACCAGAAGGTATTCGGGAATAAATGATACGCGGAGTTATAGACGCAGGCATCTGCGGGAAGAAAACCACGGTGGAGGCGGTTGAAATCGGCGAATTTAGAGTCAGGCTCAAAATTGACAGTGATTGTGAAATAATAGCGAGGATAGGCAAGTCACTGGCAGAAATTGACCTTAGAGACGCCATGAAGTCTCAGGTAGACTCCGTGGTTTACAAACAGGCTTCAAAATGTGGCATTCATGCTTCCTGTCCCGTGCCAATGGCCATCCTTAAAGCAATGGAAGTGGAAGTCGGAATGGCACTGGCCAGACCAGTTTTTGTCAGGTTCGAAGCTGCGGAGTAAGGATAACATATTTATAACACTAACTTACTCTGCTACCTCATTGCACAAAAGTCTGTTCTGTACAGTTCATGAAATAATCGAATGCTTCATTATATCTGGGCAAAAATCATTCCTTTTTACAGTCGACAACCACACCGAGAAGAGTACAATTTGCTAACCTGGTTTAATACATATTAGCATATTAGATAATCTAAAAGGACTATAACAGTGGTAAATAAATGGGCGTAGGTGGTGACACCATTTTTGATTTATTAAAGGAGTAGAAATAATAGGTGGCTAGAGATAGAGAAGCCAAATTCTTCTACGGCTATATTATCGTGGCGTCTGCTTTCCTTATCTTGGTGCTGACTGTTGGGATTAACACTACTTTTGGTGTCTTTTTGCCCGCGCTGTTGGATGAGTTTGGTTGGGCCAGAGCAATTGCTTCTGGAGCATTCTCATTAACTTATGCTTTAACAGGTCTTATAGGTGTTATTGCCGGAAAAATGAATGACCGGTATGGACCGAGGATAATTATTACGGTCTGTGGTGTTCTTTTAGGTCTGGGGTATCTATTGATGTCGCAGGCTAATACTCTCTGGCATTTATATTTATTCTACGGGGTTATAGTTGGTATTGGCATGAGCGTTAGCCAGACGCCGTTGCCATCCACGATTGCGAGGTGGTTTGTCAAGAGAAGAGGAATGATGACCGGAATTGCCGTTACCGGGATAGGTGTAGGTATATTGATTATGCCGCCAGTGATTAGCTGGCTTATTTCTAACTATGGCTGGCGCAATTCCTATATGGTCGTAGGTATAACCGTTCTAATATTGATTGTACTGACAGCACAGTTTTTACGGCGTGACCCGAGTCAGATTGGACAATTACCCTATGGTAAAAACGAATTGGAAGAAGAAGGTGATTTACAGAACGCAGGTTTTTCACTTAAAGAGGCAGTCCGCAAGCGGCAGTTCTGGTTGTTTACGGTGGCAGTTTTTCTTGTTGCGTTGAGTGTTGCCTCGGTCATGGTCCATATTGTTATTCATGCCATTGGTTTGGAAATCTCCACCGCTAATGCCGTAATTACCCTAGCAGTTATTGGTGGGACAAGTATAGCGGGCCGCGTTATTATGGGTGTTACCAGTGACAGAATTGGTATTAAGCGAGCTCTTATTATTTGCTTTACTTTAATGTCAGCCGCCTTTTTCTGGGTACTGATAGCCGGAGAGTTGTGGATGCTACACTTATTTGCAGTCATATTTGGTTTTAGCCACAGCGGCATACATGCTCTAGTATCGCCAACTGTAGCTGAGTTATTCGGATTAAGGTCACACGGTGTCATCTTCGGATGCGTAATGTTAGGTCTTACATTAGGGATGGCCATTGGTCCCGTGTTAACCGGTTACATATTCGATGTAACCAGCGACTATCAATTGGCTTTCCTGATATACGCAATAGTCAATTTCGCTGGGCTTATCTTTGTATTGTGCTTAAAACCTGTCCGGTAAAAGAGATACGGTTCCCTTTTTCTCTTTGCCAATTAGTTGATAATATCCTTGGGCGCTCTATAATATACGGGTTTATACTGAGCTGATTGAATAACGTAATTACCATTACCATTACTATTTTGATATAATATATGCTGGTGGACAAAACTGTGCCCGCTGAAATCAAAAAGAACGCAAGGACGTTAATTCTAGGTATCGGAAATCCTATTCTCAGGGATGACAGGGTAGGCCATCTTCTGATTCAGCTACTCCGTAATCGTCTATCAAATTCGGATATTGAACTTCAGGAAACCAGTTTCGTTGGACTGAATCTAGCCGAGCTCCTTTCAGGTTTTGATTTCGCCATTATCATCGATGCCATCCATAGCGGCGGTATCCCCGGGGAAGTATACTGCCTGAAACCGCAGGACTTGCATATCAGAAGCGTAAATCGGTATGACCAGCACAGCACAGGTTTATTGCAGGCGCTTGAGCTGGGCAAAGCCCTCGGCTGGCCGATGCCTGAAGACGTGGCCATTGTGGCCATCGAAGCCGAGGATGCAGCTAACTTTGGCGATGACCTGACCCCAAACGTTGCGGAGGCCATTCCAGCGGCATTGAAAATGGTTTTAGAATTGCTCGATAAACAGCGTGAACAGCTCTGCGAAGCGTAGCTTTAAGCGCTCAGTACCAGAGGTTACTTTGTGTGTAAAGCAGCGACTGCCAAAGAAAGCTTAGCACAGATACACTCTAGGAGGTTCTTCTATGTGGAAAACCACTAGCGATTGGGGAGCACATGTTGAGGACGCCATCAAACAGATGCTTCCTCCCTGCCAGATAAAATGTCCCATCAATGAAGATATCCAGCGCACCAATGTCCTCATCTCACTTCTCCCGGAAAATGCCGAAGCAGCGAAGGACGGGATAATACAGATTGGCGACTACCTTTATGAGAAGAATCCCTTTTTCAATATATGCGGTTACATCTGCGGTCTTTGCGAACTGGAATGCAATTATAAGACCCAAGGAGGCGCAATCAGAAGGCGGTTGCTCAAGAGATTCCTGTCTGACCATTACACGGATTATCTGAACCAGAAAGAGAAAATGGGCAATATCAGGGACAGGGAAAAGGTGGCCATCATGGGCGGCGGCCCCGGCGGTCTTATGTGCGCTTATATTCTGAGCCAGAGAGGTTACCAGACAACGATTTTTGAAGCATCAAATCGACTAGGCGGCGCCTTATGGCTTATTCCGGAGTACAGATTGCCCAAGGATGTGTTGCAGACAACTCTGGATAACCTGGTGAGGATTGTTGGTATAGATGTCCGGTTTGATGCCCGGATAGGTGAAAACGGTCTCACTCTGGCGCAACTGAAAGACGATGGCTACAAAGCGGTGTTTATCGCCAAGGGGACGCCTTATCCCAGGGTACTTACCTTCGGCACTGAGAAAGTGGAGGGGCAGGATCTTTCCGGAGTGATGTATGGCCTAGATTTTCTTTACGAGGTGAGCCACGGTAATATTGAAGCCGATTATTTTAACAATAAACGGGTTGTTGTCATTGGTGGCGGTAATGTAGCATTTGATGCTGCCCGGACAGCCAGAAGGCTTGGTGGCGAAGTTACTATTGTCGCTCTGGAGCGCGAGGATAAAAGCCATCAGGATGGATTGCCCGCCGATGAGCAGGAAATCAGGGCTGCCTGGGAAGAAGGTCTAAAAATTATCTGTTCCCGCGGTGTGCAAAAAATAATGGGCGAGGGTGGCAAATTCAGAAAAATCGAATGCCCGCGTTGCACCGGCGTCTTCGATGAAAGTGGTTTCAATCCACAGTTTGATTGCGACGATTGTGTTGAGATAGAGGGAGATATACTGATTATCACCATAGGTCAGGCAGCGGACCGGGTGTTTTTGCAGAGAGAGGGACTCCTGGATGAAAGAGGAAGGCTGGCCGTTGACCCCTTTACCCTTCAAAGTCTGCAAAACTCCAACGTCTTTATCGGTGGTGACGTACGAAGAGTCGGCTTCATGGTTGAGGCGATGAAAGAAGGCATTGAGGCCGCCGATTCAATCCACAGACATCTGCGGGGGCTGCATATGCGATGGGGGAGGAAAAGAGACTATGAACCAATGGGGCTGCCGGACAGGACCAGCTACAAGCAACCTACTGATGTGGTCTGGATACCGCCGGAAAAGAGGATGCACTTCCAGTTATTCGAACGAGGCCTCACCCTGAAGGAGGCGATAGAAGAGGCCAAGCGCTGCCTTACCTGTGGTCCCTGTCTTTCCTGCAAAGCGTGCATTTCCATTGGTTTTGAAAAGTCACTTTACGCTGTCGAGGTCGATGAGGAAAGATGCAGCGGGTGTGGTGCCTGTGTATATGCCTGTAACTATGACGCGGCACGCCTGATACAACGTGATGACAAGCTCGTGTCGGAAACGGACATGTTCCGCTGTAAATCATGTGGCATGTGCGTTGCTGCCTGTCCATCCGAGGCCAGGACGCTGGTTGATGATTCTACGTATGACAGGATAGAAACAACATACTCATCGCTATCTTAACACTATGGAGAAAAAAATGAGCGGTTTTGAGCCAAAGGTTGTCTGTTTCTCCTGTAAATTCAGCTGGGGCTATCTGGCAGACGAAGCTTCTTTTTCCTCAAAAATAAAAAACTGGATACCCATCATCTGCAGCGGCAAAGTTGATGCCAAGCACGTGGTGGAGGCATTCAACCGCGGCGCTGACGGTGTTCTGATTCTGGGTTGCCCGGAGGGCGAATGCCATTATCAAGACGGCAATTATGAGACGAAAAAGCGGGTCCGCCTCCTGCACAAGGTACTTGATAGCTATGGAATCGAGCCGGAAAGGGTCAGAATAGAACTTTCACTTGACCCGGAGGGGAAGCGGATTCCAGAGCTGGTAAAAAGCATGAGCGCAACTATTAAAAAGCTGGGCCCGGTGCGGCAGACATAGCCTTCTCATTGGAGTGTGCTTACCATGAAACTGAAAAGGAGAGGGGGAAAACATGGTTGATAAACCCAAGGTAGCCATATGCTGGCTCGGTAGCTGTGGCGGCTGTGATGAAGCCGTTGTTGACCTCAACGAGGCGATTCTGCAGGTTACATCGGCCATTGACATCATTTTCTGGCCGGTAGCTCTGGATTTCAAATACCATCATCTTGATGCCTTGAAAGAGGGCGAGATTGTGCTCAGTATTATCAATGGCCATATAAGGAACTCAGAGCAGGAAGAAGTGGCCAAACTGCTGAGGGAGAAGTCGCAGCTCGTTCTGTCTTTCGGCTCGTGCGCCTGTTTTGGCGGCACGCCCGGCATGGCCAATTTCCGGACCAAGGAAGATATTTTCAACTGGGTCTATCGTGATGCCCCCACCGTGGTGAATCCGAAGGGCAACTACCCTCAGCCCAAGTCACAGGTAAACGGGAAAGAGTTGACACTGCCCGAGTTCTACGAGCAGGTATTCGCCCTGAAACAGATTATTGATGTCGATTACTATCTGCCGGGGTGTCCTCCTCCTCCTGACCTCATCGCCAACGCTGTTAGCGCAGTGCTTGAAGGCAAGCTGCCTCCAAAAGGTTCCACACTGGCACCGCACAAGGCGCTGTGCGATACCTGTCGGCTGAATGAAACCAAGCCGAACAAAATCTCCTTAAAAGATATAAAGCGGATTCACGAGGTTGAAGCCAGTCCCGATACTTGCTTCCTGGCTCAGGGGATACTTTGTATGGGCATCGCTACGCGGGGTGGCTGCGGTGAAAGCTGTATCAATATTAACATGCCCTGCCGGGGCTGTTTTGGGCCGGTGGAGGGAGTGGAGGATGTCGGTGCGAAATTCGTCTCCGCTCTGGCTGCCATGCTCGATGTTGAGGATGACGAGGAAATGAGGCAGCTTATCGATAAGGTGGATGACCTCGCCGGATATACCTATAGATTTCCCCTGCCAGTATCATTGCTGAAAAAGAAACGTTAACGGGAGCTATAAGGAGAGGTTACGATGGCGAAGAGAATAACCATTAATCCGATAACCAGGCTTGAGGGCCACGGTAAAATTGAGATTTTCCTGGATGACCGTGGAAATGTGGAGGATGCGTACTGGCAGGTGGTGGAACTGAGGGGATTCGAGAGGTTCTGCCTGGGTAGGCCAGTCGAGGAGATGCCACGGATAACGCCCAATATCTGCGGCGTTTGCCCGTCACCGCACAACATGGCCGCGACCAAGGCCGTGGATGCCGTGTACGGTGTTGAGCCCACCTCGGCGGCTAAACTTGTCAGGCAGTTGCACTATAACGCTTTTTTTGTTGAAGACCACTATATTCACTTCTTCTTCCTCTCCGCACCTGATTTCGTCGTTGGCACAGATGCCGACCCGGCGGCGAGAAATATTCTTGGCCTCATCAATAAGGTTGGGCTGGAAATCGGGGGCAAGGTAATTGAGGTCAGAAGAAGGTGCCGGGATATCATCCGCCTCGTCGCCAGCAAGCCGCCACATCCGGAAGGAGGACTTCCTGGCGGTGTCCCCAGGGGAATTACCGAGGAGGAAAGGGGCTGGATAAAAGAAACGGCCGACTATACCGTTGACTTCGCCCAGTTTGCCCTGAAACTTTTCAAGGACGTGGTGGTGGCCAATAAGAGTAACCTCGACCTCGTTCTAAATGATGCCTACAAGCTCAATACCTACTATATGGGACTGGTCGATAGCGATAAAAAGGTAAACTTCTACGAGGGGAAACTGCGAGTCATTGACCCCAGAGGCAAGGAATATGCGCTTTTCGACCCCAGTGAGTATATCGACCACATCGGCGAATGGGTGGAGCCATGGACCTATATCCGCCTGACCCACCTGAAGAATATAGGCTGGAACGGCCTGAAAGACGGCGAAGGCACATCGCTATACCGCGTGGGTCCTCTGGCCAGGCTGAACGCTGCCGATGGCATGGCCACTCCGCTGGCACAGAAAGAATACGAGGCCATGTTTGATGCACTGGGCGGCAAACCCAGCCACCATACCCTCGCCTTCCACTGGGCTAGGCTCATTGAAGCCCTCCAGGCCGCTGAGGATATGCAACGTATTGCCAACGACCCTCTGCTGACCAGCAAGGATATACGCAATATGAATCTCAGGCTCCAGCAAAAGGGCGTGGGCTGCGTTGAGGCCGCCCGCGGTACGCTTATTCATCACTACGAGACCGATGAGCGCGGATTGCTGAATAAGGCAAACCTGATTGTGGCCACCCAGCACAATGCCGCCCCTATCTGTCTGTCAGTGAAGAAAGCAGCGGAGGGATTTGTCAAAGGACCTGAGGTAAAAGAAGGTTTGCTCAATATGGTTGAGATGGCCTTTCGTGCCTATGACCCATGCCTTGCCTGCGCAACGCATGCCCTTCCCGGTGGTATGCCGCTTAAAATCAATATACGCGACAAAAGCGGCGCTGTAATCCGGACGCTGAGCCGGGACTGAAAAAGTTAACCATCGCCGATTAAAATGATTCCTCCTTGTATCAATAGTATTGACAATCTCATATGCGAGGTTTAAACTTAAACTCCAACATATAAGGTCACAACTGAACAGCTATTGGGTGGGGTCAGGTGAAGCTGGCGGCGCAAATAAAGGGCACAAGGAACCGCTTGACAGACTGCGGAAGCTAATGCCCTTTTTAATTTGACGTCGGGATTGATTGAGGGGCAGGATGAAAATAGCAGTTATTTTCGGCACGGTAATAACGCTACTTTTATTACCGATTGGAGCTCTGCTTGGATGCCAGCAGCAACCCCAGCCAGTTCAAACCCCTTCTCCTACTCCTTCAACGGTATTGAAAGTCAAAACCATGATTCTTTTAAACTCTGGCTTTGATATCCATATTATGAATGCTGATGATTCCGACCCTTACTGGTCACGGGATGGCTCCCTCATTGCTTTTACTTCGAACCGTGACAGGAAAGAGGAGGTATATGTGATGTACGCCAATGGCTCCGACCAGCATCCCGTCATCGAGAAGTACATGCCCATACCAACGCCAATGCCTCCTCCGCCGCCCGCTCCCATCTTTCCTATTATTTCGACTATTATTTTCTGCATTCTGGCGTGGATGTTTTGGCTTTTGCTCGGGAAGACGACGTTCGGAATTAGCAGGGCTGCCGTACTGGCTACAGCGATTCCACAGGCTGTTCTGGCAATAGCTATTTATACTATAGGTCTTCTGTTACAACCACTTTCACGGATGGAAATCGCCATAGCACAATAGAGCCTAAATATTGGCGCCAGTATAGCGGTTGCATCGTTTTTGGCATCATTTATTCTTGCTATTATGCGTAAATGGGAAATAGCCAAGGGGA
>Ga0209536_100010695_pt1 | contig 13502 bp, 11 predicted proteins | sample DeeMarSeWOR28_12_FD_187461 | JGI IMG/M metagenome (GOLD analysis project Ga0209536, IMG submission 187461) | Marine sediment microbial communities from White Oak River estuary, North Carolina - WOR-2-8_12 (SPAdes) (version 2) | ecosystem: Environmental > Aquatic > Marine > Intertidal zone >...
GGCTTTACGAAAGTGCCGAGGCAGAAGGGCATGTTGCCCCCCTGCGAGCCGCTGATGTAACTGCCGTAGCCTAATCCCAACCTATAAGAGGACACGCATGAGTAAACAATCCATCGTTGACAAAAATGGCAAAGAGGACCTGATTGTTGTTGAAAACTTAGTGAAATATTTCCCTGTGCGCGGCGGTCTCTTGCAGCGTGTGGTTGCCTGGGTTCAGGCCGTTGACGATATCAGCTTTACCGTAAGGAAGGGAGAGACTCTAGGTCTGGTTGGCGAATCGGGATGCGGGAAAACGACCGTTGGCAGAACCATGCTGCGGTTGATCGAACCAACCGGTGGGGCTGTCTATTTCGATGGCACCAATGTATTTGATTTACGGGGCCGCGATTTAAAAAGAATGCGGCGTAATATGCAAATTATATTCCAGGATCCTTATGCTTCTCTCGATCCTCGTATGCCGATCGGGGAATCAATCGCTGAAGGATTAAAAATCCATAAAGTCGGTACACCGAGAGAGCGTTTCGAGCTTGTCATTGAAAACTTACGCAAAGTTGGGCTTGAAGATTATCACGCCCGTCGTTACCCACACGAATTCTCGGGTGGTCAGCGTCAGCGGATCGGTATCGCACGCGCCTTGGCTCTGCAGCCAGATTTCATTGTCTGTGATGAGCCTGTCTCCGCTTTAGATGTATCTATCCAATCCCAGGTTCTCAACATTCTCAATGATCTCCAAGCTGAGTTTGGGCTGACTTATCTCTTCATCGCCCACAACCTTTCCGTCGTTGAACATATCTCCCACCGAGTCGCGGTTATGTACTTGGGAATAATGGTCGAATTGACGACTCGAGAAGAACTATTTCGCAACCCCCTGCACCCTTATACCCAAGCTCTGATGTCCGCTATTCCAGTTCCTGACCCCGACATGAAACGCGAACGCATCATTCTGCCTGGTGATGTTCCCAGCCCATTGAATCCCCCCAGCGGGTGTCGCTTCCATCCTCGCTGTCCGGTTGCCATGGAACACTGCGCCGTAGAGGAACCACCCTTTATCGAAGTCAGCAACGATCACTATGTCGCCTGCTGGCGTGTGGAGTAGATCCTCCTGGTAGTTATACCACCTCACCACATCCTGGTTGTAGAAGATCAAAATGATGTAAGTAAGATGCACTGCTCCGGACTCGAGACTCTCGGTCCGGAGTTTTTTTATTACCAGCACACCTCCACTGAAGAGGCTTTCTCGTAGTTCATCCGTCATCGATTTGATCTTCTGATCGCCTATGTCTGTCTTGCGGATATGAGCAGCAGCGAGTTGAGGATCAAAGCCTTAAAATAAAACCAAGAAATGGAAGTGATTCTGACCAATAGTTTACCTGACCCAACATTTCGCTTCCAGAATGCTGATGCCGGAGCAGTTCCCATCTTCTTCAATCTAATTGTTATCATTCAATTACTCAGCATAATGGGGTTTTTTAGGAGGGTGGGAAATTAAATCAACAAGATTTAGATTAGGAAACTTTTCCAGACATCGATGAAATCTATCTCACTAATGATGGTGAAAACCTCAATCCTGATGAGGTTGAAGCTTTGTGGGACTCAGCAGTGAAGAATGGTGAAATCCACGCCTTTATACTTACATCGCTTTCCAATTCCTACAACCAAGCTCACCAGCGTGGTATTGCCCCAGATGTAGATACGCACTCAGAAGGCAGGATTGTCATCTTTACTGGGGGTGTGTTACAATACCTTCCGCCCGGGTTGCCTGGGCAATTTCTTGGGGCGTGGTGTAAGGGTAGCACAGAGGTCTTTGGAACCTTTGATCCTGGTTCGAATCCGGGCGCCCCAGCCTGAATCTAAGGAACGGATAAATTCAGTGCTCGAAGAAGATCCAGATTTATACCAGCATGTTTCTCACTTCCCGGCGAGTTGCGCGCCCCCTGTTGGATTGGGCGTTGCTCGCCGTGAAATTTGTCAGTCTACTTGGTGCCAGTCATGAGAACTAGGGCGGTGATTCTTGCTGCGGGACAGGGTACCCGTATGCGTTCTTCGATTCCAAAAGTCATGCATCCGCTCCTCGGTCAGCCTTTAATCTGGTATGCACTGCATGCTGCATATCATGCAACCGGGTCGAAACCCACCCTGATCGTTGGCTACGGCGCTGAACAGGTTCGTCTATACGTTCAAGACAGTGCGGATTTTGTAATCCAAGAACAGCAGCTTGGCACTGGACATGCTATTCAGCAGGTAGAATCATTGTTGCGTGGAAATGCTGATTTTATTCTGGTGATAACTGCCGATATGCCGCTCTTAACGAGCGAAACACTCCACAACTTGATCCAAACACATACCACAGCAGACCCCAAGAAAATACCAATCACGATGCTGACCGTTATTAACGAGGATTCTCACGGCTTTGGCAGGATCCTTCGGAACGAGAACGGAGATGTTGTGTCCATTGTAGAGGAAGCTGTAGCCACACCCGAGCAGCTCGCAATCCAGGAATGCAATGCCAGCGCCTATTGTTTCTCCGCGGATTGGCTTTGGGAGGCTTTAGAGCGTATCCCGTTATCCCCAAAGGGCGAGTACTACTTGACGGACATCGTCTCTATCGCTGTAGAGGACCATCTTGCTGTTAGAGCGATGATCATTGATGATCCAATCGAAACAATTGGCGTCAACACTCGTGTGCATCTAGCAGAAGCGACAGACATCTTAAGAAAGCGCATAAACAATAACTGGATGTTATCCGGTGTGACCATTATCGATCCAAAATCAACCTACATTGAGCCTAATGTTGAAATCGGCCAAGATACTGTGATCTGGCCAAATACTCATTTGCAGGGCAACACATCGATCGGTAAGACTTGTAAAATAGGTCCAAATACCCTGTTACTTGGAAGCAAGGTCGGTGATCGGTGTGAGATCACTACTGCTGTGGTAGAATTTGCAGAGATCGAGGATGATGTCGAAATTGGACCCTTCGCCCATCTGCGTAAAGGTGCCCATCTCGCGAAGGGGGTTCGTATGGGCAACTTTGGTGAAATCAAGAACTCATATTTAGGTCCTGAAACAAAAATGGGGCATTTCTCATACATCGGCGATGCCAACATCGGTGCTAATGTCAACATCGGCGCCGGGACAATAACCTGCAACTACGACGGTGAACGAAAATATCCAACTGAAATCGGTGAAGGTGCATTCATTGGTAGTGATACCATGCTTGTTGCACCAGTTAAATTAGGCGATGGTGCGCAAACAGGCGCTGGCTCAGTCGTCACTAAGGATGTACCTGAGAATACACTCGCAGTTGGAGCACCTGCACGCGCTATTCGAAAATTAAAAAAATAGTGATCGATCCTGACTCTCTCTTAACCCTATCTCTCCTTGTCCTTTTAGCGCTAGATCTCATTACATCTGCAACACGTTCTGGCATAACGAACTCTTCTTTAGCACGTATGCTCAGCTTGAAAGAAGAACGTGAAGTACAAGTAAACCGCACTCAGACTCTGCTCAGTGACCTGCCAAAACTCTTTGCCACGCTAAACTTAAGTCAAACCATTATTCGCTTTCTTATCGCTGGAATTGCGGTGCTGCTGTTTGTCCCTTGGGAAACTTCTTCCCTTGTGCTGATCTATACAATATTGATCCTACTACTTACCGGCCTGGTTATATTTATATTGGAATGGCTGGTTGAATGGTTAGTGTCCAGGGATGCAGAAACTTGGGCGCTGCGTCTTGCACCGTATGCAAAAATCCTATCAACGATCCTCACACCGATCCTGGCCTTGCCACTGCTGCTTTACCGCAAAGCAAATGGTGGTCTGGAAAACACGGTCACCGTCACAGAAGATGAATTGATGACCCTAGTTGAGACCGGGCAACAAGAAGGAGTTCTTGAACAAGATGAACGCCAGATGATATTTTCAATCTTCCGATTAGGTGACACACTAACAAGAGAGATCATGGTACCTCGCATCGATGTTATTGCGCTCGAGATCAACGCACCGTTACTTGATGCGGTCGAGACCTTGCTCCAATCTGGTTATTCACGTCTGCCGGTGTATAACGAGACGATCGATAACCTGCGAGGTTTATTGTATGCAAAGGATTTGCTCAGAATTTGGCAGGAAGATAAGCAGCTCACCTCCATCGAGGAAATACTACGCCCAGCTTACTATGTTCCTGAGACTAAGAAAGTCGATGAATTATTAGAGGAGATGCAAGCACAACGAATTCACATGGGTATTGTGGTAGATGAATACGGTGGCGTTGCAGGTATAGTCACACTCGAAGATATCGTCGAGGAAATTGTTGGTGAGATCCAAGATGAATACGACGAAGTTGAAGAATTGCCTTTCGCGGTCATCAATGACTCAGAATACATTTTCCAAGGGCGGGTTGATCTAGACGACTTCAACGATATCATGGCCTCTGAGTTACCCAAGAACGAGGCAGACACCTTGGGAGGTTATATCTACAGCCGTATCGGTAAGGTTCCGACGGGTGGTGAAATGATCAAGTATCATGATTTGCAGCTGACAGTAGAACAAGTTACCGGACGACGTATTCGGAAAGTCAGGGTCAATAAGATATCACCAAAAACCCAAAATGCAGGAGCTGAAAACTATGTTGAATGATGAGCAGCGTAAAAAGCTCATTGAAACTGCCCTCGAGGTTCGTAAACGGGCTTATGCTCCGTATTCGAAATATAATGTTGGTGCGGCTTTACTTACTTCCAATGGTAAAGTCTATTCGGGGGTAAATGTGGAAAACGCAGCTTATCCGACCAGCATATGCGCTGAGAGAGTGGCTGTATTTAACGCCGTAACTTATGGGGAACGCGATTTCGTTGCAATTGCGGTTGCCACCAACAACGGAGGTACACCTTGCGGATCCTGCCGTCAGGTGTTATCCGAATTTGGCCTCGATATTCTAGTGTTAGTAGTGGACAGCACTGGAGCTGTAAACCAGGAAGCCCCGCTAGAATATTTCCTTCCAGGAGCCTTTACACCCTCTGATTTAGACAGAGACATTAATAAATAAGTGAGGGTTCTCTTGAACCCTCACTTGTTCATCATATGGGTTAACTATTCAAGCCCGTATTTACACTCTATCCTTCCCAATTTGGTGCAGGCGTGGCAGTCACGATAGAGAGTTGAAGAATCCAGCCATCTTCTCCTTCACTTGTGCGGACATGAATCCAGATTTCACCACCATTTTCTAATGGATCCTCAGGCAACACCTCAACAACGGTACCGTTCGCTAGCAGCGTGACACTCTCCGCATCTCGATCCGCCTCTGCACGCAAGTGAACCGCGCCGCTTTCGCCTACATCAATAATCGCCAAGACAGGTGTTGGGCTTGGTGTTGGAGAGAGTGTTGGCGTCATCGTGTAAGTTGGGGTCAATGTAGAAGTAGGCGTCATCGTTGGTGGGACGGGAGTAAGTGTTGGGGTCATCGTTAGGGTCAATGTCGGGGTCAATGTAGGCGTATGGGTCGGCAGCGCGATATTCTCCTCGATCGCAGCCCCAGCACTACCCAGTCCGATCATCAATACAATGATTAGCAGTAAGATCACTCCTCCGAATGAATATCCAAACAACGTTAAAGGACGCAGGCCAAGGATCGCCAGCGTGATAGCACCAAGCAATATACATAATGCCAGGTGAATGGTAAAAACGATCAGTCCATCAGGCCACAAAAGAGGTGTCCTGCTTCCCAATCCAATGCCCGCTGCAGTCAGCGGTAAATATAACTCATACGCTAATGCAACACCAGGTACCGCAGCTGTACGTTTCGATTTGACAATACCAATTGATGTAAAAATCGAACCTGCAGCTAACAACAAGAAATTCGCCCATGAGAGCTGGGTATGGTAGAGCATCCCATTCAATTCTAGTGGACTCCCAGAGCGTGCCAGGTACCCTGCGAGCAAGCCAATTGAGAATACAAAGACAGAGCCAATGATTACTCCGACTAAACTGCGGAAGAAATAACGTACCGAACCAATTACCGTGCCCAGAGCTAAACCGATAAAAGGTGTCATTATCGGTGCCAGAATTGCTCCTAGAACGAGTAATGCAGCTTCATCTAGCAATAAACCAGCGCTAAAGACAACAGCACCTAAGAATGAAAAAAGGAAAAAATCGACTGTTGGTGATGCTCGATGAGCAACTTTATCTAAAAATGCCGCTCTCTCATCGGCATCGACCGGTGCAAGCACCCGCTTGGCGCGTCTCCGCCTAGCTGGAGGTAATTTATCAGGATCATCCGGGGTATGCTCTGTATTATATTGGTTCATTTTCGTAAACTCGCCACAATCCGTAACGGCTTGATAAGTAATTCTAACGCTGTTTTAATATCTGGAGTCATTAAATCTGCCGCTATCATGGTCTCAACCGCCACACCTTCTGGAGAGAACACACAAATACCCAAGGCTGCATATTTCAGCATCAGGGCATCGTTTGCTCCCTGTCCAATAGCCACAACCTGATCTGCGCCTAATTTTTCCACATAGGCAGCCTTTTGTTCGGCCTCTTTACTCGCTTTTATCCGGATAGCCTTTATATTGAGCTGCTGATCGATAATATCCTGCCGTCCATGTGTGTCAGCGGTTAGCAAGTGCAGCTCCAGCCGGTCACACAATTCTGTCAATTGGCGTACCAAGCCATCGAATAATTGCCCATCGACAGCCAGAGTACCATTGACATCACAAACTAAATGTTCCAGTTGATAAATCCCACGCCCAGGTATGGTCAATTCAATCATGGGTGTATTATACAGGATTTGACACCCTGGTTATTGACAAGTATAGTAAAATTACCGCCAACCAGATATCATCCCACTCCTCGATGTTGAATCAATAGACTTATGCTCCATTCTAGCTGCAAGAATCGAACCAAGGTGGATTTTAGAGTATGATTTTGAGGATTAAATCAGTATCTGGGCAATCAAATCATTAGCGTTTTACCTATGATAAACCATTTCACCCGTACTATCCTAACGATATTGGTTCTTTCCGTGATACTGGTAGCATGCAATTCTTCTGATGGTACCCCGGAGAACCCAACCCCAGAATATACGGATCTACCAACGGAAACTCCCCTACCAACAGAAACTCTCTCACCTACTGCCACCTCCAATCCACCAATGGTCCTCTTCATCGCCTCTCCGGATGGCGAATCTGTGCAATTTGATGAACTGCAATCCACCTTATCAGAATTATCTGCTGCAAAGGGATATCAATTCCAGGTACACTCACGCCTAACACCTGAGGAACTTACACCAGAGGTCAAGATTGCGGTGGTACTGCCGCCAGATCCCGGCCTTGCCAGTCTGGCTGCCTCAGCTCCCCAGACACAGTTCGTCGGCATCAATATCCAGGGGTTGGAGCCAACCGACAACCTCAGTGCTATTGGTCCAGAAGGGGCTTCACCCGACCAGCTGGGGTTCCTGGCAGGTTATATCGCTGCAGTGATTACTTCCGACTGGCGTGTGGGTGTTATCAGCACAAGCGATTCTGGTGCTGGCGTCGGCAGCCGCAATGGCTTTCTGAATGGTGCGATATTCTTTTGCGGTCTTTGTAATCCAGCATACCCGCCTTATTACAGTTATCCCACCTTTGTTGAAATGAACTCCGCAGCTACTCCAGCTGAATGGCAGCTGGCCGCAGACATGCTCAAAAACAATTTTGTTGAAACGGTATTCGTCCCTCCTTCTGCCAATGGGGAAGAGTTATTAACCTACCTGGCTGGTTTAGAAATCAACATCATCGCCAGCAGTCGTCCACCGGAAACGATCCGTCAAAACTGGGTTGCAACTCTATCCTCCGATGCCAGCGCCGCTTTGGAACAGATCTGGCCTGATCTTACCGCGGGGAATGGGGGATTCCGTCTGCCGTTGGCGCTGAAAATCGGTGAGGTGAACAATGATCTTCTGAGCCCAGGCCGTCAACGGCTGGCGGAACAAATCAGACTGGATCTTCAAAACGGCTTCATCGATACCGGTATCGATCTGCTCAGCGGTGATAATCAATAAAAACACAGCTCCCGGAAAAATCAAATCAGGAATATTTACACCACGAATTGTGTAAAAATGCACGTTGCATTAGTTTAAGCTTCATGCTAAACTTACCTAAGTGTTCGGTTATAGTAGATAATTAATTTCTTATGATTCAAATAAGGAATCCCCGACAACAAAGTCCCAAATTTATCCCAATTAGTATGATTCTATCAACGCAAGGAGGGTAGCTTATCGAAGAATACACTCAAAATTTTTACACGCGTATTACCACTATTGTGATTACCTAAACTTAGAATTTTCTCAAACGGAGGAGAAAATAAATGTCCAAGAAACTTTATCTGATAATGGCTTTTGTACTCCTGGCTTCGATGGTACTGGCTGCCTGCCAGCAAGACGGCGGCGGAGAAGCCGACTGCTCATCTGACGATGTGCTCTGTGTTGGTTTAGTGACCGATGTCGGAGAGATCGACGACAAATCCTTCAACCAGTCTGCCTGGGAAGGCGTCAAACAGGCTGAAGCCGATTTAGGCGCGACCGTTGATTACGTCGAAACCAAAGATGCCAAAGACTATGGTGCCAACATCGCCTTGTTCGCCGATCAGAACTATGACATTATTGTTACAGTTGGATTCGCGCTTGGTGAAGCCACCTTAGAAGCTGCTGCCAAGTACCCAGAGGTGAAATTCATCGGGGTTGACCAGTTCCAGGTTGAGGAAATCCCCAACGTTGCTGGTCTGATCTTCGCAGAGGATAAATCCGGCTTCCTGGCCGGTGCACTGGCGGCCATGATGACTGAATCCAACAAGATCGCAGCAGTGCTCGGTACTGATTTAGTCCCACCAGTGGTAGCTTTCAAAGAAGGTTACGAGGCTGGCGCTAAATACATCACTCCGGATATTGAGGTCATTTCCACCTATCACCCTGGCGGTTTGGATGTTGCCTTTACAGATCCCGAGTGGGGTGGCACCACCGCCAAACAGGCGCTCGATCAGGGCGCGGATGTGGTTTTCGGTGCCGGTGGAAAGACCGGTAACGGCGCGCTCATGGAAGTCGCTGGCAGCGAAGGCAAGTACTGCATCGGCGTCGACACTGACCAGTGGTTGACAGTGCCCGAGGCGCATTCCTGCTTGATCTCCAGCGCCATGAAGCTGATCGTCCCTGGTGTCTTCAACTTAATAAATTTTGACGTTGAAGGCAGTTTTCCATCCGGCAACTATCTTGGTCCGGTTGGCTTAGCTCCCTTCCATGATTTCGAAGACACAATCCCGCAGGATGTCAAGGACAAATTAGAAGAGATCGACGACGGCTTACGGGACGGAAGTATCTCCACTGGTTACAATCCGGGCGGATAAGGCTGTATTCCTAAAATAAGAAAAACAACCGTGCGACGTACTGAACAGTACGTCGCACAGAATTATATATTGATGGGAGGTCCCACAATTCATGAGTGAAGAGAAAAAACCTTCCCCGGTGACTGCACCATCTTTACAAATTTTTGATACCATCTGGCGCGCGGTCAGTGTACCTTTAGGCGCTGTTTTATTGGCATTCCTGATCGGCGCAGTCATTCTGATTGCTTCCGGCGCAAACCCGATCAATGCTTATGCCGCCCTGTTCCAGGGTGCTTTTGGTGGTACCACAGCACTTGGCCGTACATTAGAGAAAGCGACACCGCTGATCTTCAGCGGTTTAGCGGTAGCCTTTGCCTTCAAAGGGGGCTTATTCAACATCGGCGCCCAGGGGCAGCTGCTCTTGGGTGCCCTGGTCGCCGCTACCATCGGTTTTGGTATCGAAGGTCTTCCCTGGTTCATTCATGCCCCGCTTGCCCTGGCTGGGGGCGCCCTTGTTGGCGGGCTTTACGCTGCTATCCCAGGCGCATTGAAGGTCTACACCGGCGCGCACGAGGTCATCACTACGATCATGCTCAACTATATTGCGATTAATATCACCGACTTCTTCGCCGATGGACCTCTGAAGGATACCTCACCAGGCAATATTGTCGCCCGAACCCCCCTGATCCTCGACTCAGCCCGCATACCCACCTACAGCTTCCTGCCAATCGGTTTCGTTATCGCCATATTGGCCGCGGTCGTGGTCTGGTGGCTGCTGTGGAAAACCATCATTGGTTTCGAGATCCGTACAGTCGGGCTCAACCCGAATGCAGCGCGCTACGCTGGCATCAAAGTAGCCCGGACAGTCATATTGACCATGGTATTCAGCGGCTTCCTGGCTGGCATTGGCGGCGCCGTCGAGTCCCTGGGCGTTGTCGGCAGGTACCAACCAGGCTTCAACCTTGGTTTAGGTTTCGATGGCATCACCATCGCCCTATTGGGTCGCACCCATCCCTTTGGCGTTATCCCGGCTGCCTTGATCGTTGGCGCCATGAAGGCAGGTTCTTCCCAAATGCAGTTCAGCGCGGACGTCGTTAAAGAGATCACTGATGTGATTCAGGCATTGATCCTGTTCTTCGTCGCCGCCGATATGATCATCCGCTGGCTGATCCGCGCCCGCGGCACCCGAGAAGAGGTCAAACTCAGCACCGGTTGGGGTCAACAGTGAGGCTATTCCCATGACAGAAAATCTCTTTCTCCAAAACACATTGGATATTTTTCGCCGCTGGTGGATCACCATCCTAATCACATTGTTAATTTTCATCGCCCTGATTTGGGGTATCATCACTGGTCCAGACGTCACCACCGCTATGCTGGCTTCCACCATCCGTCACTCCACGCCTCTGGTGCTTGGCGCGCTTTGTGGTTTGCTGGGTGAACGCTCCGGTGTGATCAACATCGGCATCGAAGGTCAGATGCTCATGTCGGCATTCGTTGGCTTCGTCGTCAATGTGTATACCGGAAACCTGTTTATTGCGGTCTTGGCCGGCATATTAACCGGCGCGATTATGGGTTTAATGCTGGCTTTCATGTCCGTCACGCTGAAGATTGACCAGATCATCGGCGGGACTGTGCTCAACATCCTGGCGATCGGCATAACCGGTTATTTCTATCTGGCTGCTGAAACCAAAGGCAAGCTGCAGCCCATCCCGCTGGGTCCTTTAGCGGATATTCCCATCATTGGACCGGTGTTATTTAACAATCCACCCATTACCTACGTTACCATCATCCTGGTCTTTGTGGTGCAGTACGTGCTCTTCTATACCCGCTGGGGTCTGCGCACACGCTCGGTTGGAGAGCACCCCCGCGCAGCGGATACGGTCGGCATCAACGTTTTCAAAATTCGCTACGCCAATGTCATCATGGGCGGTGCCATCGCTGGACTGGCGGGTGCCTTCCTGACCCTGGAAGCGGTCGGCTCCTTCGAGCGCTTGATGACCAATGGGCGCGGTTTCATCGCCTTAGCGGTCATGATCTTCGGCAAATGGACTCCCTTAGGTGCCTGGGGGGCAGCCCTGTTGTTTGGATTTTTCTCTGCGCTTCAAACTCAGATCCAGTTCTCTGGCATCATTGATATTCCCCACCAATTTATCGGTATGTTACCCTACCTGCTCACGATCGTTGTCCTGGCTGGCTTTGTCGGTCGCGCAAGGCCTCCAGCTGCAGATGGTATTCCCTACGAGAAGGAATAGCCTATGAGCGCACCCATCGTTCTCGAAGCCCGCAACATCACTAAAACCTTCCCCGGAGTCATCGCTAACGACAAGGTTAACTTCACCCTGCGAAAAGGCGAAATCCACACCCTGCTGGGTGAAAACGGCGCTGGTAAAAGCACATTGATGAATGTAATTTATGGTCTCTACACCCCGGACGAGGGTGAGATCCTCATAAATGGATACGAGTCAGATGAATTGAAATCTGTGGAGATTCAAAACCCGCATGACGCCATTCATCATGGGATTGGGATGGTGCACCAGCATTTTATGCTGGTCCCTGTTTTCACCGTTGCCGAGAATATCGTTCTGGGAGCAGAGGTAACCCGTGGATTATCCCTGGACATGCGCAAAGCTCACCGCCAGATCCAGGAGCTCTCTGAAGAATTTGGTTTAGCGGTCGACCCCAAAGATGTGATTGAAGATCTACCGGTTGGCGTCCAGCAGCGCGTTGAGATCCTCAAAGCGCTCTACCGCGAGGCCAGGATTCTGGTGCTGGACGAACCTACCGCCGTGCTCACGCCACAAGAAGCAAAGGACCTGTTCCGCATCATGCATCAGCTGACCCAACGCGATGTATCTATTATCTTCATCTCGCACAAGCTCAAAGAGGTTTTGGCGGTCTCAGATGTGATCACAGTTATGCGCCGCGGCAAGGTCGTTGGTTCGACCACGCCAGCAGAGACAGACGAAGAAGGTCTTGCCGCTATGATGGTGGGACGGGAGGTGCTCCTGGAGGTAGAAAAAGGTCCCGCCCAGCCAGGTGAGATTGTTTTAGATGTACAGAATTTGACGGTGATGGATGAACGCCAGGTCGAAGTCGTCCGCCAGGTCTCTTTCCAGGTAAGAGCTGGGGAGATCCTGGGCGTCGCCGGGGTTCAGGGCAACGGTCAGACCGAGCTGGTGGAGGCGCTCACCGGACTGCGCAGCTATCAGTCCGATCATGTCCTCTTGAACGGTAAACAGTTGCCGGTTGAGAGTCCACGCCCGTTGATCGAAGCGGGGCAATCACATATCCCCGAGGACCGTCATAAGCATGGTCTAGTGTTACCCTATACCATCGCCGACAATGAAGTGCTGTGTACCTACTATCAACCTCCCTTCGCGCGCGGTTTGCAGCGGAATGAGAAAGCCGTCATGGATTACGCCGAGAAGCTGATCGACCAGTATGATGTGCGTACCCCCAGTCCTTTATTGGCCGCCAGCACGCTCTCCGGCGGCAACCAGCAAAAGGCTATTGTGGCACGCGAGCTCAGCCGCGAGGTGATCTTCCTGATCGCCAACCAACCTACCCGAGGTTTGGATGTTGGCTCTATCGAATACATCCACCGCCAGATCGTTGACATGCGCGATCGAGGCGTTGGGGTCTTGCTTGTGTCCGCTGAATTAGATGAGATCCGCTCTCTGGCTGACCGTATTGCTGTGATGTTTCGGGGTGAAATCGTAGCTACGGTTAAAGTCGGCGAGGTGACAAAGGAAGCATTGGGGTTAATGATGACCGGCTCTATAAATCAAAATGAGAAGGCTCCTATCGAAGCCTGATCTTTCAAAATAACCACGAAATCAGATTTGTTCCAAATTGCTATCAGGCCGGGGTTCCCCCCCGGCATTTCTTCTTGTCAGATGATAAAACAGTATAATTGAAAATTAAACATCAAGCATTCAAACTTCTTATCATGGAAAATCAACAGACCATTGAAGTTCCTATCGAGGGTATGGACTGTGCGGAATGCACCCGGCATGTACAGGCAGCTATCTCCCAAGTTCATGGTGTTAGATCAGTAGATGTATTTCTAACGACTGAAAAAGCTGTGGTCTCACTCGACCCAAACCAGGCTGACATCTCGGCTATACGCAGCGCAGTTGCCAGCGCCGGCTA
>Ga0209536_100010696_pt1 | contig 13502 bp, 15 predicted proteins | sample DeeMarSeWOR28_12_FD_187461 | JGI IMG/M metagenome (GOLD analysis project Ga0209536, IMG submission 187461) | Marine sediment microbial communities from White Oak River estuary, North Carolina - WOR-2-8_12 (SPAdes) (version 2) | ecosystem: Environmental > Aquatic > Marine > Intertidal zone >...
GGAAAGTTTTGAGTTACTTATTGTTAAGAAGTATCTGAGAAAAAATCAAAGTTGTTACTCTGCTGGACTCACCCCCAACTTTTATCTATCATTAATTGACTACAAAAACTCAAGGGTTATTACGTTAACAAATTCTTTACTAATGCAAAAAGTAACTTTCTACCTCTTGGTGACTTCATAGGCTTACTTTTCAGGTTTTATTATGAAAGAGAGTATTAATAAAAAGATTGTTGACAGTATGAATAATGCCCCAAATATTGAGATTGGGATTTTAAAAACGGGCAGGTGATGGAGAACTTCATTCGAAGGAAGAGCAAGTGCATAAGATGCCAAAAAAAATGCGTAAAATACGGTTCCTGTTCCTTGCACCAGAAACACAAGAGTGGCTAATTGCTTAATTTTCAAATGGACTAACCTCTCTGTTAAACTGTTGCATTATTATTACTATGCTACTTTATAAGACTGATTCTTGAAAGAAATTGGAAACAAACTCACCGCAAGTGTAATATATTGAAAGCCGGCGAAACTATAATTCTCAAACGGATGTGGACTGAAATGACAGTTGCAAATAGGTATTGGCCGCTCAGGGTTGGCCTTCTGTTTGTCTCTTTTTCTTGGTTTTCTTACATGCTCTATGAGTTCGCTAACGGTGTAATCAATCGTGGTCCGCTCGAAAATCTCTTTATTCTTTTAACAGATGTACCCCAATGCATTGGTCTCGGTTTCAGGACGGCAGCTGGGTTCATTGCCGTAGTCACTATTCTTTTCTACATTGTCAAGAAAGACCTTTCTCAGCCAGAAGCTCTGATGGCACTCAGACTTATTGTACTATTTGAAGCTGGCTATTGGTTCCTTAGCTTCTTTATGTCAGGGATTTTAGGAACATTCTGGCTTGCAGATTTATTTACAGTCAATAGCTTGATCGTATTAATTGAGAACACCTTGCCATGCTTAGTGCAATCAATAGGTCTTGTTGCTGTTTTGCTCAAGTTGTTTTTAGAAATAAGCCCAAATAAACCCGCGAAAAACTCAATAAAGTGGGGATTAATAGCAGGAACCTTTTACGTTTTCGTTTTCTGGCTCAACAACACCGGCAACTATATAGCAACAGTAATCGAAAAAGGGACAGACTACCTTCTTCATCCATCTAACATGTTCAGTTTTCTCTTCACAACGGTCGGCTTGCTCCTCATAGCGGTCTATGCAGCGTATTTCTCTAAGAAATCCATAGGAACCGAATCCTTGGCAAAGCTTAATCTGCATAGAGTAGGCATCATCATAACACTTGTCGGATTATACTTTAGCCTGAATTATGTCATGTGGATTTTCCTTGGAAGCGTAGGCGGCTGGGGGACATGGTACGCTTGGATAATGGGTCACAACTTGGATCTATGGGCGATGTCGCTGCCCTTCGTGGGTTTACCCTTGCTGTATCAAAGAAGGGTCACAAAATCCGCTACAAAATAATTGAACTGACACAAAATCAATATCCAAAAACCCTTCCTGTGCATAAAATCCAAGTTAGCCGATTTCTGTTTTCACCGGCGTCAAACCTATAGATAGAGTAGGACATAAATAAGAAAATAGAGTTTCGACTATTCACCTAGGATTCTTCTAAAGGCCGGGAACATTTCAGCCGCTCTTTCACGCATTAATAACTCATAGTACTGGTAGATTATGCCAACCGAAAGCAGAATGCCTGTTCCTGTACCGAAAACGCCTAGGAAATCAGCAATTCCAGCTATCAACCCCACAATTACTCCACCGAGAATAGTCACCACAGGGATATACCGCTTAAGAATCGCCTGAATGGGTCTTCCCGAACGCCGGTAGCCTGGAATCTGCATGCCTGAATCCATGAGCTGTTTAGCTACTTTATCTGGTCCAAGACCGCCAACTTCAAGCCAGATAAGCGAGAAAACTGCGCAGAAAACCACTAGAATCCCAAGGTAAACAGAAGCCCGGATGGGTTCAGCCGCTACACTCGTGATGTTATTCGGCGGAGTAACAAAATACGCTAAACCGCCAACAGGCTGATTATTAGTCGTGTTGTATTGACCTATTATGTCCAGCAAGAAATTTTGGCCTGGAGCTGGTCGCCCTTGAGTGCTCCAAATAAGCTGGGAAAAGAAGTAGACGTTAGCAAAAAGCGCAGATGCAAAAATGACTGGAAGGTTAGACACATATAAAAGCTTGATCGGATAACGACTGCGGAATCCCTTGTAGCCCGCGTATGTCATTGGAAGCTCAACCCTTACGCCTTCTAGGTAAATTATCACCAGAAACGTGCCAATAGTTGCCAAGAACCCAATCAAAGACGGATAGGAGCCTACGCCAATTATCCATTGGGTCAAAGTCTGACCCCCACGCAAGAGGTTGTCAAGAGACCCAACGAAAAGACCTGCACCAGGATTGAAGGTCTGCCAGAGAATGTTCTGTGCAACACCAGCCATAATGAACAGGCTAATTCCGCTGCCCAGACCCCAACCTTTCTGCACAAGTTCATCCAGTAGCATTACGATTATTCCAGCTCCTATAAGTTGCAAGAATATGACTATTGTTGTAGGTCCTGCAATGGAACCATACATCCCGCTAATTATGTATGCCGATGCTTGGATTCCAGTGAGAAGTATAGAGAAGAACTTGCTTGCTACAGTGAACAAACCTCTATCTTGAGGATCGGACATATCAGCTCGTATGATTGCAGAGCCAACTAGCAGCTGCAGTATTAATCCTGCTGTGACTATTGGACCTATACCGAGTTCCATAAGGGTGCCACGATTTGAAGCAAAAATAACTCTTAATTGGCCAAATTGATCTTGAATATCAGGGGAGATTCCGTAAAGCGGAATTTCGGACATAACTAAATAGACAATGAGAACTATTGCTGTCCAGAAGATTTTTTCGTTGAACCCGACTTTACGTTCGGGAACTTTAATTTCGGGTAATACTCTTGCAAGAGGTTTAAACAGGCTTAGGAATCTTCCCGCCATCGATCAATGTTACTCTCCGTGTTCCTCATGGTCGGTTAGGATTTTTCCGCCGGCTTTTTTTATTTTTTCTGCTGCCATTTTTGAATATGCAACTACAGTAATAGTGAGGGGTTTGTTTATTTTGCCTGTGCCGAGGAGTTTTGTATAACCCATTTTTGTCAAGTTTATATGCACTGTGCCGTTTTCGACCGGCAATCCGCTGAGTTGCGTGATGTTGATGGTTTCTTCTTTGCGTTTAATACTCTGCGGCGAAGTAAAACCTTTTTTGCCGAAATATTCAGGTTCATGAGTTACTACATAGCTCCACAGGTGTTTATGGCGTCCTACTTTTCGATGTCCTTTTGACCCTGCATCTCTATGTTGACCTATTCTACCGTAGCCGTGTGTTCTGCTGCCTCGCATTTTTCTGGTTTTTCTTTCTTTATGGGGCATTTTCCTTCCAGCTATGTTTGTTTATTGCTAATTCTTACTGTGCTTTTTTGAGTTTGATTTCCAGAACGCCGTTTTTGTAGGTTGTGTGGACGGCGTTTGTAACTACCACTTTGGGTAGATCCAAGCTCTTATAGTATCTGCGGTCTTTGGCTTTTGCAGATAGTGTTAGCTTCTGATCTTTCACATTTATTTTTAGGGTTTCCTTATTAAAGCCTGCGATTTCGGCGACTATGGTGATTCCGTTTTTCTCTTGAAATATATCGATGAGTGGCTTTGGATTCTTCCATTTTCTCTTTCCGCAATCCTTTGAAGAGCGATAATATGGAGGATGGATTCTCTTTGTAGCCCTCAAGGCGGCAAAACGGAAGATTTTAGAGCGTTTCTTATCGCTGGTTAGGTCTAGCCACTTTAATTGTTTCCGGCTTCTCCTCCACTTCATGCTCAAATTTGCGTCTCCTAGATACAATGGCATTTCCAAAGTAACTTTAAAATGTATCGCAAGCCACAGAAGTTTTCCTGCAAATCGTTTATTTCTATTTTGTGGGATTTCTTGTCTATCTCCGTACAAAAATAAGTTCAAATAGATATCATAATACCAAGAAGTGACTGCTTGAAAAAGATTTAGTTCTGTTTACGAGGCAAGACCTCTTTCGAAAAAACAAGAAGAATCAAGTGATGTAATAGAAAAAGTAATTAGCCTTTAGCAGCTCAAAAGCTTAAAGAAGAAAAGCAAAGTTAACCTCAGAGAAATTAGAGTCTAGAATAATAGGTGAAATTGACTGACTATACTATCTGATAATGAGATCCTATTCTTACTTGGCAACAACAAAATGGTCATAAAACCATTCTTAAAAGATAGGTTAACACCAGCAGGATACGATTTCTCGTCTGGAATTGCTTGCGCGCTATATCCAAAACAACAAAAGTTGATAGTCACCGCAGAATATCTTGAGATACCCGCTGATGTTTTGGGGACAATTTACCTGAAATCCTCCCTATGCAGAGAAGCACTTGTCGGCGGATTTGCAGTAATCGACCCCGGCTTCAGAGGTAAACTGACTTTATCTCTTTTCAACTCAGGCGAATCAACTGTCTACATAGATAAAAACGAACCTTTGATCCAAGTTATATTTCATAATACTGGAGAACCTGCCAGTAACCCTTACAAAGGTAAATATCAGGATAGCCTAGGATTAATGAAGAGCAAGAGGAAGAAACATAAAAGACACAAGGATCAGAGTATCCAAAATTAAAAACTATCTTGAGGACAAATTTTTGTTCAATTTCTTCTATATATTGAGAATTAAAGATTTTGGTCTATATAATGAAATCCTTTTCGAATGTGACAAGAGAATTGGTTAGATTCATAGAAGATTCTTCTGAAATTATGCCTAATTTTTCCGCCATTATGGTAATCATATCACTTCACACAATAATCTTGTGCAAGGTGAAATGGCAACAGTTATGCTTTAGCTCACAATAGCATTGATTTCCCCGATAATTGCTGAAGTCCTAAAATCACTTCTGCCTGCACCCTTAAGAATAGCCTTGAGAAGGAGTATCTTATAACTTCATTATTTTGGTTTGACTATAACTTTGAGATTTCCAGCAGCCTAATAAAAGGTTTGGCCTTCAATAAGGTTTTTAAATTAGGTTTTTTCTTGCTTTTTTTGCTTTGCAGTTATTGCCGAAGTCGGAATAGGGTCTGCTAGAGCGTCTTTCTCAAGACATGAAGTGGATATCATGTGTAGCTCTTGCACTAAAGCCAACTGTCAGGTGATTGCCCCTCAAAACACTCACCAAATTCCTATTCTCCTAGAACATTGCTATTTCGCTACCGTAATTTTTTTATCTTTATCTCTTTGAATTTGTGATATTAGTCACAGTTCCCTTATTCTTTTTGTTTCATTAATCTCTAACAATCAAAGTTCCCTCTCAAAAGGTAATTTTTTTCAATTCTCAAGATTGTAAGAAAAAAGGGAAACGCAGCTATGCCCAGATTGCATAATTCTTAAATATTTTGCTAACTTTATTAATTGAGGGAAAGAGTCAAATCTCCCGATAATTGCAAGGCTTCAACAAAACAGGAATTTACTTAAATACGAAGCTGGTTGACAAGGGTTCAAGTTTACGCAAATAGCAATAAGTGCATTGCTATCAAACACGTTATTTCCAGTATATACATCAAGTTTCAAAGTATACTCTTTCCCTCTCCCTAGTTTCAAAATCTACGGTTATCCAAGCTTTCTTGCTTTTCTTGAAATTAGTTTTTCAAAAGCCAAAGTGAATATTTGCTTCAAATATGCCAAGCTTCTAATATAAACTTAATAAAATACAATTAGCATAGCACACTTCGAGTTTTCCATGGTTTATCATGGCAGAATTTGGGTTGCGCCCACGAGGTAGACTGGGTATGGTATGATTTTCCCGAATTTTTGTAAGTCTCTTTTTATAAGCTCAAATTTGGGTTCCTTGTATGTGGGAACGATGAAAACGAGTACATCCAATTGTTTGTTGGCATGAGCCCAAAGACATCTGAATAGCGAACTATGAACCGTTTCAATGAACGACCGTTTAATTTCGATTCCTGTCTTCTCTTTGAAAGCATCAAGTTTGTAGGTGATTAATGGAAACAATGATACTTCAATGTCCCATCGATTCTTATGCAGAAAGTGTTGCACTCTTTTATGATCTTCCTTTGATGATAAGTCTGTTAGAGAAGCAGCCTCTAAAACAATCGAAAGTTGTCCTTTCCTCTTCAATATCTTTTCAGCTTCTCTAAAACTAAATACCTTCCTTTCGATCGTAATATCCGAAGTTAATTTGCTTGAGCTATCTGCCTTTGTCCCTGAGGGTTCAGAAATCACTTTGCTTTTCAAAGCATATTTGCCCTGTCCAATTCTCCTTAGCACTCTGTCTTCTGGAAGGAAAAAAGAAGTCTTGGTTTCCACAGAGAGATCGGCCATGACAGTTTCAATATGCTTCCATTCTCTTCCGTACCTCAACTTGAGATAATGTTTAACCTCAGATACTGAGCCAGACCCGCCTAAGGCATTTATCGCTTCGACAATTATCTCTTTCAAATTTAAAATTGGACTCATTTATGAAACACAATAAACAGAACTGCTATTCTTAGTAAATATGTTTTGCTGGCATATAATTCAAAGCCAATTCTTGACTGTCATCCTATATAGGTTTGAACTGATATAAGGAAGAAATTTGCTTTGAGATGAATCAAATATTTCAATTTTACTTCAGAAATACCTAGAAAAATTAAATTTATATGTTAAAAAAATTCAGAGGTTTCATTTTATCACTTCGAAGTTCGAAGCTTTAGCAACAAGAACAGCTATAACCTTTATGTGCTACTGATCCCGTATGGGAAAACCCCCAATTAAGAACTTGGAAAGCAATAAAAAATTTGACCCTGCCATAGTGGAACAGCTAGCAAAGATTATCGAAGTTTTGTCAAACTTAGATGATTAGTTCCAAATCTTCCAACTTCAATAGATTGAAAACCTCCCTAATTACTTAATATCTATTAAAAATAGCAAAAATGGTTATTAACAAGAAAACAAATAGGCACTGCAAAGGAGAAATAAGATGATAGACATTACAGCTATTCCGCTAGCCACAATTGTAGTAATGCTGGTCGCATTTGCTATATCTTTCCTCAGCATGGGTATTAATCGCTTGTTGATTACCCGAATGTGTGGGTGGGAAGAATATAAGGTGATGAAAAAGGAAACGTCTGAATATCAGTCTCAGCTGATGAAAGCTATGCGCGCTAACGACACAAAACGCGTCGAAAAACTGAAAAGGAAAGAATCGCAGATGAGAAACATGCAAAACAAGATGATGAAGCCTACATTGTTACAGTTCCCGATTTCCATGAGCTACATAGTTATCTGGTGGTTCTTTTTGATCCCTACTTTCGGGGGAAACGCCGTAGCGATGTTCCCTGGAATCGCGCCAGGAGCCTTAATGTCAACGGGCTTACCTGTGATATATTGGTATATGCTCTGCTCGTTCTTCTCCGGAACTCTTGCTTCTCGCATAATGGGCGTAACACCTGTAGCGTAAAAACTCATGGTTGAGCGCTATGACCAGAAACAAAAAAGGGAAAGGCGCTCCTAGAAAAAAATTAGTTGTATGCATATCCGGAATGGCTGGAACCGGAAAAAGCACATTGGCCAAGAAACTTGCAAAAAAATACCAACTGCACTACTATTCAGGAGGAGATGCTCTAAAAGCCCTAGCCGCAGCGGAAGGATACGATTCATCCAACCGCGGATGGTGGGAAAGCTCAGACGGTCTCCGCTTCTTAAAGGAAAGAGAAAAAAATCTAAAATTCGACAAGAAAGTGGACGACAAACTTATTGAATACGCGAAGGAAGGGCGTGTTCTTTTAGACAGTTGGACGATGCCTTGGCTACTTAAGACAGGCTTTAAAATATGGCTGGTTGCTTCAATAAAGAAACGCGCAGAACGAATCGCTAGGAGAGACCGAATTCCTGTGAAAGAAGCCTTACGCGTTTTGAAGGAAAAAGAAGCGCGAACAAAAGCCATTTATGAGAAGCTTTACGGTTTTACATTAGGCGAGAACTTCGAGCCTTTCAATCTGGTTTTGGACACTGACAATTTAAACGCTGGAGAAGTTTTTCAAGTTCTCTGCATGGTAATGAATAATCTTGTTTTTGATAGTGACGATTAACAATTAATTCTTCGATTTAGCTTGAAATTAAGGTAAAGGAATTCGAGTTATACTGAAGCTCTAATTTAGCTTGTTGATATTTCTCCGCGGAACTGCACTCTGAACGAAAAACATGAGCGCGCAAAAAGTTTATTTTACTGATAAAAAAGTCGAAGATTATTGTAGTTTTGCCGAACTTGAGATTTAGTGCTTTTTCTCAAAGAAAAGCTTGGCGTTCTTCCATTGTTCTTTGGCTAGCGCGAGGTTTCCGAAAGGGCTGCCGTAAAGCGAATAAAAAATATAACATAGGTATGAGCATTGTGTGCATTCATTGTAGATTTGACGTAGCAGTTCGAATTTTTCACTCTTCCATATTTTGGGCAAATCAAAAACGGAACCTGCAAAAGTATGACTGTGGCAGCCAGCGATTCTACCTAGATGGTCTATGACTAGAAAGTTATTAAGTGCCTGGCACTTCCACATTCTCTTGCCTTCCAGAAACAGTGTTCTCAGCACCTTTAAGAGTCTGGTCGTCATAAGGATTTTGTTGTTTTTCTTTTTCATCTCGATTAAAGTATCGCAAAGCTTAACCATCGCCTCTTTATCCCTTATGATGAACTTGTCATTTGCTTTGCCGATTCTAAAAAGTTGGTTTACGTCTCCTGTTTGATCGAAGGAATATAGGCAGTACCAAACTGGTATTCCTTTTTTTGTGAAGTAGTTTGTTATATCTACAATTTCGTAAAGATTTTGCTGCGAAATAGTAGGTGTTACGCTAACGCTTATTCCTTTTCTGTATAGCGTTTCCACGGCTTGCATGGCTTTCTTCCAAGCACCTGGAACAGCTTTTATATAATCATTTTTGGCTTCGTCTAAACTGTCTATTGAAATAGCCACAAAATCCACGTTTCGCAAAGCCTCAATTCTTTTCGCAACCATGCTACCGTTATCGTAAACTGTTGTTATGAAAAGGTTTGAAGCGTATTCAATTATTTCGGGTGCGTCTTCCCTTAAAAGTGGATCTCCTCCGGATAACACAATTTCTACGATGCCTATGTCTTTGAGAATATCTAATCCTTGTTTTATCTCTTCAGTGGATAATTCTCTCTTATCTTGTTCTTTCCAGACATTGCAGCCTCTGCAACGGTAATTGCATTTCCTCGTGATCAGCCACTGAGCATGATGAGGCCTGTTAGGAGTCAGCGCGTTGATCGCTATTGTTGAAGCTTTTCGCAAATTTATAGTCAAATACTAAGCACCGTGTGCGTTAGATCATGGATGGTTTAATAGACTTAGTTCACACGTATATAAGTCATAAGGCGAAACATGACGAATCCAAATAAATGTAAAGATAATTTTGCCTCCAGAGAAGTAGCTAAGAGATTCATTAAGAATATTAATTAAGTTATACCATTTGAATATTGCCTATGGACGTAGACGTCGTTGTAATTACAAAAAACAGTGAACGTATGCTTAGGCAATGCCTAGAGTCCATTTATAATAATGTTCCAGTTAACCGATTAATAATTGTCGATGGGTTTTCGACAGACAAGACATTGGAAATAGTACGTAAATTTCAGAAGGAACACAAAAATGTCTTGATGATACAGGACAAAGGAAACCGCGCTACAGCCAGACAAGAAGGAATAAACCAAGTAAAAACAGAATGGTTCATGTTCGTCGATAGCGATGCGGTTCTTTGCAAGGACTGGTTCAAAAGAGCAAAAAAATACTTAGGTCAAAACGTTGGCGCGATCTGGGGAATCGAGGTCTGGTCTACAATTCAAAATCCGGCAATTCTTAGGGTTTTTTTGCTTGTAACGCGCAAAATATTTGACCTCCGAGGTGGAACTCATGATACGCTTATCCGAACAGACCTTGTTAAAGACATAAAAATACCCAAGGTTCTCCATGTTTTTGAAGATGCTTACATCAAGGACTGGATAACTCAGAAAGGATACAAGTTGACTGCGTGCTACTTTCCTTACTGTGTTCATTACAGACCTGCTAGCGTCTGGACTATTCGTGGTAGCTTAAATATAATTGCAGATTCGATCAGAGTTGGCAGACTAACTTTGTTTGCGAAATTAATCATTGCCTATGGGTTCTATACAGCGTATTCTTTTTATCAATTCTTCAGCCATAACGTACGGAACAAAAATTTTTAGTTTCCTAGCTGTTAGTTATCAGAAAGACCTGCATTCTATTTTAGAATCGGATAATTCTTATTTTCATTCGGTTCTACACATTAACATTTATCAAGGCGATATGCGTTGAGAAGATTGAAAGGAGTGTGTTAATGCAGCCAATAGATGTCATAGTGCTAACGAAGAATAGTGAACATATACTTGACAAGTGCTTAGCCTCAGTTTATGAAAACGTGCCTGTCAAAAATTTGATAGTTGTGGACGGTTTTTCAACTGACCGCACTATGAAAATCATTAGCAAAATCCGTGAAGCATATGGAAATGTTACGGTTCTGAACGTACGCGGTTCCAGAGCCAGAGCACGAGACAAGGGAATGAGACAAGTGAGTACTGACTGGTTTATGTTTGTTGACAGCGACGTCATACTCAGCCAAAACTGGTTTGGTAAAGCCGAAAAATACATGAAAAGCGGTGTCGGAGCCGTTTGGGGCGTAAACATTGATGTCATACCGAACATGAAAGACAAACGGATTATCAAACTTCAGAATCTTATTGCTAGACAATGTTTCAGCCTCAGAGGCGGAATGCATGACACCCTTATTAGACGTGAAGCTGTAGAAGGCATCAAAATTCCAGAACAGCTACATGCCTACGAAGACGCGTATATAATTAACTGGATTAAAAAGAAAGGCTACAAAATAGTTGTCGGCAACGACTTTTATTGCTCACATTTTAAAGCACCCGGAAATTGGAAATTGCAGAACGGAATTTCTCAGGCTATTGTGGAATTCAGATGCGGACTTGTTTATTCTCACATGTATGAGTATATGTTCTTCTACCCCGTTTTTATGTTTCACTGGTTTATACAACTTGCCGTTCAAGGAGTCAAAGGCTTTCATCGCTTCAGCGCAGTCCAAAGATGATCAGATAGCGGACGTGGCAAAGGTTTTTCAACAAAGTCTTTTTTCGTCAAAACGCGTTGTTTTTTATTTTCAGTGAACTCGCCTATAACTGAAGCCTGAATCCATTCACGCTTCAAAGCGTCTACAATCTTACTTGCGCTTCTTGCTTCTGCTGAAATTATTAGCGCACCTGAACCAATCAATTGTAAAGGGTCGATTCCAAAGTAATTGCATATCTCAGCAGTTTCAGGCTGAACCGGAATTGCTTCTTCGAAAACTTTTACTCCCACATGTGAAGCGTCTGCCATTTCATGGATTCCACCAGCTACACCACCTTCAGTAGGGTCATGCATGGCGTGGACGTTGCTTGTTCGGCAAGCGATCAGAGAGTCTTTTACAACGCTTATTTGGTTCCAGAAGTTTTTAGCATTTTCCAACACCGCGATTTTTATTGTTTTTTGGAGTTCTTTCTCTTTGTCAGTCGCCAATATTGCGGTACCTTCGATGCCTGCGCTCTTGGTCAGGATGAGCTTGTCGCCGGGTTTTGCGCCACCTGCTGTCAAGTAACAATCTTTTTCCGTCATGCCCATTATGCAGCATACAACTATGGGATTTGCTAAGCCAAGCGTGGATTCGCAGTGTCCACCCACTATGGCAATGCCCAAGTTCTTAGCTGCCTCGTTCATCTGAACGCTTATGGCATCCACGAGTTTTCTATCCGCGTTCTCCGGAAGCAGAATACATGAGAACAAGAAGGCGGGCGCAACGCCAAAAGTAGCTACGTCATTCGCGTTAACGTTGACGGCTAGCCAGCCAATTCGCTCAACTGCGCCCGTTATGGGGTCCATGGAAACGACTAGTGATTTGTCTCCTAAGTCTAAAACTGCACCGTCGATTCCCGCTGAGGGACCTACAATGACTTCTTTGCGTTCAGCGCCCAAGTTTTTGAAAACAACTTCTTTTAGGATGTCAACAGGGATTTTTCCAGGCGGCAGTTTCATTTTGAACCACGAGATAAAATGTTGTGAGTCTAGCTTTTAAGTTGTGGGAAAACACGTAACACCGCATGCATGATTGGCAGGGCAATTATTAGACCTACGAGCATCTGAACTGCGTTGAAGGGAGCCTCTGCCAGAGCAACGCTGAAGGATAAGCCAAGCGCCATTTGCTCATAAAGGAAATAGCCTGCCACCATCTCTGAACCTCCAACTATGACCGAGATAATGGCGCATAAGGTGACGTTTTGGATATATTTTTTCAGTTTGAGGTTTAGAAAACCGACGATTGCGCCTTCTATGCCTTTAATAACCAGTGTACCTGGAGCGAACACACCGAAGCCCAAGTAAACATCCGCAAGCATTGCGCCTATTCCTCCAGAAAGAGCACCAACTGAGGCCCCAAAAAGTAATGCTGCAACGTAGATGACTGTTTCTCCAACGTTGAAGTAGCCAGATGTGGCAGGTATGGGTATAGGTGGAATCTGTGAAGTGACTATAAACACGAGCGCAGCGAACGCTGTAGCAAGAGTTAATTTAACTGTGACCCTGAATTTACTGTATTCTTTCTTCATTGGCTCAATAGTTACTTTGGTTGCCCACTATAAAAGCATCGTTATTATCCAATTCTACACTTCATGCAAAGGTAATGGTCTCTTCTATATGATCTGCGATTTTGGAAGGGGAAAATCTAAATGTGAGTGAACTGCTTGATATAGCAAGGTTGAGAGTGCCGGTTATGACTGAAAAAGAAGACCCAATCAAAATGCACAAAGACGCAAACGCCCTTATGGAAGCGGGCAAACTCCAAGAGGCAAGGGATCTTTTCCTGAGAACAGCTGAACTATACCGAAAAAAACAAAACTACTTTGACTCCACAACCATGCTCTATAAGGCTGGCGAATGCAGCTTCGCCCTGAAAGAGTACGAAAAAGCTATCGAACAGTTCATGCAGTCCGCAGAGCTTTCATTTAGCAAAGGTTACGACCGCTTTGGCGTCAGCGCTCTAGACTACGCGAAAGACTGCCAAAAAGCCTTAGGTAACAACATGGAAGTCGATGAGCTGGCAAAGAAAATCAAAGAAATTAAGGTAAGACTTGAAAGCGCCTTCTAAAAGTCGCTTTCCATTTAGAAAAAATCAACATAGCTCTTTTTTATGAGACCAACTAAGAAGTTGAAGCATCTTTATAGCAAAGTTTTAAGGTCTTAAATTATGCCCACACTTTTCAAGTCTCTGGCGGAGCTCCTCGAAAAAGTTGAAGCCACCAAGAAACGATTAGAGATAATATCTTTAACAGCCGACTTCTTGAGGCGCTTAGATAATGAGGAAGTGGAGCCTG
>Ga0209536_100010697_pt1 | contig 13502 bp, 19 predicted proteins | sample DeeMarSeWOR28_12_FD_187461 | JGI IMG/M metagenome (GOLD analysis project Ga0209536, IMG submission 187461) | Marine sediment microbial communities from White Oak River estuary, North Carolina - WOR-2-8_12 (SPAdes) (version 2) | ecosystem: Environmental > Aquatic > Marine > Intertidal zone >...
AATAGAGAAGTCTGGGATTATCAGATTTCAGTAATTAAGCATTGGCAGAAAAAATTTGCAATTGATGGCTTCCGTCTTGATATGGGCCATTCGATGGAAAAATTAGCCCCCGGATTTATAAATACTATGTCCCCATGGATGCGGTATTTTTTTTAAGTATTTATGACGACCAGGTTTATAAAATAACTTATTTTTTCCAAAAACATATTTTAATTGTTCTTTTAAACTAATTGAAAAATAAATGGTTGGCCGGAAATTTTGAAGTTCAATTAATTGTTTAATATCATTTAAATTTGGAATTAGTTTTTGAACTTGTTCTTTTAAAAATGAAAAAGTACTTATTTGCATTAACCAATCGTTTGGTTGTTTCGTAATTAAAAGTAATTTAGCATTTAATTTAAGATGAACCATAAATTGCGATTCACGAATTACATTGTTATAGTTCAGAAACAGCGTTGAAATTTGGTTTTTAGATAAATTAAAATTGCTTTTGGAAAATACAATTTTATTTAGTTGAACAAAACTTTGCAACCACTCTGGTTTATTTTGATTTAGTTGTAGATAACTAATCTGAAAAATTTCATAATTTATTAAAATTTTTAATAAAAAATTAAAATAATTCAGTAAATACTTTATATTTTTTGAAGTTAACTCAGGTTGGAAATACAAAGAATTATTTTTTAATTTTAACCATTTTAAAAATAAGTAAATTAGTTTTGATTTCTCTTGATTTTTAAGAGTCTTTGAAATCGTTCGATATAATTTAAAACACTCTAAAAAATAAAACGAAGGAACTTTTTCTGTTTTTTTTAAGTATTTAATTGAATAATAATAAATGGAATTACTTTGCCAATATGGTATAATCTTTTTTCTTTTTTTTATTGGATCATAAGTTGGTGTTGGAAGAGGAAAAAATAGATCAAGTTCTGAAATAAAAGCTTCACCCGATGGAATAAATGATCGTAATTTGTTAATATCTGTTGGCAATTTACGTTTAAATTGGTTCCGTGTTTTTTGATTTTTATTTTTTTCAAAATAAACTCCAGGACTACGAATAATTTGACTAACAACAACGCGTTCACATCCATTTATTATAAATGTTGCATCCGTAGTCATAAGAGGAAAAGTAATAATTGGAAATTGATTTTGATATCGAACACTATTTACGATTTTATTACGTACTTCAATTGGAATAACAAGTTGGGCTCGATAATTTCCACTATATTTTCTTGCAATTAATAGACTATAAGATGGTTTTATTAGACTATATTCTTCTCCAAATATAAAATATTCAGTATTTTGACTAAAATCTTGAATTCGAGAAAATAAAGTCAATTCTTCATTTAAACCTTGGGTAATAAACCAACAAAAACTTATTCTTTGCATTGCCAAAAAATTGGGCAAAGCATTGATATAATTCATATTTTTTTTCATAATTTTGGTTAATTAATTATATTCAGATTTAAATTTAAAAAATAATGTTAATAAAACCTTGAATTTTATTAACAGTATTTTTTCGATTATAATTATACAGCTTTTAAATACGCTGATAATTTTGCTTTTTTTCTTGCTGCAGTGTTTTTATGAAAAACATTTTTTTTTGTTCCTTTATCAATTAAGCTATAAACTAAGCTTAATCTTTTTTGTACTTTTTTTTTATCTTCAAGGTTTTGTGATATTTTATAAATTTCTAATTCTTGAAAAAAAACTTTAATTAAAGTTCGAACTGAACTTTTATAAAATCGATTTCTTAAACGATTACGTTGATTAATCTGAATTCGTTTTTCTGCAGATTTCGTATTAGCCATAATATTATTTTTAATTTTTTAATAATTATTTTAAAAAGTTAAAGTTTAATTTACTATAATTGATTTAGAAAAAAATTGAAAGTTTTTAAAATAAAAATTTTTCTAGGAAGAATACATATTAAACCTTGATAAGATACAAATTTTTAGGCAATATAATAGTTAAAAATTCTTATTATAAAAATTTTATGGCAAAAAATAAAGGTACTCGAATTTTAATCACTTTAGAATGTATTGAATGTCGTTCAAATTTAAACAAACGTTCACCAGGTGTATCTAGATATTCGACTCAAAAGAATCGACGAAATAATCCGGAACGATTAGAGTTAAAAAAATATTGTCCACATTGTAATAAACCTACTATTCATAAAGAAATAAAATAACTCATGATTTCAAAAAAACAAAATACGTCACCAATTAGTGCTAATCAAAAAATTGATTATAAAGATATTGATTTATTAACACTATTTGTAACTGAACAAGGAAAAATTCTTCCTAAACGTGCAACTGGTGTAACTGTTCAACAACAACGAAAATTAGCCAAAGCAATTAAACGAGCACGTATCTTATCGTTATTTCCTTTTGTTTCGTCTAATTCTATTTAAAACTCATTAGAGTTATTATATTTTTAAGATATAATAACTCTATTTTAGTCGATGTATTTATTTCTAAAATCTAGAAGGAGAATTTTATGGGAAATTTTATCGATAAAACATTTACCGTAATTGCTGATATTCTTTTAAAAGTTTTACCAGCAAGTAAACAAGAAAAAGAAGCTTTTTCATATTATAGAGCAGGAATGAGTGCTCAATCACGAGGTCGATACGCAGAAGCATTACAAAATTATTATGAAGCTCTTCAAGTTGAAGAAGATCCATATGATAGAAGTTATACTTTATATAACATTGGTTTAATTTATGGAAATACCGGAAAATATACACAAGCTTTAGAATTTTATCATCAAGCTCTTTCTTTAAATCCAAATCTTCCACAAGCTTTAAATAATATTGCAGTAATTTATCATTCACAAGCGCTTCGTGCACAAAGTTTAGAAGAAAATGAATATATTGAATTATCCAAAGAATTATTTGATAAAGCCGCTGAATATTGGATTCAAGCATTAAAACTAGCCCCAGATAATTATCCGGGGGCTAGAAATTGGTTAAAAGTAACTGGTAGATTAAGTGAAACTAGTTAAAAATTAATTTTATTATCTTCAAGAATTCTCTAGATTTTGTTGTACAATGATAACTAATTAGAAAATTTTAAATTTATTAAAATTTTAGTATGGTAAATAAGGCCATGAAAGTATATTTATTCTTCAGTATTTTAAATATGTTAAATCAAAATGGTAAAAACTAATTTAAATAAAGGTTACGTTACTCAAATTATTGGTCCCGTATTAGATATTTCATTCTCAGAAGGAACTTTACCACCAATTTATAGTGCAATTTCAATTAAATTAGAAGATGGTTCAGAAACTATTGTTGAAGTTCAACAATTATTAGGTGATAATAAAGTTCGAGCAGTATCAATGCGTTCAACGGATGGTTTAAAACGTGGTGTTGAAGCTATTGATTTAGGTGCTCCAATTAGTGTTCCTGTAGGTACTCCAACATTAGGACGAATTTTTAACGTTATTGGTGAACCTGTTGATGAACAAGGAGAAGTTATCTTTGATGAAACTTTACCAATTCATCGTGATGCACCGGCATTTACTGAGTTAGAAACAAAACCATCAATTTTTGAAACAGGTATTAAAGTAGTAGACTTATTAGCACCATATCGTCGTGGTGGGAAAATTGGTTTATTTGGTGGAGCTGGTGTAGGTAAAACTGTATTAATTATGGAATTAATTAATAACATTGCTAAAGCTCATGGTGGTGTATCAGTTTTTGGTGGTGTAGGTGAACGTACACGTGAAGGAAATGATTTATATGAAGAAATGAAAGAATCTGGTGTAATTAATAAAAATAATTTCTCAGAATCTAAAGTTGCATTGGTATACGGACAAATGAATGAACCTCCAGGAGCACGTATGCGTGTAGGTTTAACTGCATTAACAATGGCAGAGTATTTCCGTGATGTAAATAAACAAGATGTATTATTATTCATTGATAATATTTTCCGTTTCACACAAGCAGGTTCAGAAGTATCGGCATTATTAGGCCGTATGCCATCAGCAGTAGGTTACCAACCAACTTTAGCTACAGAGATGGGTGCATTACAAGAACGTATTACATCTACAACACAAGGTTCAATTACATCAATACAAGCTGTATACGTACCTGCTGATGATTTAACAGATCCAGCTCCAGCAACAACTTTTGCACATTTAGATGCAACAACGGTATTATCTCGTAATTTAGCAGCAAAAGGTATTTACCCGGCGGTCGATCCACTAGATTCAACTTCAACGATGTTACAACCCGATATTGTGAGTCCTGAACATTACGAAATTGCCGAAGGTGTAAAAGAAACATTACAACGTTATAAAGAATTACAAGATATTATCGCAATTTTAGGGATTGATGAATTATCAGAAGAAGATCGTTTAACGGTTGCTCGTGCACGTAAAGTAGAACGATTTTTATCTCAACCATTCTTCGTTGCTGAAATCTTTACAGGTTCACCAGGTGAATATGTAAGTTTAGAAGATACAATCAAAGGTTTTACTATGGTTTTAAACGGTGATTTAGATGATTTACCGGAGCAAGCATTTTATCTTGTAGGAAACATTGATCAAGTGATTGCAAAAGCAGAAACTCTAAAATAAGGAGTATGATATATGGTTATGAACATTCGGGTTCTTACCCCGGACAGAGTAATCTGTTCAACAACAGCTGATGAAGTTGTTTTACCTGGTTTAACTGGTCAAGTAGGGGTATTAGACGGTCACGCAGCTTTAATAACAGCTTTAGATACGGGATTATTACGTATTAAGTTAAATAATAAATGGACTCCAATTATTTTATGTGGAGGTTTAGCTGAAATTGACCGTAATCGAGTGACAGTTTTAGTAAATGATGTAGAAGAACTGACTAATATCGAATTAAGTGAAGCTACAAAAGAATTAGAAAAAGCAACTTTAGCTGTTGAAAATGCAGAAACAAATAAAACTCGTTTAGATGCTTCTGTAGAATTAAAAAAAGCGACAGCCAGATTAGAAGCCGTTAATTATTTATCATAAAAAATTGACTAATGATTTCTAAAACTCTTATTCATTTTATAGAATTAATAAGAGTTTTAGAAAATCTCACTTACATAAATATAGTTTTATTATATGGCAAATAATTCTAATTTTAATTTTACAAGTAATACAAGTGTAATACTAGAATTACCATTTTCAGAACATATTGAAGAATTACGTCAACGAATTTTTCTTGTATTCTGGGTAATTTTAGTATTAACTTGTTTAGCATTTATTGAGGTTAAAAGTCTAGTTAAACTCTTAGAGCTTCCAATTAGCAATGTAAAATTTTTTCAAATAGCCCCAGGTGAATATTTTATTTCAACGATTAAAATTTCATTTTATACTGGGCTACTTTTTTCAAGTCCATTTATGATTAGTCAGTTAATATTATTTTTATTACCTGGTTTAACCAAAAAAGAGACAAGAATTATTTTACCATTATTATTAGGCTCGTTACTTTTATTTGGATTAGGATTAGCTTTCTCTTACTATACTTTAATTCCAGCTGCTTTAAACTTTTTTTTAAATTACAGTGAAGAAGTATTAGAACCTTTTTGGTCTTTTGACCAATATTTTGAATTTATTTTGGTTTTATTTTATAGCACTGGCTTAGCTTTTCAAGTTCCAATTATTCAAATATTACTTGGTTTATTGAATATTGTATCAGCAAAGCAAATGTTAGGTGCGTGGCGATATATAATATTAATGTCAACTATTCTTGGGGCAATTTTAACACCCTCAACTGATCCTTTAACTCAATTATTGTTATCTTTAGCAATTTTATTATTATATTTTTCAGGATTAGGTATCTTGTTTTTATTAAAGAACTAATTTATATAATGAAATATCCAAACTTAAAAAGTATTTAACTATGGCAACTAACAAGTTTTTAAAAAGTCTTTTATTTGCTTTAACAATTGGTATAAGTTCATTTGGTTTTTGTATTCAAGAGTCATCAGCATATCCAGTTTTTGCACAACAAAACTATTCGAATCCACGTGCAGCCAATGGAAAATTAGCGTGTGCAAATTGTCATTTAAATCAAAAAGCAATTGAAATTGAAGCTCCACAAGCAGTTCTTCCAAACTCAGTGTTTGAGGTAGAAATTAAAGTACCATATGATATAAATCAAAAACAAATTGGTGCAAATGGAAAACCAGCTGATATAAATGTAGGTGGTATTTTAATTTTACCAAAGGGCTTTAAATTAGCTCCAAAAAATCAAATTCCAGCAGAAGTTAAAGCAAAAAATAAAGGTGTTTTTATTTCACCATATAGTACTGAATTTGATAATATTTTAGTTGTAGGTCCAATTGCTGGAAAAACTCATCAAGAATTAATTTTTCCTGTAATTGCACCAGATCCAGAAACAAATTCAGATATAAAATATTTAACTTATCCATTCTATGCTGGCGGTAATCGTGGTCGTGGGCAAGTTTATCCAACAGGTGACAAAAGTAATGTAAACGTATTTGGCGCAATTCAATCAGGTCAAATTACTGAAATTACAACAGCAGATAAAGGGACATCTAATATCGTAATTGTTAGTTCAGATGGGACAAAAGCATCACAAACAATACCAGCTGGCTTAAATTTAATTGTTAAGCAAGGAGATATTGTAAAAATTGATCAAGCGTTAAATTCTGATCCAAATATCGGTGGATTTGGTCAAGAAGAATCTGAGATTGTATTACAAAATCCAATCCGAATTATAGGTTATCTTGCATTCTGTTTAACTGTATTATTAGCGCAAATTTTCTTAGTATTAAAGAAAAAACAATTTGAGAAAGTTCAGGCTGCTGAATTAAACTTCTAATATTAGTTAATTAAAATTAAAGAAATGATTTAAATAATAAAATCATTTCTTTAATTTTAATTCATTAATATAATTCATCCTCTTGATGTACTAAAATTTTAGCGTCTGATTTTGGATATGCGATACAAGTTAAAACAAAACCTGCTTCCATTTGATCCTCATCTAAAAATGTTTGTTCTGATTGATCAACTTCACCTTTAACGATTTTTCCAGCACAAGTTGAACAAGCTCCAGCACGACATGAATAAGGTAACTCAATACCTTGTTCTTCAGCTGCATCTAAAATAATTGTATCATCATCACACACAATTTGTGTGTCGATGTCATGCTCGTCACTTACTAAGTGAATAGTGTAGCTAGCCATATAACTCCTTTGTTTTTAATGATTTAGAAAGTAAAATTTGAAAATTTGTATTACCTTACTATTTTCTATTATACCATGTAAATTTAATACAAGAAAATTTTTTTTATTAAAATTTAAAATCTCAGAAATTTTATTTAAATATTTGTTTTAAACGACTTGCTTTTCCTTTTAAACTTCTTAAATAATAAAGTTTAGAACGTCTTACTTTCGATGATCGTAATATTTTAATGGAATCAATTTTTGGGGAATGAATTAAAAATATTCGCTCAACTCCTATTCCTTGGAGAATTTTTCGAACCGTAATTGTTGTATTTATAGAACTATTTTTTTTTGCAATTATCGTTCCTTCATAAAATTGAATTCGTTCTTTATTTCCTTCAATAATTTTAACCCCAATTCGGATATTATCACCAATAGATAGGATTGGAAGATCTTTTTTAAGAAACGGATTTTCAATATTTTTAATAGTTTTTTGTGTATTTAATTTAAGCATAAGTTCTAAATTAGTCGGAATAATTATTTCTATAATCTCAAGTTTACAATTAGATCTTAAAAAAAACAATATTAAAATAGTAAAAATGCATTCGACTGGGTTCGAACCAGTGATGTTCCAGAGGAAAACGGATTATGAGTCCGGTGCCTTCAACCACTCGGCCACGAATGCAAATATGGAACTGATGGGAATTGAACCCATGTCCATCTAAAACTTCTTAATGTACTCGTTCACAGGTATAGTTTCAAAGAACATATAATTAACATAAGGATTCTAAACTACTCCAGAGAAAAATGTCTAGATGTAGTGAACAAATTTTTTAATGAATTCTTACATAGCAAATCTTAATTGAGTTGAGTTACTCTTATTGAAATTTACTAATTTAGAGATAAACGAAATTATAGTATTAGCATTTATTTTAAAGATTGTAGATTTTTACGAAGAATACAAACTTCGACCTGATTCATACATTGATAAATTTTAAACGTCGAAACCAAAACAGTCCCAAAAATTAGTTTTTCTTTGCTAAAGGTTTTATAAGCATGAAGGGAATTGAACCCTTGACTTTCAGAATCGGAATCTGATGCTCTATCCACTGAGCTACATGCTTTTAGCACAGTATATTTTATCTATTTCAGATTATAATATTTAATATTTTTTAAAAAGTAGAAAAATATTAAATATTATAAACTTAAAAATTAGTAATAAGTTTTTCCACCACCCCATTTTTCATTAAGAATTTTTGGTGATAATAAAATATGACCAGCAATTGCTGTTAAATCTTCATCCGTTACTGAACGCATACGTGGATAAATATCTGCGCTTTTAATACTTGGGTGAGTTTCTGCAATTGATTCTAAACCATCATATGAAGTTGGGTTTTTCATATAATCAACTAAACTAGCAATGTTATCACGACGTGGTGTAGCTAAACTTAAAGCTTCTGGGTCTAAACCAACATTTGGATTTGTTTTTGTAATACCACCAACATGACAAGCACCACATGTTGCATTAAATAAACGTTTCCCTCGTTTTACTTGTTCTGGTGTTAGAACAATTGTTTTACCTGATGAATCTGCAACCACTGTTCGTGTTGCTTCATCTAATTCAATCGCTGATGCTGTTGTTACAAACATACTAAAAATACCGAAAAATACTAAAGAAAAAAGTTGTGAAGACTTTTTGAACATAATTTTAAACGATTATTTACAAATTTGAAACCAAGATACTGCTAAAGTTAAAAAGTTATTTTTTTTCTTTTCGATTTAATTTTGACATAGTAGCAATTAAACCTCGTAACCTAATATTTTCCCATCCAGCAACGAGAACTGTAGTGATAATTAAAACTTGACTGAAAAGTAAAATTGGATCTAAGCGCCAACCATGAATCATTAAAATACAACTATAAAGAAGACCAATAGTAGCAAAAAAAATATCTTCATCTCTTGCAACTTCTGGCTTAACATTTCTTAGGAAATACAGAATTAGTACTCCAAAACTTACAATAATACCTAAGAAAATATTTGGTCCAAAACTAAAGTTGATCATAAGATATTAGATTTTGATTTAATAGATTTTATATTAGATTAACTAAAAATAAAAGAACGGAGTATTAAATTTTTAAAATACCATTGTTGATTCTAACTTTTTAATTACTAAAATTAAATAAATACGTAATTTTTTTTTAGTTAATTTAAAAGTTATGTGTTTAACTCAAATAAAATTTAGTTGATTATTAACCTCGTGTAACTCGATCAGTTTGACTAATATAAACTAAAATAGCACCAATAGCAAGTGCAATAAAAGCACCAGCAAATAAACTAGCTATAAAATTTCCTAACGAAGCTGTCATTTTTTATTTCCTGTTATTTGTTATTGTAAATAATAAAGTTAAAAATAGTAAGATTAACTACAATAAGTATTGTATCAACTTTTCTAAAAAAAATATAATTAATATTCAATTTAAATAATTAGAAATTATTTCAACGTTATTAAAATTTTTAAATAAAAAAATAAATAATATTTTATTAATGAGTAGATATAGATTTAATACTAACTTATAAAATTTATTTAATGCTGCTATCTTACGATCCTGACATAATAAAAAAATTTATATGTTATATTAAATCGTATATCTACATCTAATTATACAAAAAATTCTTTAAGTAGTCAATGAAGAATTTAATTAAAGTTTTCTAATCTTTATCTTGTAATTTTCGTAAAACTGTGATACTATGTTATACAAGCCCGGATAGCTCAGTTGGTAGAGCAGTGGATTGAAGATCCTCGTGTCACCAGTTCGAATCTGGTTCTGGGCATTTAAAAGTTAAAAAACTTAGTTGATTTTTCATCAAACTTTAATTTTACTGTTCCTGTCGGACCATTTCGTTGTTTTGCAATAATTAATTGTGTACTTTGATCATCAGATAAGTTAATCATCGAAGATTTATTTCGATATAATAAGATTACTAAATCCGCATCTTGTTCAATTGATCCGCTTTCTCGTAAATCTGATAAAATTGGTTTTTGATCAATCCGATTTTCAACATTTCGACTTAATTGTGATAAAGCTATAACAGGAGTGTTAAATTCTCTTGCCAATGTTTTTAAGGATCGAGTAATTTCTGATAATTCTTGAACTCGATTTTTTGTTTTTACGTTTGAATTGTGCATTAATTGTATATAATCGATAATAATTAATCCAATTTTATTTTGTTCAAAAATTATTTTTTTTATTTTTGTCTTAATATCTTGAATAGATAAATTAAACGTATCATCAATAAAAAATGGAAGTTTTGAAAAAATTTTTATCATTTTGTTTAATTTATCCCAATCATTTTGATAAAGTTTTCCACTTTTTAATCTCATTTGATTAATCTTTGTTTCCATTGATAATAGTCTATATAGAATTTGTTCTTTTGACATTTCTAAGCTAAAAAATAAAACAGGAAGTTTGGAACTTTTAATAATATTTGCAGCAATATTTAATCCTAATGCTGTCTTTCCCATCGAAGGTCTTCCAGCAATAATAATTAAATCGGATCTTTGAAATCCTTGGGTTAATGAATCAAGATCATAAAATCCTGACGGTAATCCATATAATATTGGATTTAAGGATTTTGTTTTTAACTCAAAAAAAATATTATCTAATAATTCAGTATTATTGATTAATTTCTGTATTTTCATTTTATTATCCAAATGAAATAATTTATTTTCTAATTCTTTCAGTATACTTTCAAGAGAAATATTTGTTGTATAACTTGAATTAATAAGATCATATCCTAATGTAATTAGAGAACGTCGGATAAATTTATCTTCAACTAAGGATAAATATTCTTTAAGATAAATCAAATTAGGAAATTGACTTATAAGTTCAATTAATACTTTTAAGCCCCCAACTTTTTGTAAAAGTCCATTATCTTGTAAAAATGTCACTAATGTAACAATATCAATTGAAATTTTATTTTTATACATAAAAGTTATTGCTCGATAAATTTCTTGATGGTTCTTAAAATAAAAAGCTTCAATTGGCAGTGTTCCAAGTGTCATTTCCAGAGCTTCCGTATTTATTAATAAACAACTTAATATAATTTTTTCAGCTAAAAAATTGTGTGGTAAAGAGTCATTAATAAAAATTTGGTTAGAATTTGAGTTAGAGTGTTGCATTTTATAATAGAAAAAATTAATTAAACTTTAAAACTTGTCATTTTAATTTATTAGGTTTATAGTGATTATACGCGCCCTTAGTTCAGTTGGTAGAACGCTAGTTTCCAAAACTAGATGTCGAGGGTTCAAGTCCTTCAGGGCGCGATTCTCTTTTTTCTAAGAGGTTTTTTTTAACAAATAGAATTTAATTAAATAGATAATTTGTAGCTAGTTTAATATTTACTATTAATTTAGAGATCAATGAAATATTAAAGTTACAAACAAAAAAAATTATTAGAATATTTTTTATCAAATTATACTATTAAATTTTCATGGCTAAAAAGATTACTGCATTGATAAAATTAGCTTTACCAGCTGGTAAAGCAACACCTGCACCACCAGTAGGTCCAGCTTTAGGACAACACGGTGTTAATATTGCGGCCTTCTGTAAAGAATATAATGCTCGTACAAATGATAAAGCAGGATTAATTATTCCTGTTGAAATTTCAGTTTATGAAGATCGGAGTTATATATTTGTTCTTAAAACTCCACCTGCATCTGTATTATTAGCAAATGCAGCTAAAATTAAAAAAGGTTCCTCAACACCAAATCGGATAAGTGTTGGATCAATTACAAAAACTCAATTAGAAGAAATTGCGAATATTAAATTGCCAGATTTAAATACTACAAAGATTAGTAGTGCTATGAAAATTGTTGAGGGAACTGCCCGAAATATGGGTATCTCCATTGTAGATTAATTTGAAATTACAAGAAATTTTTAATGGAGAAAAAATATGCGAAAATTATCTCAACGTCACAAAAAGAATTTAGAGAAAATTAAAACTAATACTTATTTAAGTATAGAAGAAGCGATTAGTGCTTTAAAAGAAACAGCAACAGCAAAATTTATTGAATCTGTTGAATTGCATGCTAATTTAAATATTGATCCAAAATATGCGGATCAACAATTACGTACAACCGTAACGTTACCGCATGGTGTGGGGAAACAAATTCAAATCGCAGTTTTAACAAATGAAGAAAATGTGAAAGAAGCTCAATTAGCTGGTGTAGATATCGTTGGAAGTGATGATTTAATTGAAAAAATTACTAAAGGTGATATTAATTTTGACTTATTAGTTGCAACTCCAAATATGATGCCAAAATTAGCTAAACTTGGACGAATTTTAGGTCCTAAAGGTTTAATGCCGTCACCTAAGTCCGGAACAGTTACTAACACATTAACAGAAACTTTAAATGAGTTTAAACAAGGTAAATTTGAGTATAAAGCTGATAAAACGGGAGTTGTCCATGTAAATTTTGGAAAATCTAATTTTACTGAAACTCAATTAAGTGAAAATTTAATTGCCTTATATCGTTCAATTGAGCAAAATCGTCCATCAGGTGTAAAAGGAAAATATTTTAAAAGTTTATTTATTTGTACAAGTATGGGACCATCAATTAAATTAGATTTAAACTTATTTGACTAAATTCGGTTTAATTATTCTTTATTCAAAACTAAAAATATAAACTACAATTAAAATTTCATATGTCAGAAAAAATTGATCAAATTATTGAAGAATTAAAAACACTAACATTATTAGAGGCTTCAGAATTAGTAACAAAAATTGAAGATACATTTGGAGTAGATGCTTCTGCTGCAGCTGGAGGAAGTGTTATGATGGCAGTTGCACCAACAGAAACAGAAGAAGTTGAAGAAAAAACTGAATTCAATGTAATGCTTGATGAAGTTCCTTCAGATAAAAAAATTGCAATCTTAAAAGTTGTTCGAGGCTTAACGGGATTAGGATTAAAAGAAGCTAAAGGGTTAGTTGAATCAGCACCAACAGTAGTTCAAGAAAATATATCTAAAGATACCGCTGAAGATATGAAAAAACAAATTGAAGCAGCAGGTGGAAAAGTGTCATTAACTTAACTCGAACTTGAAAAGTAAACTAATCTTAATTTTTAAATTATTAATATTAGTTTGCTATCATTGACAAAAAGCGAACAATCATGTTAATATGTATCTATATATTGTGATTAGTGATGTTACAATAGATTTCTACTTAGAATTATATCTGTAAAAATTTATTAAGATAAAAAATATGTCGCGGAGTAGAGCAGTCTGGTAGCTCGTTGGGCTCATAACCCGAAGGTCAATGGTTCAAATCCATTCTCCGCTAGAA
>Ga0209536_100010698_pt1 | contig 13501 bp, 11 predicted proteins | sample DeeMarSeWOR28_12_FD_187461 | JGI IMG/M metagenome (GOLD analysis project Ga0209536, IMG submission 187461) | Marine sediment microbial communities from White Oak River estuary, North Carolina - WOR-2-8_12 (SPAdes) (version 2) | ecosystem: Environmental > Aquatic > Marine > Intertidal zone >...
TTAGACTGATGCAAAAATCACGATGACTTCGACTTATCGATAAGATCTAATCTGCTTGCACCATGTTTATATTGCAGGATTATAGTTTTCATGGTAAACATCAAAAAAAGAAGTGTCCCATCGATCAGGCAAATTCAAAATACAGGCTTTTATTAACAACCTTTGCCAGTCTTTCAAGGGTCTTTAGGGCAGGAATGCTCTCGCCCGGTTTTTGTAACCCTTGGTACGCCTTACAGGAAATACCATTCCATACATCCTACTGCAGCGTGGTCTCCGGCCTCTGCATCAGCCTTTTAGAGAGATGGGCACCTGTTAGTGCATCAATAGCAGCAGTCAGTTCCTGCAGTCTGAGTTCCCTTTCAATGCTGTCCTGTACTCCCTGAGGGGGCGAGATAAGCATTTCTACCTGCAGTCTCCTTCTCTCATAGTACAGCCGTGTAACCTCGTTGAGTATGTCATCCCGTAACTGCACCATAAGTTTTGATCTGTTATCGATCGATGTCTGAACACTGTTCCAGACCAGGTCACCCAGTTCCCAGGTCAGGGAAACAGACCAGCTGTCATCATCGCCACTCGTTATGTCATCATCTGTATACTTCTGGGTGGACGTACTGTAGAAATAGGTACTACTCTGCCAGTCTTTGTTTCGACCGTAGTCAAGATTCAGGTCGGGCAGCCAGGCCTTCCGTGCCGCAGCCTTTTTCCATCGATTGATTTTGTCAGGGTTCACATCAGCATAATCTATAGCTGCCTGCCGGATTTCAGCTATTGCAGGCTCATGGGTAAAGGCAGAGAGTATTTCTGATACTCCGATATTCTTTTCTGTTAGAGCACGAGTATGCTCAGAGGATCCGGTCCTGAATATCCCTCTTGTTGTTGCTGCCCATAGTGCAGCAGATGATGCAGTTATGCTGCTGATATTGGCTGACGTAAGGCCCTTATATATTTCGCTCCAGCTTGATCCGGTTTTCGAGTACCGAAAGAGACCGCGGTTCGTTGCCGCATACACAGCCCCCTCATCAGCAGGACTGACTGCCAGATCAAGGATATTCCTGCTGCCAAGCCCCAGCATTCCGGCATTTCTCCAGGTCTCGCCCCGGTTTTGACTAATCAACAGGCCCTGGAATGTAGCCATGTAAATTACGGCGGGATCTTCAGGATCAATAATGACATCTGGAATGCTGCTGCGTTTTTCAATATATCCATCCTCTTCAATGGCCGACTGCTCACTGTACACTTCCCTGGAAATAGTGTTTTCAAATATTTTCCGCCAGTCCCTTCCGCCATTGATACTTTTGTAGAGCCCTGTTGCAGCTGCAGCGTACACAGTTGCAGTGTCAGAGCTGTCAATTGAAAGAGCTGAAACGATCGCTTCTGAAGGTAGATTTCGTCCCTTCTGCCAGTTCCTGCCCTGATCAATGGACCGGAAAAGACCTGACCCCGTCCCGATTAAGAGTGTTGCCCCGTCATCAGGATCAACTGCAACAGCATACACAGCGCTCCGCAGATCACCGATGCCGCTGAATATCTTTCCCCAGGAATTGCCACTATCCCTGCTTACGAACAAGCCCTCACCCGTGCCTGCATAGAGTATTGCTTCATCAGCAGCGCTCACCACAATATCATTGATCCGGTTTGCCGTGCCGCGCAGGGATAAAACTGCATTCCAGTTCTGACCCCCATTATCCGTTTTATAAAGCGTTGTTGCTGAGTGAACATATACGGTATTTTCATTTCCGGGACTTATGGCAACAGTATAAAAGGCTGACTCCCTGAGTCCATTTGTCACGTCTCTCCACGGCAGATCCTCTGGTCCTGCATACACTATTGATCTAAAGATGATAATCAATACTAAAACGGCAAGACAGTTTTTTTTCATATATCCCTCCCTTATTTACAAATAACTGTTAGACAGATTCATTTCCTGTTAATTCTGTGCATACATGTTGTTCGTCTACCTCTCATTCCGGCAGTCCGTAAGCCGGCATCACAGAAAAGGCATATTTATCGACAGACACTAATTAGCTTCTGTACAGATTAAATTTCAAGACGCGGAGATAGACATAAATCTACCGCGAAACTGCGTGGCCTGCAATATTGAAAGTCAGACTAATGTGTGGTATTAATTGAGGTTTGTGTATGAAAGGAGGAACTCGTTCAAATGCGAGTTGCCAAATTTGATATCATTTCGAACGAAGTGAGAAATCTAATGGTCCTTCAACGAAAAAGATTTCTCCTGTTTGTCGAAACGACAAGGCATTTCATTTAACGCATAATTTTAAGGAAATAAATTATTCAATAAAATTGCTCATCAATAATTTTGATCTTTGATATTTAATTTTTGATGTTCCTAGAGGTACTCTCTCAGAAATTTTCCTGTATGTGATTCCTCACAGTCAGTAATCTCTTCCGGAGTTCCTTCAGCAACAATATACCCCCCCCTGTCGCCGCCTTCAGGCCCTATATCAATAATCCAGTCGGCATTCTTCATGATATCCAGATTATGTTCCACAATGAGCACAGTATTACCGGCGTCCACAAGATCGTTCAGTACCTCGAGAAGCTTTTTTATGTCATCGGGATGAAGACCGACAGTGGGCTCATCAAGGATGTAGAGAAAGTTCTTACGGTTCAATACTCCCAGTTCCGTACATATCTTGAGTCTCTGGGCTTCCCCTCCTGACAGGGTTGTTGCCGGCTGGCCAAGCCTGAGATAACCAAGTCCTACCGATGCCATAAGATTTAATTTCTGCGTCAGGGACGATAAGGTCCGAAAAAAAACACTGGCCTCGTCAACAGTGAGATTTAAGACTTCGTATATATTTTTCCCGTTGTAATGAACGTTGAGGACCTCAGGTCTGTATCGCCTGCCCTTACACTCTTCACAGGTCATGTACAGGTCCTCGAAGAAATACATCTCCAATTTCTGAAAGCCTGCTCCCGAACATGCTTCACATCGCCCACCATCTGTATTGAATGAAAAATGCCCCGGCCCGAATCCCTGGGCTTTTGCCTGCGGCTGTTCTGCAAAGACTTTTCTGATGTGATCAAAGGCCTTGATGTAGGTAACCGGATTGGAGCGGGGACTCTTCCCAATTGGCTGCTGATCGATGATCTTGACCCCTTTCAGATATTTCAGTCCCCTTATTTCACGAAAAGGTTCTGAGCTTTCAAAACCAACCTTGAAGTGGCGGGACAGAGCGCTGTAGACTGTGTCATTCACAATGGTGCTCTTTCCCGAGCCTGATACTCCTGTTACACAGGTCATGGTTTGCAGTGGAATCTTGATATCTATGTTCTTGAGGTTGTGTCCTCTGGCGCCCTCTATTGTCAGGACCTTGCCGCTGCCTCCTTTTCTCCTGACAGGGACAGGGATGAGCTTTGTATCTTTCAGATATTGTGCAGTTATTGAATTCTTTTTCAGGAACCCCTTTTTCCTACCGTCATAGACGATTTTACCACCCTTCGTTCCACCACCGGGGCCCATCTCTACAATCCAGTCAGCGGCATCAATGATTGCCCTGTCATGTTCCACTGCGATTACAGTATTCCCCACATCAGCAAGCTCTTTCAGTATGTCCGCGATCATGGCAACATCTCTCGGATGGAGACCAACCGTCGGTTCATCAAGCACATACAGCGTTCCCGTCAGTTTTGATGCAAGCTGGTTGGCAAGATTTATCCTCTGGGACTCACCGCCGGACAATGTCTTTGCCTCTCTGATCAGTGTTAAGTATCCAATGCCAACGCGATTAAGGAACGTACTCTTCAGGCTGATCTGCCTGAGAATTTCAGAAGCTATCTCCCGTTCGTATTCAGTCAGGTGAAGAGTGGAAATAAAATTATTCAATCCTGCAACGGACTGATGGGCAAGCTCTGCAATATTCAGTCCGTCAATGGTAAAGGCAAGGGCCTCAGGTCTGAGCCGTGCGCCCTTACATGCACTGCAGGTGACTGCCTTTCTGTACTTGCTCAAAAAGACCCGAACATGGAGTTTGTACCGCTTCCCCTCAAGCTCTTCAAAAAAATCATCTATGCCATAAAAACCAGACGCCCCTTCAAATATCATCTTCTTTATTTCATCGGATAGATCTTTATAGGGAACCTTGAGATCAATCTCATGAGATTTCGCAGCCTTTGCAAACTGTTTGTACCACCACTTGCTTGATGGTTTACTCCAGGGCTCAATAGCTCCCTTTTCAAGAGGCAGGTCCTTGTCAGGCACTATATAGTCTTCTGCGTATTCCAGCATGTTGCCAAATCCCTTACACACCGGACATGCACCTATCGGATGGTTAAATGAAAAAAGCAGCGGCTGGGGCCTGGCAATTTCAATATTACAGTCAAGGCATTTCAGATCAGAATGATAAGAAAGGATCCTGTTGTCATCGGGCTCTTTGCCTACGATCTCAATCTTCACACTTCCCTCGCCATGCTCCCATGCTGCCTCTATTGAATCTGACAGACGGGGATCATCTTTAATAACAAGCCTGTCGAGGATGACTTCCTTCTTTCCACCGCTCTCGCGAAACCGGTGGAACCCCTTTCTCTCCAGTTCCTCAGCCCCCTCTTCAGAGTCAAAGATGATCATCGCCCGCGCCCCGGCGTATTTCTGAATCAGTTCAGCAGCGACATGAGACGGGGTCCAGGCCCTGAGAGCCTGCCCGCACTTTGGACAGTGCGGTCTTGCGATCTTTGCATAAAGGAGTCTCAGGTAATCATAGATTTCCGTCATTGTACCAACCGTTGATCGGGAGGTCTTTACTGTATTCCGCTGCTCAAGGGCGATTGCCGGCCGTATATTCTGTATGGCATCAACCTCAGGGCGGTCCAGTTTTTCGAGAAAGAGTCGCGCATAGGTTGAGAGGGACTCTATAAAACGCCATTGGCCTTCGGCAAAGATAGTATCAAAGGCAAGGGACGACTTTCCTGAGCCGGAGACGCCGGTCACTGCTATAAATTTGTTATGGGGAAGCTTGAGACTGATATTCTTGAGGTTGTTCTGTCTGGCCCCTTCAATTATTAATTCATCAATGGACATCCGGATATTTTACCAGTTTTCATGCAATCCTGCGGAAGTGGGCTTTTTTGTTATAATCCCTTCACAATGCATTGACATTCATCTCAGGAGGTTTTAAACCATGGTTTTTGGCAGACAATTCACAATGGAAACAAAAGGATTATCTGATATACAAGACATTACCGCTTCAGTACAGGACATTGTGGCGGCATCGAATATTCGCAATGGCCTGGTCAATGTCTTTGCCGTTGGATCCACTGCTTCAATCACAACGATTGAATTTGAGCCGGCCCTTGTTGAAGATATGCGCGATCAACTTGAGCAGTTTGCGCCTCACACAATGAAAAGCAGGCATTCCGAGACCTGGGGTGATGACAATGGATTTTCCCATATCAGGGCCACCTTTATGGGACCGGGGATTACCGTGCCAGTCTCACAAGGTGAGTTAATATTAGGGACATGGCAGCAGATCGTGGTAATCGACCATGACAACAGGCCCCGGTCAAGAAAGATATTTGTCCAGGTGTTGGGGGAATAAAGGTTAATTCCCCGGGGCCACCAGCTCTTCCACCCCAAAATCCGGGGCTATACTCAAGAGGATATGCACGTTGTCAGTCAGCAGTATTATGCCAAAGGCAATGAGCAGCAGACCGCTGATAATCATGATCAGCCTCATGTACCGCTGGATCTGGCTGAAGTGACTGAGAAACCAGTTGATCAGGAGAGCTGTGGTAATAAAGGGTATGGCAAGCCCGGCAGAATAAACAACAAGCAGCTTGAAGCCCTGCATTGCAGAGCCGGTCGTGCTCGCAATCAGCAGGATTGTGCCGAGGATCGGTCCGATGCATGGTGTCCACCCCGCGCCAAAGGTGAGTCCCACCAGAAAAGAGCCCATGTATCCCCTCGGTTTTGATTTCAGATGGACCCTGTGCTCTGACATCAGAAATCCGACTTTGAGTATTCCCATTACGTAGAGGCCGAAGAGAATAATTATAATACCGCCGACGATCCTGATCTGGTCATAATAATAGGCAAAGAATTTTCCAATGACTGATGATGATACACCAAGCAGAATAAAGACAGTGGAAAATCCTACGACAAAGGCAGAGGAATTTATAATCGTAAGTTTTCTGACCCGGGCCTTGTCTCCATGCCTGAAGTCATCAAAGGACATACCCGTGATAAAAGAAACGTAGGACGGGATCAAGGGAAGCACACAGGGAGAAAGAAAAGAAAGCACCCCTCCGAGAAAAGCCCCTACATAACCAACCTGTGTCATTTCACCACTCCCTTTCCTTTTACTCTGTTTTTCAAAGGTTTATTGTCGTTATCACACTCTGACATATCTCCCTGAATCTTTGCAACAGCATGGGGAAGACAGGGAAGAATAGCACCAAGGTTTTCCCGAACCGCCTTCGGGCTTCCCGGCAGATTCACGATCAGTGTTCGATTCCTCACTCCGGCAACTGCCCGCGACAGCATACCATAGGGAGTCTTTTTCATGCTCTGTATTCTCATCGCTTCAGCCATTCCAGGTATTTCCTGCTGAATAACCTCCCGTGTTGCTTCAGGGGTTACGTCCCTCGGGGAAACTCCTGTCCCCCCTGTTGTTAGTACAAGGTCGGCTTTTCTGCATAATGCAATAAGTTTTTTTCTAATCCCTGCCTTCTCATCAGGGAGAATATCACAGGAGATTACTTCTGCATCCATCCTTTTCATCATTTTCTCAATTGCGGGACCGCTTGTGTCTTTCCGTTCACCGCGTGAACCCCTGTCGCTTACTGTGAGAATTGCAACTTTCATCATTATCGGTTTTCAACAACAAATTGTCATTGTCCGGCTTGACCGGACAATCCAGAGGATATTTCAACTACTGGATTCCCCGATCAAGTCGGGGAATGACATTCAGAAATATCCAATTCATACACAGAGAAAAATGAACATATCCAGCACATAATTCCTAACTCCTGCTAAACTCTTTACTCCTGACTCAGGACTCTAATCTCGTCGCCTTTCTTAATTGTGCCGCCCTGAAGAACTTTTACAAAGATGCCCTCTTTTGGCATGACACAATCACCGGCCTGGTGATAGATAGCACACCGGTTGTGGCAGACCTTGCCGATTTGACTCACTTCAGCTTCTGCAGCGTCTCCAATCGTTATTCGTGTGCCAATGGGCAGACTGACCAGGTCTATGCCCCGGGTAGTAATGTTTTCTGCAAAATCTCCCGGGCCCACATCAAGTCCCTGCCCCTGCATCTTCTGAATACTCTCAAGCGCAAGAAGGCTCACCTGCCGGTGCCATTCCCCTGATGCATGGGCATCGTTTTCAATCCCGAAGTTTTCCTTCAGGACAACGCTCTCTACTGGTTTCTTCCGGACTCCTTTTGTATCACTTATATTGATTGATACGATTTCAGCCTTCATGGGACACTTAGTTCGTTTGTTATTTTGCCTTACTTTATCTGTGCTCCTTCTTTCACTTCTTTTTCAGGAGTCAGTATGGAAAGCGTTCCCTCGCTGTCTGTTGCTGCCAGGAGCATACCCTGAGATTCCACCCCCATGAGTTTTGCAGGCTTCAGGTTCGTCACGACAACGACCCTCCTGCCCAGCAGTTCTTCCGGTGTATAGCTTTTGCCGATGCCTGCCACAATCTGCCTTTCCTCACCTGTGTCAACCTGCAGCTTAATAAGTTTATTGGAACCATCTACACGCTCAGCCTGAAACACCCTGCCGACCTTGAGCTCTACTTTTGCAAAATCATTGATTGAAATCAGATTATCTTTGTCAGCCCCCCTCTTTTCCGGTGGGGGGGTGGGATTACCGTCATTGTGATTTTTATCTTTCACGATGCTCTTTTTTTCACCTTTCTTATGAACATCAATTCTCGGGAAGAGAGGATCTCCCTTTTGCACTTTTGTACCGGCCTTCAGACCTCCCCACTGTCCGGCTTTATCAAGACTGGCTTTATCCATGCTTGTATCAATGCCAAGCTGTTTCCATATCTTCTCTGCCGAGTCAGGCATGAAAGGAGAGACGGCAAGGGCAAGCAGCCGAAGGACCTCGGCAAGGGTATACAGAATATTTGAGAGCACAGCCTCATCCTTCTCCTTCCAGGGTTCAGATAAAGCAATGTACTCATTGGCCCCGCTGATGACTTTCCAGATTTCAGTAAGAGAATGGTGAAACTGCAGCGATGAAAGGTTGTGTTCAATGGTGTTGAAAAGATTGATGCCCGATGCAGGGTCAAACCATTCCTTTATCTTATGTTCAAAACCGTCGCGGTCAGAGTCATCAACAGCCTCGGGTATCACACCATCCCGGTACTTTGTTATCATAGTCAGTGTGCGGCTCAGAAGGTTGCCCAGGTCATTGGCAAGATCCGTATTGATTCTCGTTACCAGCGCCTCTTCAGAAAAATCGCCGTCAAGGCCGAAGGGTACTTCTCTGAAAATAAAATACCGGAAGGCATCAACGCCGTACCGCTCTGCCATCTCCACCGGATCTACAACATTCCCCAGTGATTTGGACATTTTCTTTCCCTCTACGGTCCACCAGCCATGAGCAAAGATGTTTCCCGGCAGAGGGAACTTCAGGGCCATCAGCATCGTTGACCAGTAAACTGCATGGGTTGTAAGAATGTCCTTGCCCACAAGGTGGTGATCTGCAGGCCACCAGAAATCGCCCTTGCCCGCCTGTTCAGGATGAGGCACGAGGTATCGGGTAGCAGAGAAATAGTTCAGAAGGGCATCAAACCATACATAGGTTACAAACTCTTCATCAAAGGGGATGGGAACCCCCCAGGACAATCTTGACTTTGGCCTTGTTATACAGAGGTCTCCAAGATCATTGTTTTTCAAAAAACCAAGGACCTCGTTCCTGCGGCTCTGAGGAAGAATGTAACGGGGATTCTCTTCTATATATTTGATAAGCCTTTCCTGATACTTTGACATCAGGAAAAAATAGTTTTCCTCCTGGATCTGCTCGACTGGTCGCCCGCAGTCAGGGCAGTTGCCCTCAACAATTTCCTTTTCTGTCCAGAACCTCTCATCAGGGGTACAGTACCACCCCGCATACTGCCGCTTCTCAATCTCACCGTTATCCCACAGGAGCTGAATAATTCCCTGAACAGTTTTTATGTGCTCCGAATCTGTTGTTCGGATAAATGCATCGTTGGATATGTTCAGTTTCTGCCAGAGGGAGTTAAAATTCTCAACCATGGCATCTGCATGTTCTTTTGGACTACGGCCCCTGTCCCGGGCTGCCTTTTCAACCTTTTGTCCATGCTCGTCAGTACCGGTAAGAAAAAACACTTCCTTTCCTTTGCAGCGGTTGTACCTGGCCAGAATATCAGCAGCAATCGTTGTATAGGCATGTCCTATATGGGGAACGTCGTTGACGTAATAAATCGGGGTTGTAATATAAAACCTGTTGTTTGCCATTGCTTATTGCTTTTTCTTTTTCCAGAACTTCCGGCGTTTTCTGGATGGTCGAGTACTCTCTTTTTTACCCGCCTCTTCACCCTGCTTTGCACTCTCCGGCTGGGCTGATATCTTTTCAGCAGGTGACTCCCCTGTATGGCGTTTTTTTAATCTCTTCCGGTCCCGTTTAAAAAATCTCTTCTTTTTCTGATGAGGACGGGTCCCTTTATTGTCCTCAGGCGAACCCTCTTCCTTTTTCTTTTCCTCGCCTCTGACCTGCTCGGGCCGGGCTTGATCTTTTCCGGTCACAGCTGTCTCTGAAGTTTGAGCCGAAAGCTCATCTTTCTTTTTATCTTCCGGTAAAACTTCTCTCACTTCTTTCTTCCGCGGGTAAGACGTACGCTGGGAGCCTGATTCAGTAACTTCATAGCCGAGACAGCACATCAATCGTCCGCATATACCCGAAAGTTTACTCTGATTGATTGACAGGTCCTGTTGTTTGGCCATCCTGATCGTTATGGGCTCGAAGGAGGTCAGGAACTGGTTGCAGCATGTTTCCCTGCCGCAGGCACCGATGCCGCCGAGCATCTTGACCTCATCCCGTACCCCGATCTGTCTCATCTCGATCCGGGTCTTGAATTTTCCGGCAAGGTCCCGTACCAGCTCCCTGAAGTCTATCCTTCCATCAGCAGTAAAATAAAAAACAAGTCTCTTCTTATCCAGCGTTGTCTCGGTAGTGACGACCTTCATCTCCAGGCCAAGGGCCTTTGCCTTTTCAACACAAAAGTCTCTGGCCTCTTTTTCAAGAGAACGGTTGTCCTCAATTGTCTGAAAATCTTTTTCCGAAGCGAGTCGTATCACCTTTTTCAAATCACCCCGGGCCTGTACTTCATGCCTGGCAATTGCGACCGTTGCAAGGCTCAGCCCCATTTCCGATTCGACAACCACCTTTGAGCCGGGAGACGCATCTATTCCGTTTATCTGAAAGTCATATATCTTACCGCAGGATCTGAACCGTACACCCACAACATTCCGTGTTGCAGGAGCAGCCTTCTCTTTTTCAGCTTTCTCCTTATCAGGTTCTTCGTTGTGCTCTTTTTCTATTTCACTGTTCTCTGACATCTGATCTTCCCAGCCTCTTTCGTATCAGCAGACTTGAATAATTGAATGTAAGCTGTTTATTTAAATTGAACTGTAATCGGCTTCTTATATTATAGAGCTCGCGGGCCAATTTTAGCACATCAGGAAGAACAGTTCTCTCTGCTATCCGCGTTATGTCCTTTTCCCTGTCCCTGTTAATGAGAAAGTCCCTTCGTCCTGTTGCCTTTTCAACTGCAATGTCCCGAAGCCAGAGCTGCGCCCAGTCAAACCATTCCTCCATCTCCGCCTTGTCCTGCCATAAACCACTTTCATCTGCCATAAGCATCTGCTCAAGAACTTCAAATGATCTGTCACGTTGAAGAAGCAGATCCTCATTCAGGGCATATCCCAGCCTGCCTCCGGAGAGGAGACTCAGGAGCAGGGACTGATTCCTGTCGATATCATCAATCTCCCCCATGAGAAAGGAACTCATGATTTCTGCAGGCAATGGAGAAAAACTGATCCTCTGACACCTGGACCGTATGGTATCGAGAATGAGCTCGGGACGTGATGAGATCAGAATGAAGATGCTGTTTTCAAAGGGCTCTTCCAGGGTCTGCAAAAAAGCATTGGCAGCCGACTGGTTCAATCTGTCTGCATGATCTATGACTGCAACCTTCCACTTCCCTTCGAAGGCCTTGTACGCCATTGACTCTTCGAGCTGCCGTATTACCGAAACCGTAATCTGTCCACCGTCACCTTCGGGGGACAGGTCAAAAAAATCAGGGTGACTGTTCTTCTCGATTTTATGACAGGTCGGGCATGCATCACAGCAGTCCGTCTGCTCACTATCTGCGCCCTCCGCCTCAGCCCCGGCAAAAAGACCACCCCCGTCTTTGCCGTCACAGTTCAGGGTCTTTGCAAAGTTGAGTGCAGTCAGTCTTTTACCGATTCCATCGTCTCCTGCAAATAAAAGGGCATGGGGGATACGTTCCCGTGAAATAAAACCTTTCAGGATCTTTACTGCCTTCTCATGTCCAATAATGTCTTTTAATGCCATGACTGTTCAAATACTTTTATAATCTGCCCTGTTACTTCCTCTTTGCTTTTTGATGCATCAATAATCTTTATCCTGCCGGGCTCTTTTTCTGCAATTTCATGAAAACCCTGCCGTACCCGCTCATGGAAGGCAACCGTCTCCAGCTCGAACCTGTCCTCTTTCATCGCATCCCTGTTCCTTCTCAGGCCTTCCCTGACATCCATATCAAGGAGAAAAGTCATATCCGGTGTTAAGTCAGAGAGAACAATATCATTCAGAGATTGAATGATATCCATGCTCAAACCACGGGCATATCCCTGATAGGCAACAGTTGAGTCGGTAAAACGGTCAGTAATGACTATTTTATTCTCACGAATTGCAGGAAGGATTACTTCCTGAACATGCTGTGCACGGGACGCGTAATAAAGAAGAAGCTCTGTGAGGGCGTCCATATGATTGTTGGGCTCAAGGAGAAGTTTCCTGATTTTCAGCCCAATATCCGTTCCGCCTGGTTCAGCAGTGTGAACAACATCGTGTCCTTTGCCAAGAAGGTAATCTGCAAAAAGCCTGGACTGTGTGCTTTTGCCTGATCCTTCAATTCCTTCAAATGATATAAACCCCTTAGCCCTCGACATAGCTGTTTCTCAGGTTCTTCAGGAGGGAGAATACCTTCAGGGCATCTTCTGCAGTAAGCGATCCAGTGCCGCAGGAAGGGGTGATGAGGACCTGCTGCCTGAGTATCTCACGGGCAATCCCTGCTTTTTCCAGGGCCGTTAACCCCCGCTCCAGCTGGTCCTTAAGGCCCTGGAGATCAACCTGCCTTATTATGTCCGTCGTTGGGACAACGCCCCAGGCAATAAATCCCCTGTTTTCTATAAACCTCCTGACTTCCTCGGGATAAATACCCAGCGTGTCCCAGAAGAAATAGGAGTCAAAATTAAAAACATCCGGTTCTGCCGAAAGTACAAGAGGCCAGTCAGCCTTGCCGCAGCAGTGAATACCCGCTATGCCTCCATACCCTTTAATATACTGTACGATCTCACGGAGCATCCTCAGTGCATCCTCTGTACTGACGCCTAAATAGCTTGAGGTGCCAAGCGCTGAGAGGATGGGCTCATCGACAAAGATCATCACACTGTCAGCATAGGGTTTGAGCATGTCTATCTGCCAGCTCACCTTGCCCTTCAGGAGTTCAAGTGACAACTCCCTCATCTCTTCGTCAAAGAATATCGGGCGTTTCTGGTTGTCTGTAACAGAGAGGGCAAAGGTGAGGGGGCCGGTAATGTGCCCTTTCACAACACTAAATCTTCGATTTTCCTTTTTCAATATATCAATAAATGCATACAGGCCGGCTGCATACTCTTCTGATATCGGGAATCCCTGTCTGCCTGCAACGGCCTCATAAAAAGTTGCTGCTGACTGCTCATCAGGCTGCTGAACAATCACATTCTCTCCCTCAATCCGTATAAAGGGAAATCCCTCAGAATACTGGGGGACCATGAGCTCCAGAAAGCTCCTGTGAGGAAGCTGGGGCCAGAAGGGAATGTCCACAGAATCAAGGATGACCCTGCAGGCCTCCTCCGGGTCAGTGTGAGGCAGACTGCCTATGCCTGTTGTATGAAAACTCTGAAACATAACTATTAATCATACTCCAAGGCCAGGACAACTTTCAAATTACATAAATAAATACAATATATTATAAGGCTCTGCATTGACATCAAAAGCTGTACAGTTATAAACTTTTTAAACCGAATCACATCATATCATCATGTCATTCCGAATCCCTTTAGGGTGAGGAATCTCTACCTTTTGAGGGTTCAAGATTTCTCCCGTCGGTCGAAATGACAAAAATTATTCGAACAGGTGCAGGCACCATGGAACCATCAGCAAAAGACCCGGCAAAGATCCAGTCAATGTTTTCCACCATAGCCCACCGCTATGA
>Ga0209536_100010699_pt1 | contig 13501 bp, 12 predicted proteins | sample DeeMarSeWOR28_12_FD_187461 | JGI IMG/M metagenome (GOLD analysis project Ga0209536, IMG submission 187461) | Marine sediment microbial communities from White Oak River estuary, North Carolina - WOR-2-8_12 (SPAdes) (version 2) | ecosystem: Environmental > Aquatic > Marine > Intertidal zone >...
TTTGAAGCCGCTGATTTCGTCTCCATTGGTTGCAACGACCTGATGCAGTGTCTGTTTGCCGCTGACCGTGATCTTGCCGAAGTAGCTCGCCACCTTGATCCATATTCACCAGAATTGTTTCGATTTCTTAACCAGGCCACCGAAGCTGCAGGTGACAATATTGCTGGCGTTCAACTCTGCGGACTGTTACCTCAGTTGCCTGCTGTGTTGCCGGTGTTGCTCGGTATGGGCTTTCGCGCATTCTCAGTCGCACCGGTAATGGTTCCGTATCTGGCGAAAATCGCAAGCGAGGCCAGCTTGCCCCGGTCAGAACAGCTTGCTCAACAGGTTTGTATGGCAAAGAACAGTCAGCAGGTGCGCGGGCTGTTGTAATTAACCTGAAAAGAACCCACAGCAGAAGTGAACGGATTTATTTTACCTTGGTAATGATAGGGTGTTTGTCGCTATGCTTTCTGATAATTTAAACTGGCTGAAGAAAACGGCACTGCTTGATAATGATGAATACCGATTTCGATTTGATAAACAGTATATTCATAAATCGAGCGAAGTATTTGTGGAGATTTCCAGTTATCATCATCAAATCAGGGATGGTTCACTTTAGCAGGATTCAGCGAACACGACATGGGTACCAACCGGGTGACAGATGTTTACATATCAACGCGTTCTTCCCTGTAGCGTCCATAAACTGCGCAGCTGCCTGTTGCCGGTTTTGATGCTGATCGCCGGCAATTACCCCTCCTATGCAGCCGCAGCGCCTGCAGACAAACCCAAGCATGTGATAATGGCGCCGGTCGTACTCAAGGAAATATCGGACCGTGTTGAAGCACTGGGCACGGCCCTGGCCAATGAATCAGTCAACATTACTTCCAATGTCTCCGAAAAAATCGAAGAAATCCACTTTGAGGACGGCCAGGCGGTAAAGGCCGGTGAAATACTGGTTGTACTCAACCAGGCTGAAGAACAGGCCAATCTCAAACAGGCACAGGCTGTACGTGGCGAGCGAAAACTGGCACTGGACCGTTTGCTGCAACTCGATGAACGCAAGCTGGCGGCACCGGATGAAATCGATCGCACGCGTCTTGAACTGGCGCAGGCCGAGGCCAGTATTACTGCGATTAAAGCCAGGATTGATGACCGTGTCATTCGAGCGCCGTTTGACGGCGTGGTCGGGTTGCGCAACATCAGTGTCGGGGCGCTGGTTGAAAGCGGTGACCTGATTGCGACGCTGGATGATACCAGCCAGATCAAACTCGATTTCTCCGTGCCGGCAATGTTTCTGGCCGAACTGAAACCGGGACTTAAGATCAGGGCTCGCGCAACGGCGCTTGGCAACAAGGAATACCGCGGTGAAGTTAGAAGTATTGACAGCCGCGTTGATCCGGTGACACGTTCCGTCCAGGTGCGTGCGTTATTGCCGAATCCCGATGGCAGCATCATTCCCGGTATCCTGATGCAGGTCGACCTGTTGCGTAATACGCGCCAGGCAATCGTTATACCGGAAGCAGCCCTGCTGCCACTGGCAAACAGGCAGTATGTGATGGTGCGTGTCAACCGGGATGGCAAGGACACCGTCGAGAAAAGAGACGTGGAAATTGGCATTCGTATCCCGGGCCATGTAGAGATTCTGAGTGGCTTGAGTATTGACGAGTATGTCGTAACTCACGGCAACAGCAGGCTAAGCCCCGGTGATAGTCTCGATGTGCTGGCAGTTGATGATGGCAGCGCTGATATTGCGACCATCATAAAAGGTCAGAAAAACAAAGGTCAATAAGCGTGATCCTGTCAGATCTTTCGGTCAAGCGCCCGGTACTGGCAGCGGTTTTATCTTTGCTGTTGATCGCCTTTGGTCTGGTCGCTTATGACCGCCTGCCGTTGCGCGAATTTCCCAACATCGACCCGCCGGTCGTTTCTATTGAAACGATTTATCGCGGCGCATCGGCCGATGTGGTCGAGAGCCGTGTGACACGCATTATCGAAGACCGTATTTCCGGTGTTGAAGGTATACGCTTTATCGAATCCAGCAGTGAAGACGGACGCTCGAGCATCTCCGTCGAATTTGATGTCGATCGTGATATCGATGCTGCGGCCAATGATATTCGTGACCGTGTTTCAGGCGTGCTCGATGAGCTGCCGGAAGAAGCCGAGCCGCCGGATATCCAGAAAGCCAGCAGTGATGATGATGTTATCATGTGGCTTAATCTTGTCAGCGATCGCCTGACCGTGCCTGCACTGACGGATTATGCCGAACGCTACCTGCTCGATCGTTTCTCGGTGCTGGACGGCGTCGCCCGTGTACGCATCGGTGGTCAGCAGTCCTATGCCATGCGCATCTGGCTGGATCGCAACAAGCTGGCTGCACGCGGCATTACCGTAGCCGATGTGGAGAATGCGTTGCGCACAGAAAACGTCGAGTTGCCCGCGGGCAGTATCGACTCTATAGAGCGTCAGTTTACCGTGCGCATCAAGCGCCAGTTTCGAACGGCCGATGATTTTTCCCGCCTGGTCATCGCCAAGGGCAGTGATGGCCACCTGACCCGCCTGGGCGATGTCGCAAGGGTTGAACGCACGGCGGAAGAGGACCGCCTGTTCTTCCGCGGCAACGGCATACCCATGGTTGGTATTGGCATTATCAAGCAATCCACGGCAAACACCTTGATGGTTGCGCGTGCGGCGAAAGCGGAAATGGAACGCCTGAATCCGTCTTTACCCGAGGGCATGACGATTGCCCAGAGTTATGACACCTCGGTATTTATCGAAGGCGCGATCAAGGAAGTGTATAAAACACTCGGCATTGCCATCGTTCTGGTGATACTGGTTATTTACCTGTTTCTTGGCAGCGCGCGTGCGACACTGGTGCCGGCAGTCACCGTGCCCATTTCATTGATTGCGACATCGCTGGTGCTGCTGGCACTGGATTATTCGATCAATATGTTGACGCTGCTCGCGCTGGTGCTTGCGATTGGCCTGGTGGTGGATGATGCCATCGTGGTGCTGGAGAACATTCATCGGCGTATGGATAAATACGGTGAAACACGCCTGGTCGCCGCCTTTCGCGGCACCCGCCAGGTCGGATTCGCTGTGGTTGCCACCACCGTTGTACTGGTGTCAGTGTTTCTACCGATTGCATTCCTGCAAGGTGATATCGGCCGTTTGTTCTCCGAGTTTGCGATCACCATGGCTGCCGCTGTGGCATTTTCCAGTTTCGTTGCCCTGACCTTATCACCGATGCTGGCGTCAAAGGTCCTGCGCCCGGGCGAAAAGGAAAACTTTGCAACACGACTGGTCGATGCCGGTTTCAGGCGCCTGCAACGCGGCTACCACGCCTTGCTGGCAACCTCGCTGAAACACAAGTGGATTATCGTGCTGGTGTTCATCGGTGTCGGTTCGGCTTCATCCTGGTTTTTAACCCACATACCCGATGAATACACACCCAAAGAAGACCGCGGTGCTTTCTTTGTGCTGGTCAACGGGCCCGAAGGCGCGTCCTACGAATACATCAAGGAATACATGAATGAAGCCGAGCGGCGCCTGATGCCGCTGGTCGAGTCGGGCGAGGTGACACGCCTGCTGGTCAGGGCGCCACGCAGTTTCGGCAGTGTTGCGATTTTCAATAACGGTATCATCATCATGGTGCTGGACGACTGGGGCTCACGCCGCTCTGCCTGGGAAGTCATGGATGACGTCAGGGCAAGGCTGAGTGACCTGCCGGGGGTAAGCGCGTTCCCGGTGATGCGCCAGGGTTTTGGTGCACGCATCCAGAAGCCGGTACAGTTTGTGATTGGCGGCGGCACCTATGATGAACTCGCTGAATGGCGTGACATCCTGCTGGCCAGGATCAATCAGGATAATCCGGGACTGCGCGGGCTCGACTGGGACTACAAGGAGACCAAACCGCAGATGCAGGTCGTGATCGATTACGACCGCGCCGCCGACCTTGGTGTCACTGTCAGCAATATCGGCCGCACCCTCGAGACCATGCTCGGCTCGCGCAGGGTCACCACCTACATCGATGAGGGCCAGGAGTATTACATCGTGCTGGAAGGCGAACGCAAGGCGCAGCGCACGCCGACCGATATCCAGAACATTTATGTACGCTCCGACCGCAGCGGTGAACTGATACCCTTATCCAACCTGGTCCAGCTGGTGGAATTCGCCGACTCGATTTCACTCAACCGTTATAACCGGGTACGCGCCATCACGCTGGAGGCCAACCTTGAAGCAGGTTATTCACTCGGCGAAGCGCTGACTTATCTCGAAGGCCTGGTGGAGGAATACCTGCCGGGTCAGGTCATCATCGACTACAAGGGTCAGTCGCGTGACTACAAATTCGCCGGTGAATCGTTATTGTTTATCTTCGGCCTCGGCATCATGGTTGTGTTCCTGGTGCTGGCGGCACAATTCGAAAGCTGGATACATCCGTTTGTGATCATGCTGACCGTGCCGCTGGCGATGACGGGTGCCCTGCTGGGTCTATATCTGACTGGCCAGTCACTCAATCTTTACAGCCAGATCGGCTTGATCATGCTGGTCGGGCTTTCGGCCAAAAACGGTATCCTGATCGTCGAGTTCGCCAACCAGCTGCGTGACCAGGGTCGTGAATTCGAACAGGCATTGATCGAAGCGGCTGACGTGCGTTTCCGTCCCATCATCATGACCGGGATCACCACTGCCGCCGGCTCCATCCCGTTACTGGTTTCGTCGGGCGCCGGCACCGAAACCCGTTTCGTGATTGGCGTGGTAATCCTGTTCGGTGTTATTGCCGGCACCTTGTTCACCCTGTTTGTCGTACCCACGGCCTATGACCTGGTTGGCAGATACACGGGTTCGCCGAAAGCCGTCACGCATCAACTGGAAAAGGAACTGGAACAGTCCGGCAGCGGTGACTGACATGATTTGATGATTGCGAACAACAGGTGAGTGGTGAAACAGAGGTGTTTGTTTCTGATATCAGTATCAATCCCTGGCTGATACTGGTTAGTGGCAATTCAGTCGTCTGCCTCGATTGCAACCAGACCGTCCAGCACCAGGGCGCTCGGATTCACCGTGCCAATAATTTTTTTGTCCTTAACTACCAGGACGCGCATCAGGTTGAATGTGGCCATGAGGCGCGAACAATAACGGATGTCCATGCCGGGGTCGACACAGACCGTAGGTTTGCTCATGATTTCATAGGTATTCACCCTGCTGGATGCTCTATCCTTAGCCAGCACCTGGCGTGCTATATCTGACACCAGCAAGAGACCGTACTCGTCATCCTCATCCCTTTTATCGACCACGAGAATAGCTGTTTTTAGCCTTTTCATCTCTATAAGGGCTTCCGCTATGGTCGCGTTTCGGTCGATGGTACCGAAGCTTGTCTTCATGACGTCTTTTACATAAATGCGTTTCTTGCTTTTCATCAAGGGTTCCACGAGCGTACCTGTATAGCGAGTAATTCGGCGTACAGTATAACCATTAGCAGGTGGCAGATACACCACCTGAAGCTGTTTACAAGGAGGAAACCCGTGACCGGTATCGCGCGTTCAGTGGTTCAATAATGTGATGCGTCACATTGTGCAGAAATCAGCTTTTATGACTCGGTAGGACTATCGGTAGTGACGGCCCTGGACAATAATACGACCTTTGCCTTGGGTCGCAGACTGTCCAGGTTGTGGGGTGGTTTGCGGGTATTTTGCAGTGCATCGATCAGGCCGCACTCTCCGGCAAAAGATTCCCACATCATGCGGTAAAGCCTCACGCATGCGGACAAGGGGTTGGAGGCGCGTTTTCGTTCCTGCTCAATGCGCCATTGCAAGCGCCGTAGATGCTGCCGGTTTCTCTCCGGGGCTCTTGCAATCAATGCCTCGATAACATCCTTGCGATACTGCTCAAAGGCTTCAGGATCTGTCCGCGCAAGCTCCATTGCTGTATCGAAGTCCAGTTCTGTTAAGTGCTTTTCCTTCATAGTGCCTGTAATGATGCAGATATCATGCCCAAAATTAATGTTATGTTATTAATCAATACGATATGTAATTTTTGTGTAAAAACCTGCCAGATTTTTATTTGAATCTGTAAAGAATATTGACACCTGTTTTTAACGACCGGCCCGGCAAGCATGTAATACAAGTGCCGGATAGAACGGCTGAATACTTATAGTGAACGCACTCATTACATTAATATGTATACTGTCTGCAGAATGAAGACATTAACACCTGGTGCAGAATCAATTGCTGCGTTCATACAATATTGCACACTACTGTTACTGCTGGCATGCACCGGCCAGGGGCTGGCATGTCCGGTTGCCAATAACTACATTCGTATAACAGCCAATGGGCATGCATTGACCACAGAGGTTGCCACTAACCACGCCGGTCACATGTGCGGGCTTGCCTTCCGCCAGGGCCTGCCCGCTGATCATGGTATGCTGTTCGTCTATGCGCAGGATCAGATCGTTGGCTTCTGGATGAAAGATACTCATATCCAACTTTCTATTGCCTTTCTGGATGCTGATGGCAAGGTGCTTGAGATTCACGACATGGATCCAGGTGATCCAACCCGCCGTTATATTTCGAAGTTGCCGGCCCGCTACGCACTGGAAGTCAACCGGGGCTGGTTTACCAGGAATGGCATCGAAGTGGGTAACAGGATTGATCTCGACCTGCAGACTGACACGGATATATACAGATATTCGCAGCAATAGTAGCTTATCATTGACTAGAGAGCTATACAGGAAATGTATACTTGTTTAATCGCTCAATTGATTATGTATAAGTGGCCATAATCTGAAAGCCGCGCTGTACCCAACAACAGGAATTCAAGCATGAAACATCTTGGCCTTTCTTTATTACTGCTCTTGCTTTACAGCGGTGTCTGTACAGCAAAAGACTATACTTTAGAAATCTCCCGTAACGATCAAAGTTTTGTATTCAATAGTACACTGCGAGTCAAATCTGCCGCCGGTGCAAATCATATTAATGTCGATGGAAAATATCATGATTGGCGTTGCTCAGCCTGGACTTCCCCGGCAGGTAATGGACTCGAGCTTGCATGCTATAGCCGGGATTTCCGTGACAGGTTCAATGTGCATTCATTGATTCGATGTAATTCAGATGACTTCATGTATCTGGATGGAATAGATATGACATGTCGCTGATATCAGATAATGCGTGATATCTGACCACACAAAAGCATCCGCCGGTGCTGAGTTATTTACTACGCTGATAGCGCAATATCCGGCCTTTGCAACTGACTTCATCGCCGCCTTGCTGTTTGAAACTCTCAAATTGGTGTGCATAGCCCAACGCAATCATCTTTTTTGTGAATTTCGCGCGATTGCCTCGATCTGGATCCACGATAACGACTTTAACGTTATCGCTTGAATGGCAGTCGATGAACTGTGATACTGATTCGACATGTGCAGGTTCATAGAGCACATCACTGCCGATAATCAGGTCAAACGCACCCAGTAGCGGATTATCCGTATCCCAGTTTCCCGTTTGAAACTTTATTGGCAACATTTTGTTTCTCAGTACGTTCACGTCCAGGAACTCTTTAGCGAGTGGATGATAGTCGCTCGCTGTAATATCAACCCCCATCCCGTGCAGGACAATACTGGACAGGCCTAGCCCGCAGCCAATTTCAAGCACACGCTTGCCTTCGAAATCAAGTACGCAGACAGTGGCAGCCAGTATCCTCGAAGATGGCCACACCACGCCAAACAACGACCAGGTGGCAGAGGAAATTCCAATATCTTCTGCCAGTTGCTCATGATCGTAGAACTGCTGACGGTCTTTGAGGGAGTGGATCAGGTAGTCGATATTGCTGACTGTGATCGTTTCATCTTTGGTCTGATAGTTTTGCATGCGGCGTGCTTACTTCTTGAATACCAGGCCAAGCATAATCACATCCTCATCTTCTTCATAGAGACTGAAATAACGCCTGGTGCTGAGGGACATACCGAATGATTTTGTTATGTCCGCCACGATGCCGACTTCAGGAAAATATGCCGCAATAGTCTCATTGCTATCCCAGTTGTAGCCTAATGAAGCACCAATCGAGATATATGGCGATACGTACCAGTTATATGCAATACCGGCACCGAAATCCAGAGCTAAAGCGCTGCCGTCCTTATCAGAATCCAGGTAGCTTAAATCAGCATGACCTATCATGTTATTTTTGAGCGACACTACACCAAGCGAGCTTACACTCAGGTCATCAGTATCGGGAGAAGCGCCATATCCAATGCGAAAATATAATTTATCTTTTTGTGGACTGGCCGTCACGCCTGAAAGCAGGACAAAAGACAGTGATATAGTCGCTATTAACTGCAAGCAGGAATGATTGCTGCTGGAGCTTTCTTTTCGACTGGCGAATAACACCGGTAGCCTATTTAGTATCATGATCATCATTTTCTCTTGTTAAGGAAAAGCAAACTACTGTAACCAGTTAAGCGCCAGCAATAAGCGCCTGACCGACATCGACTGCATTTAACTTTTCAATAACAGGTCCAGATCAGGACACGCATGAATGAGAAATGATAACGGCTTTGAGACTGGCTGTACTGTTATTTAAATAATGTACAGCTCGTATTGGTTTTCAAATACCATTTTTAGAGTTGATATACACTGACTCTAGTCTATATCGTCTCAATGTATAAGGTATCGTTCAAAATAGCAATGAAAACCCATGTTATTGAATATGATTATCCACTTAAGTCATAGCGAGTTCCTGAGTTTATGTTTCAGCTTTTCGCTATTTGAAACAATTGTGCGTCTGACCCTGCTTATTCAGATTTTTTCACGCCTCAAAACACAATATTCGCAGCTTTGTTAGTACTGATATCAGGAAGTTGCAATGGTACGAAGCCGAATTAGACATTATCTGCACACTAAATTGTCAATATTGGTAACATATGGGACAATATTCCCATGTATGGGCTGTTCGTCTATTAATCACACAGCAAGGAAATGAGGGCGCAGTCCTGTTGAATGTCAACAAGCTACGGCTGGACGCATTAGCCTGTATTAATTTAAGAGTCTCCGGGCAGTTCACTATGAATAACTCAATATCAGTAACGCGATTATTAACAATATTCTTTCTGGGTCTTGTCTTTACTGTGCTTGCCGCTTGTTCAAGTGGCAACACTGATACCACGAATACAGCCTCAGGTCCTGGAAGTGTAGCGCTGCTTTTAACCGATGCGCCCTCAGACGATTTCGATGAAATCAACATCACCGTAGTCAAGGCAGAACTAATGTCAGATCACGGACAGGTAACCATTTTCCAGGGAGAGGACACATTCAATCTTCTGGACCTGACTGACGCCAGAATCTTCGCCATCCGTGAAGGTATACCAGGTGGCAGCTATAACAAGATTCGCCTGACGCTTAAAGACAATGGTATAGAGCTGGTTGATTTCAACGACACAGACGACCCAACGGATGATGCTGTTTATTATCCGAAGCTGCCAGGCAATAATAAGCTGGATCTAAATCCACGCGGCAGTTTTAGTGTTGTAGCAGGCACAACACTGGTAATCCAGATCGACATGGATGCCAGCAAGTCGATACATATCGTCAAAAAAGGAAAAAAGGACGAGTATAACTTCAGGCCTGTGGTGTTCATTGATATCGTTACCGATGCGTTTATAGAACGCTTTGTGAAACTGCATGGCGATATCTTTGCTATCAACACTGTGGATCAGTCATTCAAACTGTGTAATACCGGTATACCTGTACGAACGGGTCAAGACGTGATGAAAACCGGCAGCCGAGGCTGTGTACGTGTTGAAACCGACAGCACAACCGCTTTCTTCGATATCAACGGCATGCCTGCTGCGTTCAGCAGCCTGATTGAAGGTGAGCCGGCCACCGTATTCGGACACTTACAGTACGACAGGCAAATCGACAATGATGATGAGCGCGAACTGCGCGACCTGGTACTGAAGGCGGCTTTGATCGAACTGGGTCCTGAATCCAGTTTCCAGAAACTGAACGGCACGGCCACATCAGCCGTAGACATCAATAATCAGTTTACTATGGACGTAGATCCCGGCCAGGGGCTGACTACACCGTTAATCCTCCTCGTACAGATCCAGCAAGGCACCCTGCTGATTAACCGCAAGGGCCAGACTGTTACTGTCGCCGATATCATCACCGGTAAGCTGGTCAGTGCTCGTGGTGTGCTCGATGTGAGCAAGGACATACTGTTTGCTTCAGTCATTGTGGTTGATACAGACAGCTCAACCCAACTGACTGGCACTGTCGGAGCCAACCCGGACAATATTTGCGGCTTCAGCCTGGTGACCGCGACTGGTGACCGCAGTATCCATACAGGCAGCAATACTAATGCCTACCTGGTTGCAAATGGAGTATCAAAGCCAATCGACGTGAGTGAGCTGAGCACAGGCCAGCAGGCCGACGTCTACGGCAACGCCAACGTGAATGGCTGTTTCGATGCGCATACCATCATTTCCTACTGAAGCGGCTGCCTGAATGAGGGAATTTCCGTTCTCTCGCAATCAAAGGGAACGGAATATCACTGACTCAAACCCGTCTTGCACGTGGCATCGGTCAAATGCTGTCTTTGCACATGATGCTGTATCGGCAATGTCTGCTCGATCCACTCCAGTGATATTTCTTCAGGATTTTTATTATTAATAAATACAATATGATACAAATGATTTTTAAAATTCTTTCTAAATTAGAAGGTACAAATGTGTTAATTTTAGATTTTGCTAATAAATTATATTAGCAAAAGCTCATAAGTGATTATTATTATTAGAAATATTTTTGCATTCTTCATTGACATTGTGTTCCTCATTCTTATAATTGCTCGTCCATGTGCTTTACATTGCAGCGTGGTCGCTTGTTTCATTAAGTGAAAATAATTACAACAAAATCCACCCCCCCTGGAGAAATAGAATGAGCAATAATAATAATCCTGTAGGCATCGTCGTTCACATAAATGAAGAATTACAACATGATCAAATGAGCAAGCTGGAAGCCTCGTTAGGGAGCGATTCAGGCATCAAGGGAGCGCGCATTAATCGAGATAGAAAACATCTTATGCTGGTGGACTACATGCCCAGCATGATCACCGCACGACAGGTGGTAAATTACGTAAAAAACAAGGGCTACAACGCCGTGCTGGTTGGCTGGATATAGCAAACCGTACATTAACGACACATCTGTGAGTAAAAGCAGGCCCGTCAAGGGCCTGCTTTTTTTTCACCACATGTAAACAAAACATAAAAGGACTGACCCTCAGCTGCATTATTCCGGGGTGTGCCTGCGATGAAATATACATCCCCGTATTGCGTTTTTCTTCATCCGGACTACGTTTAACACTGTGGTCTACGTCTGCAGCACCTTATCAATTGCGATCACTCTCTGTTTCAGCGATACTCCAGAGACTCGTTCAAAACGCAAACGGCCTAGCAATTTATGAACTTGCACGGGAAACTCCATGAGCTTTGATTTTTCACCCACGCCAGAAGAACTCAGAATAATTGGCTGCCTGATGGAAAAGGCAGTTACGACACCAGACCAGTACCCCTTAACGCTGAATGCGTTGACGAATGCATGCAACCAGAAATCCAGCCGTGATCCTGTGATGTCTCTGGACCAGGGGATGGTGCAGAGGGCCGCCAGGCAGCTTGAGGAGAAGGCGCTCATCAGCAGCAGCGAAGGGAAGGGTAATGTCGTGAAGTTCAAGCAGCGCTTGTGTAACACGCATCTTTCGGAATTACAGTTCAGTGAAGCGGAATATGCCGTTATTTGCCTGCTGATTCTTCGCGGCCCGCAAACGCCGGGGGAACTCAGAACACGAAGCGGAAGGCTGTATACCTTTGATGGAAACGAGGAAGTAAGAGAGGTACTTACAGCGTTAATCAACAGGGAGGGCGGGGCAGTCGTTGCCCGCTTACCACGCAAACCCGGAAGAAAGGACCACGAATACACCCATCTGTTCTTTGGCGAGATTGACTCTGTTGCAGAAGAAACAAGTGTCGCCGAGCGATCATCAGCGGTCACCCAGAAAGACGACAGAGTCGCCCGGCTGGAAACGAGAGTGTGCAACCTGGAACGCGCACTTTCTGACCTCGCAGAACGTCTGGGAGAAGATATAAATCTGGCCACTGAATAAGCTGGACGGGTGGATCAGTGCACCGTTTTTGCTACCATTGATAACTCTCGTACAGCATTATTTCAGAACCAGCACCTTGGAGGGCAGTATGGTGAAAGCGAAATCAGACAAGCTGGACAAGGTGCTGGCCGAAGCACGGCGCGCCAGCGAGCTGCGTGAACAGGGCTACCGTGAACAGGCGTTGAAGATATACCCGCATATTTGCGGCCGCTGCAGCCGCGAGTTTACCCGCAAGAATCTTCATGAGCTGACTGTGCATCACCGCGACCATGATCACGACAACAATCCACCCGACGGCAGTAACTGGGAACTGCTATGCATCTATTGCCATGATAATGAACACCAGCGGCAACTGGAGGCACAGCAGGGAAATACTTCTCACGACGACGGCAAAAGTGATACCGCCACGTTTAATCCATTTGCAGATCTCAAGTCGATGCTGGACAGCAACAAGTAATTCCGCTGCAGGCAACGTGCAGGCTACGCTGCCGTGTCTGGATATTCATAAAAAGAAATTGTCCACAGATGAACGCTGATAAACACAGATACGTTTTATGGTCCGCAAATAAACGCAAATATTAAACTTGTTATTTAGTCCGCGACAAAAATGTCAGGAGCATTTTTGAACGCACATAGTGCGGCGCCGAGTGATAATGAGGGGTGGAGGGCAGGAAGCCCGGAATAATAACGCAAAATACGCAAAAAGTGCCAAAACATTTAGTTGTGATTTTGTTTTATTAGCTGTGATACTCCGAACTAGCACTGACAGTTTTAACCTATGCGGCTAGCTTCATCTTGAGTATTTCATAGGGTGTTTTTCCTTTCAAGGAACCATGAGGTCGATGGCAGTTATAAAAAGCTTCCCAATTCGAGAGTTGCTTCTTCAAATTCCTGTCACCTGTGTAGTCCAGCAGTTGATAAAACTCGTGCTTATCCGTTAGGTGTGAGCGTTCCACTTTTCCGTTTAGATGCGGACTGGCAGGCTTGATATATCTATGGATAATGCCACAGTCCTCGGCATGCCAATGAAACCTGGATTGAAACTCATGCCCGTTATCCGTATGTACGTATTTGATACGAAAAGGAAATTTCTCATTCTTTTTTTGATTCCACTCCCCTTTAAAAACAGGAACTCCCTTAATTATAAACTCAAAAAACAACTCTGAGTATGCTGTAACTATAAAAGTTGAAGCATTAAGAGAAGGAAAAATAGGTGAGATTTACTATGAATTAGAGGTAGACGGAGTAACCCAGACTTTTACAACTGAAATAACTATTGGACCGCCTCAAAAGAAAAAGGAGGAAGGTTTGCAGCAGTCCCAGTAACGGGAACCCCAGCCGCTCTGTCCGCCGGACCCGGAAACGGGCATCTCAATAT
>Ga0209536_100010700_pt1 | contig 13499 bp, 10 predicted proteins | sample DeeMarSeWOR28_12_FD_187461 | JGI IMG/M metagenome (GOLD analysis project Ga0209536, IMG submission 187461) | Marine sediment microbial communities from White Oak River estuary, North Carolina - WOR-2-8_12 (SPAdes) (version 2) | ecosystem: Environmental > Aquatic > Marine > Intertidal zone >...
TAGTCCAGTCCTTTCCACTGACCAAGCAGTATCGCTTTCAAGTCCTCAAAAGGCAGTCCGTGCATGCACCAGTCATTCTTCCACTTCGGCATGCAATCGGGCTTGACACACCTGCAAACGGGCTTGTCAACCTCTTTCGTATCACCATTAGTTCCTACAGTAACTTTTTCCATACCAACCGCGGTACAAGCATCATTAGGATCGGTGCAAGTTCCATCACAAACATATTCTTCTTTGCCGCCTGAAATGTCAGTGATTACTCCAATAAAATCATCCTCCCTTATTCTCAGGTTAACATCCTTAAGAACGAGGTCACCGTTATAAGATGCACATATTTCTTTCAGTTCTATCAATGCGGACATAATAATTTAAATATATATTTACCTTGCTAATTCCTCAGCAATCTCTTTCAGTGACATGACCCAGTCATTGCTTAGAGGGTTAATAACAACAGTCTCAGCACCTATTTCGTTGCCAATCAGCCTGGCATTTTTCGTGTCAAATTCGCGCTGAACAAATATTGTCTTCAGGTTTTCTTCCCTTCCCCTGTCTATAAGGTTTTTCAGCTCTGAAGGAGATGGTTCTTTCCCTTCAGTTTCGACAGGTATCTGTTCAAGTCCATAATCACGGGCAAAATATGTCAAAGAAGGGTGAAAAATCATAAATGCCTTAATGCCTGAATCATTTATAATCGATTTTATATACGAATCTGTATCCATGATAACACTATCAAGCCGCATGTAATTCGAAATGAACGTTTCTTTATGTTCGGGATCATTCTTAACCAGGAAGTCTTTAATATCACGGGCAATGATTCTGGCACACATAGGTGACATCCAAAAATGAGGATCAACGCCGCTGTAATGTGTGATATCATTATGCCTGTGACTCTCAGTTGCTATCAGGTCCTGTGAATCAGCAAGCCTTAAAACTGTGACTTTTTCATTCAATCCCAGTATATGTTCAATCCAGGCCATCTCAAATCCCAGATATCCATTTATTATCATCATATCAGATTTACTAATACCCTTTATTACTGCTGGAGGAGGTTCATATGTTGCCGGGCTAGCTCCCGGTGGGACAATTACGTTAATTGAATAGCTATCACCTGCAATTTCAGAGGTGAAAAACCTGAAAGGTTCTATACTCACAGTTATTAATTTTTGAACCCGGTCAGCATCTTCGTTTTTACATCCTCCAAAAATTAAAACAAAGAGAAGAGGGATCAGTATTCGTTTCATCGATATCGCTTTAAAAAGCAAATTTAATATATAACAATACAATCATCCAAGTGTTGTAAATAAATATCGGATAAACTACATTTGACAATTCAAGTTTTTAGCCTATATGATTAAAACTAGTGCTGCAGGGGAAATACTTACCTCTATTATCTCAAAGGATATTAATCGTGTGGTATTCCTTCATAATACGCGGGAAGAGAAAACTGCCAGGGAGATAGTATCCAGAGGATTCCAGTTTGAGGAACAGCTGGCATACTCCACTGACCAGGTAAATCAAAAAGATCCCGTTGAAATTAACTATTTCCTGGTCCACAGGAAGGAATATGGTAAGTACACAGTTATAATTGAAATTGATAAGGACCTCTTTAAGAAATATTCTTCCATGGCTGAAAAATCTGATTTACATTTTGAAGAACTCCTTACAGTAACGCCTCCTGTCCTCAGTGATAATGATGAATATATTTACACTCTGTCCTACTACTATATCAAGGGTTATTGTGATAATACAAGCGGTAAGTTCGTTGAGAACAAGGATTTTAATCCTGGATATGAATCACCTATCTATATTGAGAACTACCAGCGCCTTATCAGAAGGGGTGAGAGATGAGTTAAAGCAGGGGGCAGGGAGCACGGAGCATGGAAAATAAATGTAGTTCCTCAATAAGACTTAACTCATTCTCAACCCATTCTCAACTCATTCTCAACTCATTCTCAACTTTCTAGAAATGTTAATTTATCTTAAATCAACAATTAGCAGCCCCTGGTAAAACCATCTTTGAAATATACTTACTAAATTGCCCCCCAAATGATACAAACCATATTACTATGAAAATAATCATAAAATTCCTTTTGCTTTCATTTATAGTGTTTTTTGCCAGGGAAGCCATTGTGTGCAGCCAGGTAAAATATCATAATCCCGGAGAAATAAATTCAATTCTCATAGGATTGAATAAAACCTATCCGGCGTTAACCATGCTTGAGACTATTGGTGCAACAGACTCAGGAAAAGATATTAATGTCCTTACCATAGGAACCGGAGAAACCGGTTTGAAACCCGGTATAGCCATAATTGGTGGCATCGACTCCAGATATGTTGCCGGTAGGGAAGTTGCCCTTGGTTTTGCTGAAAGACTCCTGGAAAACTCGGGTACTGATGAGGTTAAACAACTTATCAGTAAGGTAAGCTTTTATATCATCCCGGATGCAAGTCCGGAAGCCAGTTCAGGATATTTTTCTGACCCACAGCAGGAAAGGCTGGTAAATGCTAATCCGACGGATAACGACCGGGATTTCAAAACTGACGAAGATCCATTTGAAGACCTTAATGACGACGGTTTTATTAGCATGATGAGGGTAAAAGACCCTACAGGTGATTATATAACAGATCCTGAAGAAGAAAGGCTTATGAGGAAAGCTGATCCGGCAAGAGGTGAAACCGGATCGTGGTATCTTTACAGCGAGGGAATAGATAATGACAAAGACGGAAATTTTAATGAAGATGGCCAGGGGGGTGTGAATTTCAATAATAACTTCAGTTTTGAATACGAAGAATTCGGACAATATGCAGGTATTAATGCTGTATCAGAAAAAGAGACTAGGGCAGTAGCAGATTTCCTCTATGACCATTTTAATATATTTGTTGTATTTTCCTTCGGACCCCAGGATAATCTTGGACAGGCATTTAGACCCGCCAGGTCGGCACAGGCCCAGGAACAGGATCAGTCACAGTCTCTGTCACTTTTTCAGTTCCAGCCACAGGCACGACCACAGGCAGGAGGGCAGCAGTTCCGCAGGAGATCACAGAAAGTGACAAACATATTTCCTGAAGACAGTGATCATAATACCTTGCTCTCAAAAAAATACCTTGAACATACAGGGTACAGGGGTTCTCCCGGTTTCACGCGTGAGCCCGGCAATTTCATGGAGTGGGCTTACTACCACTATGGAAGGTACAGTTATTCAACACCCGGCTGGTGGATTCAACAGGAGAAGGGATTGTCATCCGAGGCATCGTTCCTGAAATACGCCTCCGAGAATTTTGATGAAGACGTCTTTATAGAATGGCAGGAGGTTGAACATCCTGACTTCCCTGGTAAGACAGTGGAAATAGGAGGTCTTAAACCATTTGTCCTGTATAATCCGCCCGAAAATAAGCTTGATGAAGTAATTGAATCAAATTATCTGTTTCTTATCGATGCAGCCCAGCTGCATCCTGAACTTGAACTGCTCGACCTCAAAACGGAGAAGCTCGATAAAGACCTTTTCAGGGTAACGGTTAAACTGCATAATAAAGGAGTATTTGCGACCACAAGCCAGATGGGCGACCAGGTTAAATGGATGAGAAAATTGAAAGTGGAATTGAAATCAAACTCTGGTTTCAGTCTTGCCAGCGGAAAGAAAATTATTATTGCCGACAGGCTGAGAGGGGATGAATCCAGGGAATACAGCTGGCTTTTAATGGGCAAGGGAGATTTTAGCATATCAGCCGGTGCAATTAATTGTGGAATGGATGAGATAAATTTCACACTCAGGTAAAAACAGAAAAAATTATCAGTCATGAACAGAATAAATAACTCAATAATTATAATATTCTCGCTCCTGCTGGTTCTGCCACTTAAGGCACAGGAGGACGAAAGATTCTTTAAAGCCGCAGGCACTCCTGTAAACCCGAAGGTACAGGTAAGCTGGAACAAGTATTTAACCTATTCCGGTATAAAAGACCTGGCCGATAAGCTGGCAAAAGCCTATCCCAACCTGGTTAAAGTTGAGTCGGCCGGCAAATCATACGAAGGAAGGGATATGATCGCACTGACAGTGACCAACCATAAAAACCAGGATCCCGGTCATAAACCGGGGTATTACATAGATGGTAATATACACTCTAACGAGATACAGGGAACCGAAATGGCCCTGTATGCAGCATGGTACCTAGCAGAGATGTACGATGAAAATGATTTCATTCGGGAACTGCTGGATGATAAGGTCTTTTATATTTTACCAACAATTAATCCTGACGCGAGGGAGAATTATATGCACGAACCCAATACCAGCAGTTCACCGCGTTCGGGCATGGCCCCCAGGGATGATGACCGTGACGGACTGGTTGATGAAGATGGGTTCGACGATATAAACGGGGACGGTGTTATCTCAATGATGCGCCGTAAAAACCCTTACGGAGTGTACAGGACTGATCCGTCTGACCCGAGGCAGATGATACGCGTTGAACCCGGAGAGACCGGTGAATATGAAACGCTTGGTTACGAAGGCATTGATAATGATGGAGATGGCGAGGTAAATGAAGACAGGCAGGGTTCATATGATCCCAACCGCGACTGGGGATATAACTGGGAACCCGACTATGTACAGCGAGGCGCCGACAAGTATCCGTTCAGCTTTCCGGAGAACATGGCAGTCCGTGATTTTGCTATCAACCACAGGAATATTGCAGGGGCGCAGACATATCATAATTCCGGCGGTATGATTTTAAGGGGACCATCGATCGAAGGAGGAGGATCTGAAGTCTATTCCAGGGAAGATGAACAGGTAATGAATGCAATAGGACAGTTGGGTGAGACAATCATCGCGGGATACCGTTTCGTTACCATATGGAGAGATATGTATACCGTATACGGTGGTGAGGTTGACTGGTGGTACGGATTCATGGGAACCTATGTTTATTCCAATGAATTATGGACCAGCCACCTGATGTTCCACAACGACAGCAGGGACAATTATCTGTTTGATAAACTGCTTCTCTTTGAAGATGCTTTTATTCCATGGGAAGAATATGATCATCCGGTATATGGAAAGGTTGAAATAGGTGGTTTTGATAAAAATTTCGGCAGGACACACCCGGGCTTCCTTCTGGAGTCGGATGCACACCGTAATACAGCTTTTTGTCTTTATCATGCTTACCAGACACCAAAACTGGAAGTACGGGATATAAAGGTTAAAGAACTGCAGGGATCCCTGAAACAGGTTACGGCAACAGTTGCCAACCTCAGGATGATGCCAACCCATTCAGGCCAGAATCTCAGGTACAAAATTGACCCGCCAGACTATATCTACCTTGACGGTGGAGAAGTTGTGGCAGGTATGATCGTTCTTGATGAGGACAATAATGTATGCGAGGAACAGGTTATGAATCCACAATGTTTAGAGGTTGAAAATATCCCCGGTAATAGTGAGGTTACTGTGCGATGGATAGTCAAGGGAGGAAATAAATTCACCGTGAGGGTCGAAAGTGTGAAAGGCGGGTATACCTCCGGCACGAATTAACTGTTTAATTGTTGAAGTGTTAAATCGTTTAATTGGGATTATAATAATAACCTGATTTAACACTTCAACAATTCAACATTTTACTACTCATATCATTTTTCATCTTTGTCCGCCGAAGCATGGCATAGGTCAGAGACCCGCGCCAGCGAAGGTGGATATTCCATCATTCCAATAATCCAGTATTCCTTTGGATCTATATCCCCCAATCCCCTTCAAAGTGGGATATAAAAAAGGCTCCTTCCCAGGAGCCTTAAAAAACTAGTCAGGTAAAAAAGTATATAATTAATAGCTCTTCAGTGAGAGCCTGAAGTTGCCGGTTGCGTCACTGGCTGTTACCTGGAATCTCCACTCACCTGTCTTGCTGCCGTTCTCTTCATCAATTGTGAATGTTTTGGACCAGTTCACCGAGCCGTATTCATCAATAAGCACCTCGGTATATGTTTTACCTGATGGCATGGTGATCTTTATCCGTATCTCCCCTGCATTACACATACCGCTAACATTAATGGATGCACGCTTGGCATCTTTTTCGATCTCAAATTTGAATTCTTTGGTGAAGCTGGATTCTTTCACATTCTTTGTATACTGCAGGCTGCTCGAAGACTGTGATCCGCCTATAAAATATACATTATCAAGATCAGTTCCGGTAGAAACCATCACCTGATTAGGTAAAGTCCAGGCTTCTGCATATGCCTCACGGGCATCCCTTACTGCCCTTTCCAATTCCTCGGAACGCACCTTGATCCTCTCTCTTTCCTCAAGTGCTATTTGTTTTTCTTCTTGCAACTTCTTCTGCATCATCATCTCCTGCTTTTTCTTTTCTTCCTCTTCCTTGGTTTGTGCAAATATTGCTACATTAGCCAAGGCCAGAAACAATGAGATGAACATTAATATGGTAACCTTTCTTTTCATGATATATGTTTTTTGTTAATATTCACATTTCAAATGTAAGCACAAATGGCCCCGGATTTTGTTAACAGCGGGTTAAAGTAGGGTTAAAGGCTTCTGATCTGTTTTATAATTACTTAAATTTGATCCGGTATTAACACATAATTATGCAAAAATTTAAAACTCTTTTACCTGTGTTTATTGCCCTGGCATTATTTATACTTGCACAAATATATATTGTACGGCAGGTATGGATGCAGAAGGATGAAGTATTTTCTTTAAGATACCGTTCGGTATCAAAGGAGTATATACAGGAATTGGCTAGTTATGATTCATATTACGGATTTAAGGAAGCATATTTCATGCTGGATGAGTTAGCACTACTGTGGCTGCCGAAAAGCAGAGCCCTGCTAAATCCTGAAGATTCTGCAGTTTATGCCAAACAGATAAGAGAGTATTTCACAAAATATCTTACAGAAGACCAGCTTCTATCGGAATATCTCAGCAAATATTTTGATAAACTCGGCCTTGAGAAAAAAATTAAACCATTGATTTATGTGAATTATATTGAGCTGATAGATATACAGGAGAATATCAGGGTATACAAGGCACCATTGAGTGAACTAAAAAAACAACAGTCAAACACAAGTATACTGATACATACATTTAACAGTGAAGAAAATAATTATAAGATATCTTTTGATTATTATATTGATATAGCCAATAAAGAAAAAATAATACTTCGTGAGATAAGCCTGACGCTTATTCTGAGTATTCTGAGCTTCATAATAATAAGCTCTATTTTCATAGCTACAATGAAGAGTTACATGGAAGAAAAACGTCTTTCCGGCCTCAAAACCGACTTTATTAATAATATGACTCATGAGCTTAAAACACCTCTGTCAACTATAACTGTGGCTGGCAAGACCATCAAGCATGATAGTGTGATTGGTGATAAACAGAAGATAATTGAAACCGCAAACATGATAGGCAAACAATCGGTGCACCTGAATAAACTAATTAATCTTATTCTCGAAATAAGCATGTGGGAAAGAACACAGTTTCAGCTTGACAAAAAGAATATCGATGTGGAAGAACTGATTAAGGATATTGGTGATAATTTCAGAAACGGTTGTGGTAAAGAATGTAATTTCATTGAAGAATACGATCTGAATGGTGCAAAGGCTGATGTTGACATCCTATATTTCACAACAATGGTTAATAACCTTCTCAACAATGCCGTTAAATATTCAAAAAACACTCCTGAAGTACAACTGGAGGCGCGCACTGATAATAATGATATTATTATAAAAGTTGTGGATAAAGGAATTGGAATAAGCCGGAGTGACCAGAAAAATATTTTCGATAAATTTTACCGTGTCAGCACAGGTAATATACATCAGTCAAAAGGCCTTGGGCTGGGCCTTTACTATGTAAAAAAAATTGCTGAATCACATGGTGGATCTGTAGGGGTAAGCAGCAAAAAGGGTAAAGGAAGCGTCTTTATAGTAAGTATACCGAAAACCATATAACCAGAGCCATGAAAGTTTTAATAGCAGAAGATGATATTGACTTCGGTAATATATTGAGTCAATACGTCTCTATAAGCGGGTTTGAGGTAACTCTCAGCCGCGATGGTAAAGAAGCCTGGGCCAGTTTCTTAAATGAAAAACCAGATATTTGCGTTCTTGATATTATGATGCCTGAAATGGACGGTTTCTCACTGGCAGAGAAAATCAGGCAGAATGATCCAGATATGCCATTTGTATTCCTTACGGCAAAATCTCTTAAGGAAGATATTATTAAAGGCCTCAAGCTTGGTGCCGACGATTATATAACCAAGCCTTTTGACCCTGAGGTACTTATATTGAGATTAAACAATATCCTCAGAAGGGTATATTCAACTATCAATGATGAATACACCATATCTTCCACAACGCTGAAGTTTAACACCCTCGAACTGCATTGTAAAGGGAAAAAAGAGAAATTAACTCTAAAAGAAGCACAGCTACTGCGGTATCTAATGGCCAACAAGGACAATATATTGCGCCGCGACGATATTCTCACCGAAGTATGGGGAGAGGATGATTACTTCCTTGGCCGAAGTATGGATGTCTTTATAAGCAGGCTGAGGAAATATCTGGCGCCGGATCCCGGTATTGAGTTGAGAACGATACGGGGCACGGGGTTTGTCCTTGAAGAGATGAGAGATGAGAGATGAGACTGCTCATCACTCACCGCTCACAGCTAATTTCTATCATTTCATAAGTTCATAGCCCAGGTCATACTCTTTGTAAACCGCGGGGATGCCTTCTTTCATCCATCTGGGCATAGGATCTCCCTTGAGATAGTGGGCAAAGAACTGTGCCAGGCGTATCTGGAAATCTTTTTTATTCTTAAGCTTTTGCGGCCAGTGTGGTTCACCCGGATAGTTAAGCATCCATACCGGTTTCTGCAGCCTCCTGAGAGCAATAAAATATTCAATTCCCTGGTACCATGGCACATGCCCGTCCTGATCATTATGCATTATCAGGATCGGTGTGTTTACCTTATCCATGGTGAACAACGGAGAATTCTCGAAATATCTCAGGGGCTCTTCCCAGATGCTTCCTCCTATTCTGCTCTGGTCATGTTCATACTGGAATGACCTGTTTAGACCCGTCCACCACCTTATTCCTCCATAGGCACTGAACATGTTCACCACCGGGGCACCTGACTCAATTGCAGCAAACATATCCGTACGCGTCGCCAGGTATGCCACCTGGTAACCTCCCCAGCTATGTCCCTGTGCACCTATGTGATCAGCATCAATAAAGCCTTCATCAATAAGGGCTGTTACGCCCGGCATTACACAGTTATAGGCACTCTCACCAGGGTAACCATCCTGGTAGTAAACATCAGGATTGAAGATAATATATCCATTACTGGTATAATAATGATAGTCTATGGTAGATCTGTGTAACTCGGGTATCCTGTGATTGTACAATCCGTCCGATGATTTTTCATAAAAGTTGACTATCATCGGGTATTTCTCAGTAGGATCAAAGTCCTCGGGCTTATAAAGCAATCCTTCAATCTTTCTTCCATCGAGGGATGTCCATTCATAAAGTTCGGCTGTACCCCATAAGAAATTATCCTGCTGTGTATTAGCATTGCTTATCCTAATACTGCTTTTGAATTTAAGATCCGACACAAGCAGATCTGGGAAAATATTAAAAGTCTCCCTGGAGTATACAACAGTCTCAGCATCCTTTGCTTTCAATGGTTGTGTAAATTCATACTTACCACCTGTTAAAAGTTCAGGTTCAGAAACTCTATTTAATCTCCACTTATAATAACCAGATTCACTACTCTCTTTATCTGTCCCTGTAAGATATTGTATTTCCTTATCATCAATAAAATCCTCTTCCCTGTCGAAGCGAATAAGCCTGTAGGTTATTTTATCGTTACGCCCATTAATAGTCATTTTTACTGGATCATAACTATTAATGGGATCTACCTTCCATATATCATACCTGTCGTATATAAGCACTGCAGCATCATCTTCGAGCCAGCCTGCGGAACCATAGGGATAGGCATAATTTGGTACATCATTGAGTTCGTTTTCAGCCCTGACAGTACCGGGATCAGTAATCCTGTATTCTTCACCTGATTTTATATCATAGGTGTAATATGAATAGTCAAGGTAGTTGAACCAGGCCAGGTAGTGACCGGCCGGAGATGGTTCTACTCTTGCACGTATATCCTTTTTTATCATTTCGCTTTCACCTGTGACAAGGTTCATAAGGTATACGTCATAATGATCAGGGCTGCCCTCCCACATTGATTGCAGCTCATATGGTTTGCTGGAAAGTAGTAGCATATAATTGGAATTCCCCTCATCGATCAGTCTTGAATCCGGTATTTCTTTGGTTTCAACCTGGAGTGTTTTTCCAGTTTCGATGTCATACACCGCCTGGTAAGTCCTTTTAAGTTCGCGCTCTCTGTTTATAACCTGTACGGTATGAAGCGTACCCTCTCCTCCGTGCCATATATCAACATCGGGGTATTCATCTTCAAGTATTGTACTATCTTGTTCAGGTTGTACAGGGGCAGTACCGAAAAACACCCTGGCCTCATTTTCAGAGAACGATATCTTTCCGTTCTCACTTATCTTCCAGTTGTCAGGAAAAGCTTTGTTATCATTATTAACTATTTCTTCAGCTTCTTCACCTGACCACAGGTAAAGCGAATATTCTGAATTTTTATCATCACTTCCTGCTGTCAGAAAAGCCAGCAGGTCACCATCTTCTGCTAAGGTGATCTGCTTATATTTGTACTCACCTGTCAGTACTGGAGTAAGATCTTCCTTATTGATATCATACAGGTATAGACCTGCCTCAAATTCCTCACCATCACCTGTTGAACAGAAGACCAGCATTGCTGTCTTTTCTGCAAAAAAGTACTCAGTGACAAAAGGCCATGTTTTTATATCATCTGTCTCCAGGTCCTTAAGGTAAAGCATAAAACCATTCTTGCCCGATTCTTCCCTGGTTGCTTCCTTACCATCTTGATTTTCTTTTTCCTCCTCAGCTTTTTCTTTTTCTGCTGGTTCAAGCTGGTAAGCAATATAAGCAGCCCATTCTTCAGGTATCTTATAGTTTTTGAAGTCTTTAATGGAATCAATGGTTCCGGTGGCTATATTATAAATGCCAAGTACATCACCAGGCATATCTTTTTCCTTCGTCTTTTTCATCTTCAGCTCTCTTATCTCTTCATAAGCTGTCTCCATGGTGAATACCATATAACCTGAATCATCTGTGATTTTTATATCTGTACCACAGGCCGATTCAAATTTTTTCTCACCATTCTTATTATATAGGAATATTTTTGAATCACCTCTCCATGGTTCGGTTTTATAGGCTATCCATTGTCCATCAGGGGATATTACTTTTTCCGTTATTCTTCTCCATAATTCGATATCATCATGCGTAAGCGGCTTCTTCTGCGCTGCAATACCGGATACTGTAAATACGAATATAAGAATCAGAAAATAGGGATTAAGCTTTTTCATGGTATAGTGATTTGTTAGTTCAAGGTTCAAGGTTCAAGGTTCAGAATTCAAAGTTAAAAAGTTAAAAATACCTTTAAAGGTAATATTTAAAAACTGGAATAATTCTACTGTTTAATCGTGGAACTGTTAAATCGTTTAGTTGGGTTTTTTATAATCCCATTTCAACAATTACATATTTCAACAATTTAACAATTAAATAATTAAACATAAAAAATGCCCCTCAGGATTTTAGGGGCATTTATTTGCGTTAATTATCTAAAGTTCGCGTGAATTCGTATTTATTCACCGAGTATTTCAGCTACTTTCTTCCTGAGTTCTTCTCCCCTGACATTGGTAGCAATAATAACACCTTCAGAATCGAGAAGGAAATTCGTCGGGATGGAATTTACGGCATATAACTGAGCAGCTTCGTTTTCCCAGTAATTAAGGTCCGAAACCTGAGTCCAGGTAAGCTGGTCATCTTCAATTGCTTTAATCCAGTCATCCTTATCCCTGTCGAGTGAGACACCAAGAACATTAAATCCTTTATCATGATATTCATTATATACTGCAACCACATTTGGATTTTCCTGCCTGCAAGGACCGCACCATGCTGCCCAGAAATCAATAAGTAACAGATCGGAGCCGAGAACATCAGAAAGGCTTACAGGATTTCCCTCAGGATCATTCTGTGTAAATTCAGGTGCTTTCATGCCTATAGCTACTTTCTTCAGTTTTTCGACCCTTTCATTCAAGTTAATAATGGTTTTCGTTTCCATCAGTTTTGAATCGAGTTGCTCAATATATGATTCAATCTCTTCGCCCGTCATATTATAGGACTGCGACTGCAGTATCATTGGTACGACATACGACTCAGTATGTGACTTGATAAATTGAATATAATATTCGTCAATCTCATCAAAAAGAACATTCCTTTCTGCTTCCAGTTCTTCCACCTTTTGTTCGTCATCAGCCTGGCGTGCATTCCTAATCTCCTGGAACAGGGTGTTATTTCTTGCATAAAAAGGCTCCAGACCGTCATTAAATTCATCAAATTCTATCTGTGATACCGAGCCGTCTACTTCTGCCTGCACCAGCGAATCAGCGTGTCCGTTTACAGTTATTTTTGTGTTCTCGAGAAAAAATAACAAATATCCCCTTTTGCCATCAACAGATAAATAATAAGCATCTGGATATTCGATAGAACCGCCATTAATCTGGAAAGCGCCGTCTTCTATAAAGGCAGAATCGATTTTGACAAACTGCCCTGACTCTCTTTTTTGAAGGTATACCTTACCTTCATCCATACCATCAAGCTGACCTTCCACAGTATACCGTGGTTCAGATGTGCAACCCATTATGAAGGCTACAACAATAGTGAACATTAATGTTTTTTTCATATTGATATTTTTTATTGAGGATGCAAAAAAAGTAAAAAAATATCAAACTTCTTATTTTTTGAAGTATTTATTAAGCAATTCTGTAGCTGCTGAATATGATGTTATTTTTCCCTCACGCAGGTCAGACTCAAGACCGGGCAGTAATTCACTGATTTCAGGATTGTTATAGAATGAGGATTTCAGGTGCTCTATGATGGCATCATGCATTCTGATTACCGATTGTCTTTTACGTTTATCACTGAAGAAACCATTACTTTTGGTAAGTTCTATCTGTTCGGTTATTGTATTCCATATATCATCTATACCTCTGACTTCCAGTGCACTGCAGGTCAATACCCTTGGTTTCCACCCTGACTCACTGGGGGGAAAGAGTGAAAGGGCATTTTTGAACCGATCGGAAAGCCATCTTTAAGATTAAATCTGGCCCTATTCCAGCCTCTTCCGGTATCTGTCAGATAAAGAAGGTTGGAATCTTTAATACTCAGAAAGGCCTCACCCAGTAGATCAAACTGGGATGGATGACAAGATTCCCAAAAATCCCTGTTATTATGGGAGGAGAGAGGATTCCCATGCATGCACACCGTAAATACATCGGTTAATCTTCTGAATTGCCTCAGTTCATTTGCAAAGATCTGCTCAGCCAGATACCTGTCCCCACGT
>Ga0209536_100010701_pt1 | contig 13499 bp, 6 predicted proteins | sample DeeMarSeWOR28_12_FD_187461 | JGI IMG/M metagenome (GOLD analysis project Ga0209536, IMG submission 187461) | Marine sediment microbial communities from White Oak River estuary, North Carolina - WOR-2-8_12 (SPAdes) (version 2) | ecosystem: Environmental > Aquatic > Marine > Intertidal zone >...
TACGTTTATGGATTTGATGCGGCAACCGGGAGAATCACTTCGCAGTTTGCAACCGTCGACACGGTGCCGGTCCGAAGCGGACTCGTGGTCGAGAACTCGATCCTTTATTTCGGGGACTGGAATGGAAAAGTGTATGCTTATGATCACAAAAGCGGAAGACGATTGTGGGTCTACAGCACCTTTGAAAAAAGACCATACGGCACATTTGGCGCGGTGAATACCCAGCCGGTCATACATCAAGACCTGCTGATTTTTGGAGGAAGGAATCCCGAACTTCAGGTGATCAACAAGAAGACCGGCCAAAAAGTATGGAGCTACACTGAGAAGGAAGGAGGATGGATATCCGGAGATCCTATTGTGGTCGGTGACACGTTGTATATCGGGGGATCCGATAATCATGAGATGTTCGCGTTTAATGTGTACAACGGCGAACGATACTGGACATACACATTTTTGTACAACAACTTTTCCCGGCCGCTGGCATACAAGGACGTTTTGTTGTTCACAATCGGCGACGCATATACTGTTTTTGGAGCCAGCACCGGGCGCGGATACCTGTATGCCCTCAACAGGAGCGACGGAAGTGTAAAGAATATCGCTATAGTCGGTGGGAATGCCCATACAACTCCTGCTCTTCAAGAGGATGTTCTGCTTATCGGCAGTGAAGATGGAAAGATGTATGCAATCGATTTAGACATGTGGCTCAGCACCCCATTCCGACCAGAAGAAATCGGGTACGATGCGGTCGACATTATCGACATACAGCCAAATCCATTCAAAAGTGATGCGCTTATCGGATACAGTGTGAACTATCAGGCCGATGTAGCAGTCTCAGTCACTGACCTGGGAGATTCGACAATCCGGAATCTCTACTCCGGCAACACAATGCGTGGTGACTACACGATCGGGTGGGACGGAAAGGACAGTTCAGGACAGAATGTGGATGACGGGTACTACTATCTGAAAGTCAGCTCGAAAGAATTCTACAGGACTGTCTTTGTTCAAAGAAGCGAGGTCGAACAGGCCGATACAAATCGAAGCCATATCATGTTTGACGATCAACCGCTCGTAAAGTCCAACGTTTCATCGGTCAGCATCCGGGAGGGAGGTGTTTTCAGAGAGAACAGTTGGATACTGGCCCCCGAAATCAAACCTGATGTATATGATGTGCAGTTGGTCGCCGGACAATCCCAAAAGGTAACATTCTACACCGACGTCGATTCGATCAGCTTTACCGTCGAGCTCGGAAAGTCCTACGATTTTATCATTGAGTGGAACAACCAGTTGTGCTATCAGCGGCTCATCGGCCGTAAGTTTGTTCCTGCGGCCGTCTTCGACGAAGCGTATATCCGTACCCGAAGGGGGAAGATTTTCGTCGATATCCCCCCCGCGTATGAGCTGGTGAACGTTGCCATTGCCATCACTTCATTCGGCAGAAAGAATTCCAATTTCGTATACCAGAAATCTGAATACTATCAACGGGTAATGGACTGGTTCAATGCATTCTCAGAGCATCCTTTCGTTGCATCTCTGGACTCTGTCCTGTTGTCTAACTCCGGCTACTATGCAAGCCTCAAGATGAACGGCAATGCCTTTGTCTTCGACGCCAGCGGACAGATCCAGCGCAGTCCTGTTTATGACCGGACCGGTTTCAGAGATCAAAGCAGCAATACCCTTATTCCATTCTTCGAGTCGATGAGGTCATTCGCTGATACGACCCGTTTCCTGGAATTCTACAATCGGAATTCGGAAACGTATCAAAAGCAGATCAGCGTCTACCGGGATTCGATCGATATACAGGGTATGCAGGAGTGGCTGCAGAAGAACTTCCCGGGAACGGCGGATTACGACACATACAACATTATATTCTCCCCTCTTGTGGCGTACAATCAGTCGACGACATGGTTCGAGAGCAATGGGTTTAAGGAACTTCAGCCGCACGTGAATTTTCCATACAGGCAGGATATGAAGAATGTTCTCCCTCTCTCAGGGACGTCCGAATACATTTACCGCGGGACCATTGTATTTACCGAGCTGAACCACGGATATATTAATCCGGAAGCCGATAGGTACGGATCGCGAATCGGCGATGCAGTCAGCAATCGAAAAATATGGGTGGACAGTACGCAGAGTCCCGGTTATTACAGGGGTGCGGCGGTTTTCAACGAATACATGAACTGGGGACTGATCAGCCTCCGGATCCTCGATTATGTCCCGATGGACGAACAGGAAAAACTCATCACCAAAATCGAACAGTCTATGGTACGGGGAAGAAGTTTCATCCGGTTCAAAGAATTCAACCGGTTCCTGATAGATATTTACAGAAACCGGAGCGAAGGAACCCCGATCGCCGATTTGTATCCGCAGGTCATTGAGTGGTTTGAGGTGAACAATAAGTAAGGATTCTTCCTGTCCGCCAACTGGCATTTCTTGTCACGCGAAGGCCCCTTCACGTTATTGACATATGGCACAAATATAGGCGGGAGAACCCTTCCGAAGGAATGCCTTCGGCACAAGTCCTTTCGGACGGCGGTTTTCAAGTGCCTACTTCAGAGTAACATAACCAACTGTTTATAATGCAGTTATGAATTTAATTTTTTGTCAAAATTGCAGAGTTTTAAACTATTGTTTTTCCTCTACTTTCCTCTATTGTCCCGTTTTGTCTTTGACCGTGTTTGCCAAATATTTGCCAAAAACTAAAATTTTTGAAGAAGTATAAAAACTAACTATATAGGTTTAATTGATTTCCAACTTGTTATAAAAATGGTGACACTTTCATCGATTTTCTGCTTTAATTTCCTCCTACTTTCATTTTCTCAGCTCTAAAATGGCATGGCTATTATTTATTAAACAAAATTTTGTGAAGGTAGTAATTTATTACGGCCTTACTATATGATCCCTTTATTAGACCATTCAACCTATTCTTAATAAATCTACTTTGCTCTTTCTCTTATGACAATTCTGAAATCGAATTTAAATAAAAATTTTTGTTCCCAAAAAATCCCAGGTAAAAATCCGCTGGATGCTTTTGAAACCATAAAACAAATCTGCACCTTATAGGAATTATTAATTTAATCGGGAGGAAAAAAAAGCCGGATAATTGGCAATTATCCGGCATTGAGAGGATGGGTGACAATAGGACTGTCTAATTACAAATTATCTCTTGAGAATAAAAATCGGAAGTAAGTACACCGTTTGCATTGTAGGTAAAATGCACAAGTGCTTTCATCCGAAAATTATTGTTCGGTCCATGCAAGTTGTAATTGGCGGTAAAATTTGTATTAACCGGAAAACCTGCCGGATCAACATGCAAGACTTGTCTTTCCTTTCCACCAACACTGTTGTATTGGTCGCCAGATTCTTGCCCGACACCGCCAACTTCAAGGGGCGCGAAACTGTATCGATAATGGTAACCCCCATATCCATCAAGTGATTCTGTGATATCAAGTTGGCCGGTCCCGGTGATAGCCACATCCTCACCCGCGCCACCATTGGCGCATGGAACAAAAACGGTAGTTGCAAATGGAACAACCTCGCTGATTTGACTAAGGACGGTTGATTTGGCAAGAGCATCCTCTCCTTTCTGATCACTTAATGGTGCCTCGACAAGATTGGCCTCATCCTGACATCCTGTGATAAAGATCAGCACCAGCAGAAAAGCGGTTAAAAACATAGGTTTACTCATGATAATTCTCCTTCTGTTTGGTTGATAGGTTTTTTTAAGGCCTCAGCAACAATTAACCACAAAACAGCGGAGACTGCATAGCAGGTATGCTACAATTTGTTGAAGGTATGCTACAATTTATACGATTTTTTTAATTTATCTGGTATTAGAAGATTTATGGTCGGAAGGGTAATTAATTAATAGTTGGCTAGATCGCTTGGCAGATAGCCAAATTCTTCTTTAAAACATTTTGAAAAATATGCCGGACTGCCAAACCCAACCGCATAGGCAATCTCAGAGATATTACCCGACTTTTCTTCGATCATCTGCCTTGCCCTGGCGAGTCTTATGGTTCTGATATAACGGCTGGGCGACTTACCGGTCAGCGCTTTTAGCTTTCTGAAGATCTGAACCCTACCCATACCTAATTCCCGATCAAAGGCTTCAATACTGAAATCCTCCTGATCTAAATGATTATTAATTACCTCTATAACCCTATTCATAAACTGCTCCTCAAGATCGCTCAGTTTTTTCTTGCTCCTTTTTCCTAACAATATCCCTTTACTATATTTCTCCTGCAGGTTTTTTCTGATATTGAGCAGATTTTTTATACGTATTCTCAGTTCTCTTGTATCAAACGGCTTTGTAAGATAATCATCGGCCCCGGTCTCCAAACCATCAAGTTTACTTTCCTGTTCAGATTTTGCAGTCAAAAGTATGATAGGAATATGGCTGGTATTCTTATCATTTTTTAAGATTTTTGTGAGTTGGATCCCATCTTTTTTGGGCATCATGACATCACTGATAATAATATCAGGAATAATCTCCTGTGCTTTATCTACACCCATTTCTCCGTTTGAGGCTTCTTCAATCTGAAAATCAGCACCTATTGAATCCTTAATAAAATCCCTGACGTCCTGATTGTCTTCTACGATGAGAAGTATATTTTTGTCTTCATCCGTTTCATTTTCTTTCCCGGAGATCTTTGGTGAATCATTATTCAGCGTGATTTCTGATTGATGTTCAACACCATCATGAACAACATCATTTTCAATCTCAGCCTGATCGATGATCTCCATATCTTTTAAATGATCTCTTCCAAGCGGCAGCCGAACGGTAAACTCAGCCCCTTCTCCTGGCTTGCTGGATACCCGGATCGTGCCATGATGAAGTTCTACCAATTCCTTTGTTAGCGCTAATCCAATCCCTGTTCCTTCATGTTCCTTGATAAAAGAGCTATCAACCTGATAGAATCGATCAAATAATTTCGATTGTTCCTCCACCGGGATGCCTATGCCACTATCTCGTACCCCGATATCGACCAAATTATGATCACTTTTATTTATGGTTACGGTAATCTGGCCGTTTTCCGGCGTAAACTTAAATGCATTTGACAAAAGATTGGTCATTATCTTGGTCAGCTTATCCCTGTCAATATATAGTTCAATTACCTCTTTATCCGCTTTTACCTCAAGGGTGATGTTTTTCCGCTCAGCAAGTGATTCAAAGGACCTAGTTATTCCTTTTATAAAACTGATTAAATTGGCTTTGGTCGTTTTAAGATTTAGTTTACCAGATTCAAGTTTGGAAAGATCGAGCAGTTGATTGATTAAAACGAGCAGTCTTTTCGCATTACTTTTGATCAGGTTCGAATTTTTTTCAATTTCTTCACCCGATGATTCGCGTATAATTTTTTCTACCGGACCCAGGATAAGAGTAAGCGGGGTTCTGAACTCATGGGAAATATTAGCAAAGAAACGTGATTTCATGCGATCAATTTCCGTTCTTTCTTTTAGTTTTACCTCCTCCAGTTTAAACTGGTTCTTCCAGTTAAGTCTGTTCAGTTCATATCTTCTTATAGATAAAAGTAAACCAATAATACTCAATCCGTAAAGCATATAAGCCCACCAGGTTGCCCACCAGGGCGGCGTGATAATTATTCGCAAAGAAGTCCCTGCTTCATTCCAAATCCCGTCATTATTTGAGCCTTTCACCATAAATGTATATGCACCCGGATCCAGATTTGTATACGTTGCAAATCTCATATTTGCTTTCGTATACCGCCATCCCTGGTCAAAACCTTCCAGCCGGTATGCATAGCGATTTTTCCCGGGAAGATGAAAATCCAGTGCAGCAAATTCGAATGAAATAATCTTGTCATAGTAATTTAGTTCGATCAATTTTGTCCCAGTCAGGGATTGTTTCAAAACAGAACGGTTTGTTGACCGGTCAAAGCCAACCGGAACAGAATTATTCGACAGGAGAAAATCTGTTATGACAATCGATGGAATAATCGTATTATCAATTATACTATCAGGATGGAACCGGATGAATCCATCGGTGCTACCGAAAAACATTTCTCCTGCTTTGCTTTTAAAATAAGCGCCCTGCTGAAATTCATCCCCTATAAGTCCGTCTTCAGCAAGATAATTTCTGAACATTTTTGTAGTCGGATTAAACCGGGATAATCCCTTTCTGGTGCTTAACCACAGATTACCCTGATCATCCTCCAGTATTCCTGAAATAGCATTATTCGGTAAGCCGTCAGTTTCGTCCAGCCGGGTAAATTTTTCTGTTTGCCGGTCGAATTTATTTAGTCCGCCACCAGAGGTTCCAATCCAGAGTATTCCACGGTTATCTTCATATATCACCGAGACCTCATTATTACTTAGGCTGGAAGCTTCACTTGAATCATGTGTATAATGGATAAAACCGGGTGAAGAATTATCGGTATCCTCGGAATTTAATCTGTTCAGGCCACCCGAAGTGCCAATCCAAAGAATGCCTTGCCCATCCCTGAGGATTGACCAGACAGTATTATTACTCAGACTTGCTGGATCATGGGGATTGTTCAGATACCGGGTAAATAACGCTGAAGCAGACGTATTGTCTCCAGTCACATATTTGTTCAAACCATTTTCGGTTCCGATCCACAGGATGCCGTCATTATCTTCATAAATTGCCCGGATTACATCATCACTAAGACTGTGCGCATCTGCAGGATTATTTTTAAAATGAATAAATGCAGGGTGCTCTTTTTCCTGTTCTTCCGGGACAAGTTTGTTTAATCCACCGCCGAATGTACCAATCCACAGATTTCCCGATCGATCTTCAAGCATTGAAAAGACAGAATTGTTGCTCAGACTATTTGGATCAGCAGGATCGTGTTCGTAATGCAAGAAATATGGCGGTGAATTCGCGTCATCCTGATTGGTGAGTTTATTAAATCCCGCATGAAATGTACCTATCCAGAGATTGCGGTTGCTGTCCTCACAAATTGAAAAAACTCTGTTCCCGCTTAAGCTTGCAGAGTTGTACGGATCGTGTCTATAATGGTCGAATTTCTTTTTTCGGGGATCAAGTTTATTTAATCCCCCGGGCATGGTTCCGATCCAAAGGATACCGGACCGATCCTGATATATTGTATAAACCCAGTTACCATTCAGGCCTTTAGGATCATGGGGATCAAACGTATAATGTGTGAATGCTTCCTTTGACCGGTCAAATTTATTTAAGCCACCCCCTAGAGTTCCGATCCAAATATTTCCGGAATGATCTTCAAATACTGAACTTACGGCGTTCGAGCTTAGACTAATGCCATCTTTTGGATTATGGACAAAATGGACAAAGGCGGGTTTTCTTTTTTTTCGCTCTTCGGGAATGAGCTTATTCAGGCCACCGCCGATGGTTCCGATCCAGAACACACCTGATTTATCCTCTAAAATTGAAATTATTATATTGCTGCTCAGACTTGTGAAATCAGCAGGATCGTGTTTATAATGAATAAATTCTGACGAAACTTTATCATCCGGGCTTGGATCGAGTTTGTTCAATCCCTCCTCAGTGCCTATCCAAAGGTCGCCGGATTTATCTTCATGAATAGATCCAACCATATCACTGCTGATACTGGACTTGTCCTGAGGATTATGGGTATAGTGGATAAAACGTAATGGGACTAGTCCGTTTTCTCCCGAAGTCAGTTTATTCAATCCGCCACCGTTGGTTCCAAACCAAAGATTACCAGACCGGTCTTCAAAGATTGAGCTGACGGTATTATTACTCAGACAAAAAGGTTCAGTTGGATCATATTGGTACCTGGTGAATATTTCTTTATCCCGGTCAAATTTATTTAATCCTCCGCCTTCTGTTCCGATCCAAAGTGCACCGGAACGATCTTCGTATAATGAAATGACAACATTGTGACTTAAACTCGTTGGATCAACCGGAATGTGTTTATACTGATGGAAATTGTATCCGTCATATCGGTACAGACCATCCGCGGTGCCAAACCACATAAATCCCAGACTGTCCTGCAATACTGAAAATACGGAACGCTGTGCGAATCCCTGTTGGGTGGAAAAATGTTCAAATTCGAGATCACTTATCTGAGCAGGTAGGTTTTCGGCAATACAGACTGTTAAACAAAAAAGAATGCTGTTTATGATTTTAAGAAGATATCTCATTATTTCTAAAACCAAAATAAAACAAATTATAATCCAAACATGAGTTGATCTTAAAAGTGAGAGGATTTATACAGTTCATCAGGTCAATGTATCAAAATCGATATCGGGAAGATATCGCAGGTTATCATCATAGATCCGGGTGGAAATTTTCCAGGAGCACAAAATTGATAAAATGGTTATACGCAAAATCCCTTCAATCTGGAATGCATCAACCTACCTCAACCCATTTACTTAAACAACCTTCATCGAACTCATTCTGCCCGGTTCAGAATACACAACGCTTAATATCTACCATAATCTCAGTGTTGAAGTAGTCACACTGGTGTCTGCTAAACTGCAGGCTGGCATTTACAGGTATACCTTCGACAGCAGCTGGCCGGCCAGCGGTATGTATTTCTGCCAGGTTACGGTTGGCGAATTTCGCGATGTGAAGAAGCTGATACAGCTGCTGTAAAACAGTGAGTAGTGAGCAGTGAAAAGTTGTTAATAAAATTAGAAGGTCGAAGGAATAAAAAACCCGGATGTATGATTACCCGGGATTGATGCGGAGGATGAGGGACTCGAACCCCCAAGTCCTTTCGGACGTCCCGTTTCACGGGATGACTTACCAGTTAACTTAAAATAAAAACCCCTGATGTTCGATTTTCCGGGCGTAATGCGGAGGATGAGGGACTCGAACCCCCAAGTCCTTTCGGACGGCGGTTTTCAAGACCGCTGACTTACCAGTTAGCCTAATCCTCCCTTAAATAAACTCTAAGCACGAAGCACGAAATTCGAAATAAATCATATATCAAATATCAAATATTCCAAATGCATCCAGAACATCCCATGTTACCTTGCAGATTTCGGATGTTACATAATTGGATCTTAAAGATACAAATTTACCGCTTCAGAAAAGGGCAATCAAGTCTGTTGCTCATTTGAGTACTTTAGTTTGCTGCTGTCTGATCTGCATCAGTGCCTCGACCAATAAGGCGCGGCAGGTTTGACGCCGGTATTCGCGGGTGGATCGGATATCGGTGATCGGATCGATCTCACTTAGAATTTGTTCGCCTGCCTTTTTTATCAATCCATCTGTCAGACGTTTTCCGCGCAAAATCGCCTCCGTCGCCCCGGCACGCCGGATTTTCGGTGTCACACTGCCGGCAGCAATCCGGATATCAGTGACCCGATCCCCTTTCATTTGCCCGTACGCCGCCAGCGAAACCTTGCTGATCGCCATCGCATGCCTGGGACCAACCTTGCGGAAATACCAGAATCGGGTCTTTTCCTCCGGCAGGGGCAACACAATTGACGCAATATACCGGTTGCCCTCGAAAATGGTCCGACCGGGACCGAGCATGACCTCATCTATGGCCATTGTTTGAAACGATCCGTTGCGGCGGGGACCGATCAGTAACCGGGCATCATATACCGCCAGTACCGGCAAGGTATCGCCGGCCGGGGAGGCATTGGCAATATTACCGCCCAGTGTGGCCCGGTTCTGGATCTGCACCGAACCGATCTGCCGGCAGGCCTCGACCAGCATCGGAAACCGGGCCGCCAGTTTTTTATGTTTGATCAGCATGCTTAAAGGCACACCGGCCCCAATCATCACCTGACCATCATCGAATGAGATGAGTCCGGTCATATCAGTGAGTCCTGACAGGTCGATAAATGCACCGGCCGACCGCCAGTCATCCCCGCGCACCATCAGGTCGGTGGCCCCGGCGATATAGACTACTGATGTATCAATATTATGGATAAGATCATCCAACTCATCAAATGATTTGGGATGATATACGACCGCAACACTTTTCACTCCGGCCATTCTCCTTTGACCTGTTCAAAAATTCCGGGCCTCTTGCCTAGCACTTTAAGTGTATCGATGATCTTGGTATACCCCGTACAGCGGCACATATTGCCGGAAAGCGCGGCTTTGACCTGTTTTTCCGAGTAAGGCGGCCGGAGCTCATGGAGCATCGCCAGAGCGGACATCACCATCCCGGGCATGCAGAATCCGCACTGCACCGCCCCCTGCTCGATAAACACCTGCTCCACCACCGTGAACGAAGGCCAGGTTTGTACGCCTTCGAGCGTATAGATCCGGCTGCCGTTAAGCTGCAGCGCCGGAACCAGACAGGCGTTGATCCGCCTGCCGTTCATGATCACCGTACAGGATCCGCATTCCCCCTTGCCGCAGCCTTCCTTTGCACTGACCAGATCCAGATCCTCGCGCAGGATGTCCAGCAGCCGCTTTAACGGTTCTACTTCCAGTATGATTGCCTTTTCGTTTACGACAAATTCAATTTTCATTACGGTTGATCCATCTGATGGATGCAAGTTTCTTAGTTAACCACAGAGGTCACAGAGTATGTTCTTCGCAATAATTAACATAACAAAAAGAATTTTAATATTATGCTATCGATTATAAAATTACTCTCTTTATGCCATCTTTCAATTTTTCAACATTAAAATTAATTAAAAGCCCAACTTTCAGGTTTACTGCCCTCAAATAAGTAAACAATTGAGCGATGTGAATATTTTTTAAAGACTCGATGCATTTCAGATTAACAATTATCTTACTTTCTATCAGATAATCTGATCTGTAGCTACCGATAGAATTATTTCTGTATGAGATCTGAAGCTCCTTTTGTCACTGATATTTGATCCTCTTAACTAAAACTCAACCACCATCGCTTCTTCATACAAATTTTCCAATAGTCCTGGTCCTAATACAGAGTGAACCTCCAGTGCACACGAAATGATTTTTTCTGTTACCTTCTTAAAGGGAAATATTTTTATTGAAGTCTCCAAATTTCTCTGTGTCCTCTGTGTCTTTATCAATTATCTTGAGCAGAAATCATACCACTAACCTTGATTTTATTTACTAAATAGTGCCGCCAGGTCTTCGGGGGTGACCGGAATATGTGTGAATGCACGCCCGAAGATCATCCACAATGCTGATATCACCGCCGGGGCGGCACCGACAAACGGCATCTCGCCCAACCCCTTGGCCCCGAATGGTCCGTAAGGATAGGGATTCTCCATGATCCGGATATCGAATTCCGGCGTCTCTTCGGTGGTTGGAATAATATAATCGGTAAAACCGGTGATATCATATTTACCATCTTCCAGCCGGACCTTTTCATACAAAGCATAGCCGATTCCCTGCACCGAACCGCCCTGGATCTGAGCCATCGCCTGATCGTAGTTGATCGCTTTGCCGATATCATGAGTGGTCGTATATCGTTTCACCGTGGTTTCAAATGTTACAGGGTCCACCTCTATCTCAGCCACCGCTGCGGCCCAGGAAAATACCGGATAGGCATCGCCGCGCCAGTGGATATCATCAAATTTTATAAACGGCGGATGGTGGTATTCCTTATGGATTTCAACCCCGGCCTGATGCCGCGCGGCCTCCTCAAAAGAAACCTTTTGGCCCTTTGCCCGAAAAACACCGTTTTTATAGTCAAATGAAACTTTATGATCTTTACTAAGGTCTTTTCCCAACAGATCTATAATGTCTTTGGCCGCGTCCACCAGCAGCGATCCAATGATCATGGTCGTACGGGAGGCGACGGTCGGACCCGAATCGGGTACCAGGTCGGTATTGACCTCAGCCAGCCGGATCAGATCGCGGTCCACCTGCAGGGCCTGCGCCAGGATCGTGCGCATGACGGTAGATTCCCCCTGACCCATTTCGGTCGCAGCACTCAGGATCAACACCGATCCATCAGGCTCGATCCGGACGGTAATTTTTCCTCCGATCTTGTTTTCGCCGGTTCCGGTGAAACCGGCGCCATGCTGGAAGGCTGAAATTCCGATCCCCCGCAGCATTTCAGCCAATCCGGATCCTGGATGCCGGCCGGCTTTCAACCGCTCCAGGATCGGGGCATTATGCTTCCGGAACTGGTTGAACTTCTTCCGGTAGCCGCTGCGTACCAGCACATCTTCGAAAGTGTCAACGGCGGATACACTGTAACGCAGGACCTGACCGGTCGCTGTGTCCTGCCCCTCCCGGATCAGGTTCCGGCGGCGGACCTGTTCCGGAGGAAGGCCGAGTGTGGTGGCGATTTTCTCGATCAGCATTTCGACGGCAAACACCGCCTGCGGGCCGCCAAAGCCGCGGAAAGCCCCGCCGGGCACACCGTTTGTCGCCACCGCTTTGGCATGGATACGAACATGGGGCACATGATAGGAACCCATGGCGGTCAGCGCCGTCCGGGCCAGCACTACCTGCGACAGCGTACAATAGGCACCGCCGTCCAGATGGATGGTCAGATCCGCACCGATGATGGTCCCATCCTTTTTCACGAATGCCCGATCCCGGTGATGGGAAGGATGACGCTTGGTGGTAAATTTGACGTCTTCCTCCCGGTCATAAAAAATGGCAACGGGATGTTTTGCCTTGTAGGCCAGGATCGCCGCATGACCCGCGAGCAGCGAGGGATAATCCTCCTTCCCGCCAAAAGCCCCGCCGGTGGGCGCCTGAATTACGGTGATGTGCTGTTTTCCGTCAAACATGTTGTCAAGGGCATTTTTAACATAATAAGGACACTGCAGCGAACCGTGAATTTCAATGCCGCCTTTTTTGGGAATCGCAATGATGCCCTGCGGCTCGAGATACAGATGCTCCTGAAAACCGGTTTCGGTCTCGATCTCCACCACCACATCAGACGATTTTTGGGCTTCATCAAGATTTCCTTTAGTGATGAGGATCTCTTTGAAAATATTGTTATCACCAAATATCCGGACCGGGCTGTTTTCGGAGGCCAGCATGTCAAACACCGCCGGCAGGGGCTCATATTCAATCAGGACACGCCTGGCCGCCTCCCGCAACAGGTCTCTGTCCGCGGCGGCCAGCAACACCACCGGCTCCCCAACATAGCGGACGACCTTATCCGCCAGAAACGGCATGTCCTTTTCCAGCATGGCAACATAATTATTGGGAATATCGGCAGCGGTTACCCGGACAACACTTTGCCACTCAAACACCGGATCGAAAATTATCTGTTTTATCCGGGCATGGGGGTGCGGACTGCGGATGGTCGTCCCATACCACATGCCCGGGATTCTGATGTCACGGATAAACCGGGTTTCGGCAGTCAGTTTACCCGCCGCATCTACTCTAATGTCATGTTTGTCTTCAGGCATTGTCTGATTATTCAATTATACGAAATTCATTAGGGAAAAGGGAAAAGGGAAAAGGGAAAAGGGAAAAGGGAAAAAAATGGCAATCCAATTCAGTTGCTGTCAAGGATAAAATTAGGTAAATTATGTATTTACATATATTTAATCCCTAATCCCTAATCCCTAATCCCTAATCCCTAATCCCTAATCCCTAATCCCTAATCCCTAATCCCTAATCCCTAATCCCTAATCCCTAATCC
>Ga0209536_100010704_pt1 | contig 13497 bp, 14 predicted proteins | sample DeeMarSeWOR28_12_FD_187461 | JGI IMG/M metagenome (GOLD analysis project Ga0209536, IMG submission 187461) | Marine sediment microbial communities from White Oak River estuary, North Carolina - WOR-2-8_12 (SPAdes) (version 2) | ecosystem: Environmental > Aquatic > Marine > Intertidal zone >...
CAGTGAGGTGAATGCGGGTCGTGGTCCGATTCACATGGTCACCATGGAAGCCTTCCAGGATCCTCATCTTGAAGAGATCGGTTGGCATAACTTCCTGGGTATGACCGTTGGTCAGGCTGTTCTTTGGGCGGCTACCGACGTGGATCCCAAGTACGAAAACCCGGAACTGACAACGTCTGAACCATACGTAATGGGTTCACACGCTACGGGTTGTGGCGCATGGTGTTCCGGTCCGGAAGACCTGTCTCCGCCCGAGTATTTCTGGGGCTACAACCGTATGACCACGGTTGAAGGTCTGTTCGGTGCCGGTGACGCCGTTGGTGGTACACCGCACGCGTTCTCTTCAGGTTCTTTCACTGAAGGCCGTCTGGCTGCCAAGGCTGCTTGTAAGTACATCGACGATGGCAAGGCAGAAGGCATTCATGTCTCTGAAGAGCAGATCGCACGTCGTAAGAAAGAAATCTACAAGCCGATGGAAACCTATACTGTAGGCCGTAACGAAATTGTTGCTGGTTCAGTTAACCCGAACTACATCAACCCGCGTCAGGGTCTTGATCGTCTGCAGAAACTGATGGATGAGTACTGTGGTGGTTTTGGTGTTAACTACATGACCAACGACAAGCTGCTGAGCATCGGTCTCAAGAAGATGGCTATCCTGGGTGAAGATCTGGAAAAAGTAGCTGCGTCAGATGTCCATGAGCTGTTGCGCGCATGGGAACTGAAGCATCGTTTCCTGACTTCCGAGAGTGTGTTCCAGCATACGATGTTCCGTAAGGAGACTCGTTGGCCTGGTTACTACTACCGTGGTGACGCCATGAAGGTTGATGATGAGAACTGGCACGTACTGACTGTTTCTCGTCGTGATCCCAAGACCGGCGAATACACGATGGAAAAAGCGCCTCTGTATCACCTTGTCGGTGACATCGAGGACAAAGACCTGGCTAAACTGAAAGCAGAAGGTCACCACTAAATAAATAAAGGGCGAATATAGGCTTGACCTGGTATTAACCGGGGCAAGCCTGCCCATTATTGTTTATTTTAAAAAAGGACTGACATGTATTGTGTTGGTCCTTTTTTTATCTGCTTTTGACCTTGTTATTAAGGTGTAAAGGCCATATTAAAAAACGATTCTGTTTTTTAATGGAGTTTTACATAGATGAATATTATTGATTTAACAGATGAAGAGATTTTGGAGCAAGCCAACCCGATGTGGGCGGATCTTGTTAAATACTCGAATGAAGGCAATTATGGTGCGTTCACCCGCAATTTCTCGTCTTCGTTTATCAAAGGTGCGAACGAAGTTGAGATGGGTAAGCAGTTTGCTAGAAGCGACCTCGCAAAGAACCTGTCAGAAGACTATTCATATCTTGGCATGATTCGCCGTGGCGAGTATGTCACGGTTCTTTATAAGGTAATTAATAAACAAACCAAAGCTGAATGGCTGGGCCGACTGGTGCTGGGGTACGAGAAGGAAAAAATGAAAATCTTTGGTGCAACGTTATTTTAATCTCGAGCATTTTGCAGGCTATCGCAACAAACAGGTTTATTCAAAATGTCAGATACTATTGAAGACGAAAAATTCGTTGAACTGAATTACAAAGTCATTGATGACAAAACCGGCGATATACTGGTCACTGTCGATTATCCGCTGGGTTATGTCCATGGTGTCAACGACGTGATGTCTGAAGAAGTAACCAAACACCTTTATGGTAAGAAGGTAGGCGATATCATAGAAGTGCCTATTGATACCAGGCTGCTATATGGTGAGAGAGACGAATCGTTGGTATTTACCGATCACATCGAAAATGTTCCGGAAGAATTTCGCGAAATCGGTATGACCATCACCATGGAGAATGAAAAGGGTGAACCCAGAAGCTTTATCGTTACCCGTTTTGATGACAAGACCCTGACCGTTGATGGTAATAACCCGCTTTGTGGCAGAGATGTTACTTTCGTGCTGGAAGTGTTGACTATACGTGATGCCACTGATGAAGAAATAGAACTTGGCGGTGCCGTTGGCGCAGATCCTGATATAAATGAAATACTTGATCGGGCAGAATGAAATACTCAGTAACTTATCTGCTGTATCCGGATAACAAGGCGCTGGAAAAAGCACTGGAATATTTTATCGGTAAACTTTCTGATCCTGACCCGGAAGACATCAAGCCCGATACCATGGTCACTGTGCCCGACAATTTTTCCCATACCCGGGGTAATTATGAGCAACATCTATACCGCGGTACCTTGCTGGACCCGGCGCGCGATTTAATCGAGCAGGACCTGACTGAAGAATTCCGACAGCAGGCGCCTCTGGAATGGGCGCAGACGCAGAATCACTTCGGCAATATTCTGGCAGCCCAGGGACAACAACTCAGAGACGAGGCATTGTACGGAAAGGCTATTGACGCCTTTAACAGTGCGCTTGAGGTGCTTGACCAAGAGGCAGAACCGTCCAAATGGGCTGCCACCCAGTACAACCTGGGAACGGCCTCCCAGGCGGCGGGCCGGCAATTACGTGACTCGAAATTGCTGAAACAGGCCGTCGATGCCTACACGAATGCCCTGCTGGTATGGACCCGGGAACAAACCCCGGAAGAATGGGCCAGCACCATGCATCAGCTCGGTGCCACGCTGCATGCCCATGGGCTATTGTTAAAGGGTAACCGTACTTTTCAGAAATCTGCTGTTGCCTATAACAATGCATTGGCAGTACTCGATGCAGATAATCACGCATTTGAATTAACCGCCGCATACAATAACCGTGCGGTCGTATTACATCACCTGGCAGAATCTGAACAGAATCCTGAGCGCCTGAAAGAAGCCGTTAAGTCGTATGACAAAGCGATCACGGTCAGTATGGAGCAGCAATTGCCCTTCCATCTGCCGGTTATCTGTCGAGTAAACAAGGCGACAGCCCAGAATGTACTGGCAGAACTAACAAAAGATACCGTGCTTGCCGAAGAAATGGCCGATGAGTTTGAGTTGATTATCGAGTGTTTTCCGCATGCCCTTCAGCCGCTCTGTTTAAAGCATTGCGAGGAACAAATGAACAAGGCGAAGTCGCTGGCAGTTGCCAGTAGCGCTTAGTGATGAATAACCAATGATGGCACGATGTGGTCAAGGGTATATTGCAAAAAGGTGTTGAAGTTTGACGACTGACGTAAATCAAGAGAAAAAGCGAGACCCCAATAATCCATGCCTGTTTTGTACTGATCCACGTGGGGTGTCGCTGAAGAGAGACCTTGCTTACAGTGCCCGCGACACCTATGCGGTGAGCCCGGGCCATACGGTGGTCATCCCGAACCGGCATGTCGCCAGCTTCTTTGAGCTGACGCCAGAAGAGGTTGCCGCCTGCATGGAATTGATACGCGAGGAGAAAAAGCTCATCGATGAGGAGTACAAGCCGGACGGCTACAATATCGGTGTAAACGTGGGGCCAGCGGCCGGACAGAGTATCCACCATGTCCATATTCACGTCATTCCCCGCTACACGGGGGATGTCGAGAATCCCCAGGGAGGCGTACGGCATGTGATTCCGAGGAATGCACATTACACGCGCTAGATGGTATAATTTCGCCAGTTCGACTGGGAGGGGCTGGCAGATTTGTTGAATTTCCTCCCGTATTAGCAAATTCAATTTCAGGAGTAATGATTATGAGTGGTGCAGGACCGAAAACTCGTCCCCAGGTTCCAGAAGGCGTGACGGAGTATGTAACAACCCGTCAGGGCAAAATTACTGAGGGAGCTTTTTTTGTGGGCTATCAAACCACCTGGAAATCTTTCCAGAAAGAAGTACCTTACAGCACTCCCAAGAAGCCTTAAGGCGCTACAGGATAATCGGCCGCGCGACCCTTGTAGATTGCGCGGCCGCTAGATTCTGACTTGGTTCGTAAGAAGCACGCTTTTTAAGGCGTGCTTTTTTTTGGAACCTGGAAATACGACGGGGATTGTGTTTCGGTAATTCCGGGCCTTGCGCCTAGATTCGCTCTGAAAGCTGGTAATCCACATTTATAAAAGCGCCGATATCTGCCAGAAACCGGATCGTCCTGCCGCCAAAGCCAACTTCTGGCACTGATTCATCTTTATCAACCGATAAAACCAGTACGACCCCGATCCTGGGGGACAGGTTGTGGCTTTTGGCAACCTCCACGATCTTTTTCTTGTGCGGTTCCAATTGCTTGATCAACGTATCGGTCAATTTATATACGTCTACATCATCAGTGACAGTTTCCGTCGACAACTCCCATGAGCTGAGCACGGGTTTATCCAGCCCACTGGTTGCACCGGACGCATCGATTGTAGTGGGTTGTATATCAAGCAGACGAGTGATGTCGTCTGGATTGAAATGATAGCCAGCAAGCATGAAGTAGGCCCGCGCAGTGTTGGATGCCAAAATATTGTCCTCGTCAATGGATCGTGTGTATGGCAGGAGATTATAGCGTATAGGTCGAATGGACGCCCGGGACCCCTCGTGGAATTTCCATGCTACTAAGGCGCAATTATGCGACTGGAGATGGGCGCGACAACACCGGGCCTGGCCGTAACTGGAGCATCGCGGGAGCCGCCAAGATGTGGTGCCCGACTGCCAGACACAATCACCCGCAACCTTGCGGCACAGTTGTAGTACACCAGCGCTGCGTTTACCCTAGCCATTCAGGAGGAACTTGCATATGAAGATGGGTTTGGTCGGGCTCGGGAAAATGGGCGGAAACATGGCGCGCCGATTGCGACGCCATGATGTGGAAGTCGTTGGTGTAAATCGTAGTGCCGACGTCACCCATGAACTGGCCGCAGAAACCGGCATGGTTGCTGCCGAATCGGTCGAGGCGATGGTGGTGGCGCTTCCTGCTCCGCGTGTGGTGTGGTTGATGCTGCCCGCTGGCGAGACCACCGAGCAGCATATTGACGAACTCGCCGACCTGCTGGACGCCGGTGACATCATCGTCGATGGTGCGAACTCCTGGTACAAGGATTCCATGCGTCGGGCGCAGGCGCTCGCAGATCGCGGCATCGCGTTTGTCGACGCCGGCGTTTCGGGTGGCATCTGGGGACTGGAAAATGGTTATGCCCTTATGGTCGGCGGCGACTCGCAGCCGGTGGCACACATTACCCCCTTGTTGAAAGCACTGGCACCCGATAACGGGTGGTTGCATTGTGGTCCCTGCGGTAGCGGGCACTACGTGAAGATGATCCACAACGGTATTGAATACGGCATGATGCAGGCCTACGCCGAGGGCTTTGCGCTGATGCGCGCACGTGAAGACTTTAACCTGGATCTCGCCGCTGTTGCCGAGAGCTGGCGTCATGGCAGCGTCGTGCGCAGCTGGCTGCTGGATCTGACCGCAGACTTTCTCGCGAACGATCAGTCGCTGGAGGGCGTGGAGTCCTATGTGGCGGACTCCGGTGAGGGTCGCTGGACGGTGCTCGAATCAGTCGAGCAGGGCGTGCCCGCGCCGGTCATGAGCCTTGCGCTGATGATGCGCTTTGCCAGCCAGGGCAAGAATGACTTCAGCGACAAGATGCTGGCAATGATGCGCAAGGGCTTTGGCGGCCACGCCGTAAAGCCAAAGGAATAACGATCATGGCCATCTCACCCAGCCCCTGTTACTTCGTGATCTTTGGCGCCACCGGCAATCTTGCCAGCGAGAAACTGTTGCCGTCGTTGTATCACCTGGAAGCCGCCGAACGCATCGGCGAAGACCTGCGCTTCATCGCGTTCTCCCGGCGCGAGTGGAATCAGGAGGATTGGCAGCATCACCTGAAGCTGGTGCTGGAACAGCATGTAGGCAAAGACCTCGATAATGACGTGTACAAACGGTTTGCTGCGCGATTCGATTATGTCAGTGGTGATCACAACGATGCCGCTGCCTACAAGTCACTGATGGAAGTGCTTTCTCAACCGCGCAGCGGCACCTGTGAAAATATTGTGTTTTACCTGGCGATTCGTCCGGCAGATTTCCTTGGCGTGGTCAGTCAGCTGCACCAGGCCGGGTTCAGCGGCAAGTTTGCACGCCATCGAATCGTCGTTGAGAAACCATTCGGCGAAGATATTGAGAGCGCCAAGATGCTCAATATGCGGCTTCACGAACATTTTGGCGAAGATCAGATCTATCGCATCGATCACTACCTCGGCAAGGAAACGGTGCAGAACCTGCTGGTGTTTCGCTTTGCCAATACATTGATCGAGCCAATCTGGAATCGGCACTACATCGACCACGTGCAAATTACTGTCGCCGAAGAAAAGGGCATTGGCAGCCGTGCTGGCTATTTTGACAAGACCGGTGCGTTGCGTGACATGCTACAGAACCACCTGATGCAGTTACTGACCGTTGTGGCAATGGAGCCGCCAGCGGTACTGGATGCCGATGCCTTGCGCGATGAGAAAGTAAAGGTGTTGCGATCGATACGGCCAATACCAAAGGGCGCGGTAAAATCATTCGCGCTGCGCGCACAATATGGCGCCGGCACTGTTGACGGCCAGCCGGTACCCGGTTACCAGGACGAAGAGGGTGTCGCCGAACACTCAACCACCGAGACGTTTGTCGCCGCCAAGTTTTACGTAGATAACTGGCGCTGGCGTGGCGTGCCGTTTTATTTGCGTACCGGTAAACGGCTACCAAAGCAGATGTCCGCGATCAGCATCCGTTTCCGCCATCCACCGCAGCAGCTGTTTCGGGAAACCCCGTTGGAAAATATCGAGCCTAACTGGATCGTGCTTTCGATCCAGCCGGACGAGTGCATGCGCATGGAGATTCACGCCAAGCAGCCGGGGCTGGGCATGAACACACGCACGATTGACCTGGTGGCATCGTATCGCGAGTCACATGAGATCTCGCTAGATGCTTATGAGACGCTGCTGCTCGATGTGATTGAAGGCGATCGCAGCCTGTTCATTCGTTTCGATGAGGTGGAGTGGGCATGGCGCGTGGTGGATCCGATCCTGCGCCAGTGGTCGCAAGACAGCAATTACATTCATAGCTATCCTGCCGGTAGTTGGGGGCCGGAGGAGGCATCACGCCTGTTTGATGACGAAGAGCATGTTTGGCGTAACAATGTCTGAAGCTGTAGTGCAGGCCCGGCGCCTGCATGCTTATCATGATGTCGATGCGATGAGAGCCGATGTCGTCGATCGAATCACCAGCCTGGCCAACAGGTGTATTAGTACGCGAGGCGCATTTCGTATTGTGCTAGCCGGCGGCAGTACCCCGCAGGCCATATATCAAGAACTGAAAGATATCAAAACAGAGTGGAGCGCCTGGCACATTTACTTTGGCGATGAGCGTTGCCTGCCGGTGGGTGATGCCGGGCGCAACGACACGATGGCACTGTCGGCCTGGCTGGCTGGCGTCCCCATACCCCCGGAACAAATTCATTCGATCCCTGCCGAGCTTGGTGCCGAGGCGGGCGCCCAGCAATATCAGGCCACGTTGGCGCACTTGTACAGTTTTGATCTGGTGTTGTTGGGGCTGGGTGAAGACGGCCATACCGCCAGCCTGTTTCCGCATCACAAGCATGATCCTGCAGCGTCGGTGCTGGCAGTACGCGACGCACCCAAGGCGCCATCGGAACGAATCAGCCTCAGTTCCACCACCTTGAGCCAGGGTGACCATGTCTGGTTTCTGATCAGCGGGGCTGGCAAGCTCAGGGCCCTGAGCCAATGGCTCCGAGGCGACGATCTGCCTGCGAGCACGATTCGCCCTGGGGCCGGCGTGGATATTTTTACCGATATCAGTGTCATCGCTGCCTAGCGTTTACATTGGCCGACGACCATCGTCGACGGCGAGCTGGAATAACAGCGACCAAAGTATCAGGGGCAAATTGGCTTCCCATGTGCATCAAGTGGTTAGGCATGGTCTGGCCCAGTGGCATGGGCCCGAAAGGGGCCAGAGAGGCCCCGTAGAACCCCCGCAGGCTGGACTCGGTTGTGAGCCCTGGGCCCTGAAAACCGGAGAAAAACCTGAAAAAAACTTACAAATCGGGAGTGATTTTTCCCCGCGGCGGTCTATTCTAAGTGGATGGAAAATGATTCTTCGACGTCACAACTGGAACAGGCGCTCAAGCTCGCGCTTGAGCGCGATGAATTCCACCTGGAATACCAGCCACAGGTAGACCTTAAAACCGGCGCAGTCACGGGCTTCGAGGCTCTGCTGCGCTGGCAGCCAAAAGATAAGCCCAAGGTGGGGCCTGCCGAATTTGTCCCCATGCTCGAGCGTAGCGGCCAGATCTCAAAGGTCGGGGCATGGATTATCAATACCGCCTGCGGTCACTGGCGTGAATGGCTGGACGCCAGGCTGGTTTCTCCCGAGGCGCGCATTTCCATCAATGTCTCTGCCCACCAGTTCGCCAAGGGGGACCTTGGCCGGCTGCTTCGCAAGGCTATCGAGCGCTACTCGCTGGAGCCTTCCTCTGTCGAAATCGAGTTAACGGAAAGCGCTGTCATGCTGGATACAAGCAAGACGCGAAAGGCCTTGCGGGAGATTCGCAAAATGGGAATCGGGCTGTCGATGGATGATTTCGGTACTGGCTATGCAACGCTGGCCTATCTTCGACGCTATCGCTTCGACACACTGAAGATCGATCGCTCCTTTATCCAGCGGATATGTACCAACCGGAAGGATCTGGCGATTGCCCTTTCGATGATTCAGCTTGCCCATGTCCTGGAACTCCGAACCGTGGTCGAGGGTATAGAAAAATCAGAGCAGGTCATCAGCTTGCGCCGCATGGGATGCGACATTGGCCAGGGGCATTTATTCTCGCATCCACTCCCTGCCGAAAAGGTAACGGACTTTCTGCGTGACTGGTGCGGGATAGACGGCATGCCGATGGTGGTGGGCGGGAACAGTTAACACCATTGCCTGGTTCAGCGCGTACGAACCGTGTATCGGGAAGTGTTTCTTGGTAGTGCGTGCCGCCCGGTCAGAACAATTGTTAAGATAGCGTGATGGATCAGGAAGTTATGATAAAGGGAAAGATACCCAGTATTGGGTTTTCGCTATTCTTAAGGAGATAGAAATGCAAAAGCTAATGGTGTTGCCTGCGAAAGAGGCAACGGCAATCAGGGTTGTTCAGATCCCGGAGGATCTCGAGGAGCATGAGGCCTTTCGACATGTCGTCGGATTAATTGCCACGATCGAAGAGAGTAACCCCGGTTACGGCTGGGAGGATATCGCGGCAGAGCTGGAGGACCATCAATTTTACCCGGTTGACTTCATATTAGGCCCTCATCTTGACTAGGAGAGCACTCGGGATCGCAGCAGTCAATCAGCAGCGTCATTCGAGATCCGGTTTTCCCGATTCACCGGCTGCGACCGGAACATAAAGAGGGCGCCATAAGGGCGCCTTCTTTATTTTATGGCCTTGTCCAGCCAGTCGCCCACCACCTTGACCAGCTCCTGGTCCTTGCCGGCGTAGAAATGGTTGGCACCTGCAATCAGTTGGGCTTCGTAGCGGTTCCCGTGAATCTTGTTGCCCATGCCACCGCGCTCTTTCCACGCGCCTTTCACGCGGTCGGTATCATCGCCACCGCGAAGATCAAGAATAGAGACGTTCTTGAAGTTCTTGAAGTTTTCGATGGTATCCATGCGCGAGTCTTTCGGCAGGCCGGGACCGCCACTGGTAATGGCGAAGGCCTTCACCGCCGGGTCCGGGCTGGCCACGAGGTAATAGGAGGTCATGGCCGCGCCGAGGCTGTGGGCGGCAATGGCAATATTCTTTACGCCCTTCGCCTTCAGATAATCCACGCCCGACTGGATACGCGCCGGTACTTCTTTAAACAAAGGTGCGTAGTCCTTGTCTTCCGCCTCGTTCTTCAGAATCGGCATCTGCAGCGAGATCGTGTGCCAGCCTTGTTCGGCCAGTTGCGTGCGCAGCGGGTTGACCACATCGGCCCAGGCCGGGTGCACGCCAATGCCATGCAACACGATCACGCCGCCCTTGGGCTTGTCGCTAGAGGTCTCGGTGTAAATCGCGAGGAACTCCACTCCATCTGCCTTGAGCTTGACTGCCTCGCCAACAAAGAGATCGGGAACAATCTGGTCCTCCCAGCGTTTTTCCTTGGCACGGTCCGAAAGGCTCGCGGCACCGGCGCTAACGGATACTGAAAAAAGCAGGAAGAAATACAAAATACTCGTATAGGTTTTCATTTTTACCATGTCGACTATTCCCGTTATGTTGGTTGCCATATTTGACTCCAATTTTGCACAGGACTCAAACATTCTGGTCGTAGGGTTATTACATCGATGTTGTTAGCGATATAGCGGGATTAATGTCGGTGACAGCGCCGCTGGCGTTCATTGCGCAGCCAGTTTGTCATCCGAATATTCCTGGCGAAGTCGAATTCCACTGTCTGTCTTGACGCAATCCAGCGTATACGTGCGGTCGTCCTGGTAGAACAATTCACCGTCCGCCATTGCGTAGTATCCGAGTTCGGGCGACTGTTTTTCAGTTTGAACTCGTAGCCGCGACATGCGGGTCTGGCAGTCTGTTTCGGTCAGGACGGGTGAATCGGCGCTAATCCGGTGAATCTGTCGTTTACGCGTGATGCGGAGCGTAATCAAGTCGACTTGCGGTGATGCAGCGATCGGTTTGACGCGGTAGAGCGTCACACCGTCACTCGTTTTCGCTTCCTTCAATACGAGCTTCTCGTCCAGCGCCTCTCCCAACGTGTATCCCCCAATCCCCTGGATGCCTCCTGCCTGCGCATTGGCACCGGCAATATATAGAAACAGGAGTACAGGAATGGATCGTTTTGATACTTGTCCAAGGAAATTATTCATCGGCAGCCCCTGTGGCGTGGAAACATATCGCTTAAAGTATCAGACACACTTAAATCTTCAAATGTTCGCAGCACCCGGTAACAAATATAGTGGACCAGGTTTCAATCCGACGCCAGCAGCAAATTGGTGTGCCGGTACCGAAAATAGTTACCATATAGTTGATAGTAGACGGCGGGGAAGAGTGGTACGTTGTTGGTCCTTGCGATAGATTAAGCAGACGCGATTTCATTGAACCCTAAAAATAAAATTGTTGCGTACATGCTCATTACCGGCATGATGGTCACAACATTCATTTGCGCCATTGCTATTCAAAACAATTATTTCGGTGGCGTTGCCTGGGGTGTGCTATTGACGATGAACGTCGGTGCTCTGGTATATTTGTCGCGGAAATGAAAGGTTCTACGGGTAGATTTCTATTGGGGCTGATAAGAAACTGATGAATAGAATAGCTGTCCAGGTATGGAAAGACCTCGAGCCCTTGTCTCCTGTTTATGCGTTGGTGGCGGATGTGGATCTGGTGCTGATTCGCTGGCCGGATGAAGAAAGTATATCCGTTCTGTATGGACGCTGCCTGCATCGTGGTGCGCTCATGGCTGACGGGCATATTGATGGCGACGATCTGATCTGCGGCCTGCATAACTGGGACTACAATTACAAAACCGGCATCAGTTCCTACAATCCTGCCGAGCGCCTGAAGAAATTCAGCTCATGGATCGAGGACGGCCAGGTCTGGGTTGACGAGGACGAGATAAGGGCCTGGGCCGTCGACCACCCCCAGCCCTATGACCGGGAGGCCTATCAGGGTTTGTATAAAGATCTTCACGGTGCCCCCGAAGAACCACATACCAAATATATACAGCACCTGGCCGAGCACGGCCTGTCGAAATGGGGCCATCATGGTCCGCTCGACGCCATGGGCGTGCCGCGCGACCAGCTGCCCCGGTGGGATGATATCCAGATCCTGACGGCGCAGTTGCACAGGTTGCCGCTGCTGGACGGAGCCGAGGTCAAGACTGAAGTAGTTATAGGGCCGAATGCGAAAAAGCCTTTGGTGCTGAAGCGACCGTTGTTTGTCTCGGACATGAGCTTCGGCGCGCTATCAGAAGAGGCCAAGGTGGCACTGGCGACGGGGGCGGAGTTGGCGGGCACCGGCATCTGCTCCGGCGAGGGTGGTATGTTGGCAGAAGAGCAGGCGGCAAACTCCCGATATTTTTATGAACTGGCCTCGGCACGGTTTGGTTACTCGATGGACAAGATACAGAAGTGCCAGGCATTTCATTTCAAGGGTGGGCAGGGCGCGAAGACCGGGACCGGCGGCCACTTGCCGGGTAGCAAGGTGCAAGGCAAGATCGCCGAGGTACGCGGACTCGCCGAAGGCGAAGCAGCCATCTCACCGGCCCGGTTTCCGGATTGGGAGTCCATCGACGACTATCGTCGCTTCGCAGATGAAGTCCGTGAGGCCACCGGCGGAATTCCCATCGGATTCAAGTTATCGGCGCAACATGTTGAGCGTGACATGGAAGCAGCGCTACAGATTGGCGTGGACTACATTATCCTCGATGGTCGGGGCGGCGGTACCGGCGCGGCGCCGTTGTTGTTTCGAGATAACATATCCGTGCCCACCATTCCCGCGCTGGCCCGTGCGCGTCGTTATCTGGACGGGCAAAAACGCCCGGAGATTACTCTAATTATTACCGGCGGCTTGCGGGTGCCTCAGGATTTTATCAAGGCGCTGGCATTGGGAGCCGATGCCGTTGGCTTGTCCAACTCCGCCATTCAGGCCATCGGTTGCCTGGGAATGCGCGCCTGCCATACTAATAACTGCCCGGTGGGCATTGCCACGCAACAACCGCATCTGCGGCAACGGCTGAAGATCGAGAAAGGCGCCCGGCAGTTGGACAATTTCTTCCGCGCCTCCACCGAGTTGATGCAAGTGATGGCGCGGGCTTGCGGTCATGACGATCTGGGCAAATTCAACATCGACGACCTGACTACCTGGCACCGGGAGATGGCGCATCTTACCGGAATTGCCTATGGCGGCGTCTCACCAGACTAGCAGTTTGCGTAATTAAACAGTTCGACGACATGACAAAGTGCTCGGCCAGAGTAGTTGCGAACACAAATGGGAGGAAGCTTATGAGCCGCATCCTGACGAAGTCTCTGTTTTTCATACCGCTGTTGGCGCTGTCGACATTTGAGGTGTCGAGCGCGACCGATTTCAGGGACAGCGACGTCATGCACGTCGATTATCCCGGCTGGTTCGAGAGTGATCCCTTCTTCGATTTGTCTGCGATTGTGGCCAAGGCCCGAACTGGCGGCAAACATGGGGTGATGGTCTACTTCAAGACCGAAGGTTGTTCCTACTGTGCCTTGTTTATCAAGCAGAGCCTGGGCGATCCGGTAATTGCGAAGCGGGTCCAGGACAACTTTGTCTCGATTGGCCTCGAGATTTTTGATGATGCCGAGATGACTGACCCACTCGGCAAGCCGATACGGGTAAAAGATTTTGCCAGTGCAGAGAAGGCAGGATTTTCTCCGACGCTGGTATTTTTCGATACAGACGGCAAGCGCATCCTGCGCGCTGTGGGTTACCAGTCACCGGAACGATTTAACACCATTCTTTCTTACATAACCGGAAGGTATTACCAGACGCAGACACTCGCCCAGTACTTTGAGCGAGTCAGCGATAAAACGCCAAAACCCACGGCCAGAGCGGGACTAA
>Ga0209536_100010705_pt1 | contig 13497 bp, 9 predicted proteins | sample DeeMarSeWOR28_12_FD_187461 | JGI IMG/M metagenome (GOLD analysis project Ga0209536, IMG submission 187461) | Marine sediment microbial communities from White Oak River estuary, North Carolina - WOR-2-8_12 (SPAdes) (version 2) | ecosystem: Environmental > Aquatic > Marine > Intertidal zone >...
ATGCCGCGGATCGTTTGAATCTGCGCGTCGGTCAGGTACAGAAACTCCAACTGCGTGGCGCCACTGCCAATTCTCAACAAGCGGCCGAACTTGGCTTTGGCCACATCCAGTTTCGTCATCCGGTCCCAAGCGATGCGAAAGTGCCGGCCGCCCCGCTCGAATACGTGCAGAGCGGAGTCCGTAACCGCGGCCAGCGCCAGTCCCTTGAAGCGTTCCATCTGAACCAGACCCGACATCGCCACCGGCGTAGCGAACACTACTCGCTCACTCTGCAGTGCCTCCTTGTCAGCCAGCGCCAGATGCTTAAGGTCGGCACGGCCGCGCAGCTCAGCCGCCAGAGTGGCCAAGCCCTCTTGGCTACCTCGCAACGCCATGGCTGCCTGCGTACCCACGACCAGCAGGATCGACCCGCGCAGCGCCACTCCCAGCAGCGTCGAGTAGGGGATCTGTTGGCCGCTGATGTACAGTCCTTCTTGGGCCGTCATCACGCGGGCGCCTCGCTGCGCGCCCACGCCCTCGATCACGACGTCAAAATTCCCTTCGTAGCTCATCCAATCTCGCCAATCACGGTCGTGTCGCCGGAACCGTCTGCCTTTTCGAACGGCGACAATATACAGTCGAGCACGGATTCCGTGTCCCGGAAATCAGCGAACACGGCATCAGCTCCCGCTTCCTCCAATTCACCTACACCATGTCGGCCTGTCGCGACGGCCAAGGCACGGGCCTCGACGGCCCGCGCACAGGCGATGTCTTCCGGGGTATCCCCAAGGACCACTATCGATATCGGTCCGTCTCCGGCGACCGAGCGACCGCGTTCGACGGCGATGCGCGCGATCTCGGACCGCCTCTCGGAATCCGAACCGAAAGCGCCCGTTTCAAAAGGCCACGGCACATCAGCGGCCTGCAGTTTCAACTTCGCACCCTCTTCGATATTGCCGGTCAGGAGGCCCAAAACGACATCGGCTCTGCGCTCCAGCGCTGACACCAGCTCGGCGACCCCGGGCAGCACCGTGATCCGACCCTCCGCACGCCGGACCTCCAGCTCCCGCTCCAGGAACTCCAGATACACCGGCCAGATCCCGGGCAGGCGAGCACGGATTTCGCCCTCCTCAAGGCCCGCACTGCTCATCAATTCCATGATGATCTGCGGGTCTGTCTTGCCATGAAAGTTGTAGCCCTCCATGGCTCCGCTGGTTCCATAGACCGCCTCAAGCGCCTGGCGTATAGCTACGCGCCCTGCCCCATCCGTGAGGAGCAGTGTTCCGTCCAAGTCGAACAGAACCAGGGTGTCAGCCGCTGTGCGATACTCCAAATGCCCGTCCGTCTATGCCTTACACGATTCATTAGACTCGAAAGCCCACCAAATGTAGCAATCTGGCCCGGATTCGGGGGGGCCGCCAGACTAGCGTGTAAGGACGGCTCGCTCGATCGCCTGGGCCAGAGCCCACTCCGCGCACAATCCGATCCGCAGCAGCTGAGCCGGAGAGACCTCACCGGCCCTGGGCCCCGTCGAGCAGGCGAAAACGAGGTCTCCGTCATACTGGGTATTGGCCGGCGATGTGCGGCGCACCAGGGCGTTCATCGCCTGTCGGGCCACGGTCTGGAGGTCGCTGCGAGCGAGCGGACAGTCGGAAGCCACCACGCCGAGCGTCGTGTTCGTACCCGGGTGGCCGGCGAACTTCGGCGGAGTTCCCTGCTCACGTATGTATGCCGCCGTGTCGATGAATTCGCCCTCGTCGTCACGAGCGCCGGCGATGATCTCGCCGCGCCCATCGAGTACGTCGCCGAACGCATTCACCACGACGAGCGCGGCCACGACGTGACCGCCGAGTTCCGTAGCAAAGCTGCCCACGCCCCCGGGCATCGCGCCCGGCCGACCGAAGGCCTTTCCGACGCTGGCCCCCGTTCCGACGCCGACGCGGCCCTCCGCCACCGGCGCGCGGTCAGCCGCTTCGCAGGCGGCGCGTCCCATGGCGGCGTCAGGGCGGACATCGGACTTGCCGGTGCCCAGGTCAAAAATCACAGCGCTCGGCACGATCGCGATTCGGCCCGCGTCGGTCTCGAAGCCGCGACCCTGTTCCTCCAGCCACATCGCCACGCCGTCGGCCGCCGCGAGCCCATAGGCCGAACCACCTGTCAGCAGCAGCGCATCGACACGATCCGCGAGATGGTTCGCCGCCAGAGAATCGAGCTGGCGGGTTCCACTGGCCAATCCTCGGACATCGACGGCCGCCCGAAACGGGCCCAGGATCACCGTGCAGCCTGTCGCCGCTTCCTGATCGCTGGCATGACCCACGGCGAGGCCAGGTACTGCTGTAAGAGTGGGGTTGGACGAGTTTCTGGTGGGGATCCTCTTCGTGCTCCCCATCGATCACTCCTCGTCGTCAGACGCGGCCAGCTGTTCGGGGCTCAGCTCGATGTCGGTATTGAAGCATATGACTTTGTTGCGACCCGCCGCTTTCGCCCGGTACAAGGCTTGGTCGGCGCGGTCGATGAGATCCTCCGACGTCACCACATTCGCTTCCGGGAAACCGACCACCCCGCCGCTCACCGTCAATCCCAGCGTTCCGCCCCGCAGGTCGAACTCTCGACGACTCACGCCATTGCGGATGCGCTCCGCCAGCTGCAACGTACCATGCACACTGGTCTCCGGCAGCACCAGGAGGAATTCGTCGCCCCCATATCGACCCACGAAGTCGGCAGTACGCAACGACCGCTGCAGCACCTCTCCGATCGAGCGCAACGCGGCGTCGCCGGTCGTATGGCCGTGTGTGTCGTTCAGGTTCTTGAAGTCATCGATGTCGAACATCACGAGCCCAAGCAGGCGATTGTAACGCGCGGCGCGCTCCAGTTCGTTCTCGAGCCGGTCCATCAAATAGCGTCGGGACAGACAACCGGTAAGCTCATCCGTCTTGGCGAGTATCTCCAGCTGCTCCTGGTGCGAGAGCACGGTCTCGAACATCGCCGCTCGATTCAGCGCCCGAACGGCGCCCTGCGCGATCGCCGACGTCAGCCGGACCGACTCCTCGTCCAAAGCCGGCTCGTCCGGACTGGAGCGGAGGAAGAAGACACCCGAGCGCCCTTGATCGAACGTAAAGGGAATTGCCACGATGGATTGGATGTCGACGTCGATCTGCTCCGTCTCCCACAGCGGCCGGATCTGCTCGAACAGCGTCGATCCCTTCAAATTCTTCACGAGCACAGGCGCGCCCGTTTCTACGGCTTGCCGGATTTCCGGGTAGCGAATCAGGTCGATGGCTAGCGAGTTGATGCTCGGATCATCCTGAGCCGCGATCACCGTACCCCGCTCACCCCCCTCGTCGACCATGATCATCGAGCAACGCTTGATCTGGAACAATCTGGACACACGCCGTACGAGTATGTCGAAGATCTCCTCGCTGGAGAGGCTCGCCGTGACGTCGCGCACGACCTCGAGGACTATACCACTGGTGTCAGCCTCGCGCCGCGCTTCGCGGATCAGGCGGCCTCGTTCCACGTGCGATGCGATTCGTGCGATGAGCTCTCGTAACTCGAACGGCCGGCGGATGTAATCGACGACCCCAGCCTTGATCGCGTTGGCGGCTTCATCGCCCCGCGCCTGCGATGACACGATGACCACCGGCACGTCTCGCGAGCCCATTCGGTTCCGCACATGCCTGATGATCTCCAGCGGTGCCATCTCGGCGATCGACTCGTCGATGATCACCAGATCTGGATTTTGGCTCGTGATGTAGCTCAGCAGCGTCGTGGCGTCACCGACACTTCGAATCGAGTAGCCCTCGGCGGCCAGCGCCTCGTCGAGCCCCGCCAGCGCATGCTCGCCGTCGGCACCGAGCAGAATGTATCCCTTATCACTCATGCAGTCTCAGATCTCGTTTGGCCATACTCGCTTACCCAGTTACCCCAACTGATGGGATCGACATTACCACCAGAAATGACGACCGCGGTGGGCGTCCAAGGATCCGGCAGCTTGGACGCCATGAGCGCCGCGATCCCTGCCGCACCGCTCGGTTCCACCAGCAACCGGCACTCCTCAGCACACCACGCCAGCGCCCTTAAGATCTCTTCGTCCTCGACGATCACGACGTCTCTCACCAGCGAGTGCGCGTGCGCGAACGTCAAGTCACCCGGCCGCACGGGCTTAAGTCCATCGGCCACACTGTTCGACGATTCCAGCTCAACGGGCTGACCGGCTTCCAGCGAACGGCTCATCGCGGCCGCACCCCGCGGTTCGACGCCGAACACCTCGGCACGCGCCGAAAGCGCCCGAACCGCTGCGGCGACGCCGGCCAGCAACCCGCCTCCGCCTATCGGGACCAAGACCCTCTCCACCTCGGGCCATTCTTCCATGATTTCCAAACCCACCGTCCCCTGGCCCGCGATTATGTGAGGATGGTCGAAAGGAGGAACGATCGCCATGCCCCGCTGCTCCGCTATCTCCTCAGCACGACGTTTACGCTCCAGCGACGTCGTGCCCTCGAAGAAGACCTCGGCACCGAGACGCTGAATGCCTCGGACCTTCACCTCCGGCGCATCGACGGGAACCACAACGACCGCAGGTAAACCCAGCTCCCGGCCCGCCAGAGCCACCGCCCGGCCATGATTCCCGGAGGAGTAGGTCACTAACCCCCTAGATCCTTCTTGGTCCTTCTGCAACTGTGCGACGAAATTATAAGCGCCCCGCAGCTTGAATGCCCCTCCGCGCTGCAGGTTTTCGCACTTAAGCCTGAGCCGTTCCACTCCGGCCAGGGCGTTGGGAGGCTGGATCAACAGCGGCGTCCGCCGCGCCACGCCGGCAATCCGCTGGGCGGCGGCACAGATCTCATCCAATGTGACGAGCTGCTTGCTCTGTCCTTGCGTGGAACCACTCATCTTTTGGGCACGTTGAGTTACGGCGGGAGGGAAATACGGCCCTGCAATTTCGGCACAAACGGCCCCTAAGTCAACTATTCGCCTCGACTTCGAGAGACGCCCCGTTCAGCGGACCCTTAGCGACCTTCCCGATGTGACGACGTTACCTACTTCGCCTCCGCCAGTTCCTGTACATCCTGCTCGGACACAACGCGTGTGACATCCACAACCTGGTCGCCCGGGTCCAGGTTGATCAGCTTGACGCCTTGCGCGTTACGCCCAGTTTCGCGGATCTCCGCGACACGCTGACGATTGACGATTCCCTTACGCGTGATCAGCACCAACTCGTCCCCGGACGCCACTTCCTTGATCGAAACGACTCTGCCCGTCTTGGGTGTTAGTCGGACGTTGATCACTCCCTTCCCCCCGCGTCGTTGCATTCGATAATTCGAGATCTGTGTCCGCTTGCCCATCCCCTTCTCCGTAACCACCAACAGGCTGGTCTCCTCGGGGACTGTCACGAGACCGATCACCTCGTCACTCCGGCCCAGCATGATGCCCTTCACTCCACGCGCAACGCGACCCATCTCGCGGACCTCGCCCTCGTGAAAGCGGATCGCTTTGCCGCGACGCGTGGCCAGCACGACCTCGTCGTCACCACTCGTCAAGCGCACGTCCATCAGCTCGTCACCTTCGACAACGCCGATCGCGTTGATACCGCTGGAGCGGATGTTCCCGTAGGCCGCCAGCGACGTCTTCTTGACGAGTCCCTTACGCGTAGCGAATACCAGGTAGCGGTTCTCGCTGAACTCCCGTACAGGTACCATGGCGGTGACGCGATCGTCCTTGCTGACGCGGATCAGATTCACGATGGGCCTGCCGCGTGCGGTGCGACTGGTTTGCGGGACCTGATGCACCTTGAGCCAGTGAATCCGGCCGCGTGCAGTGAAAAATAGGATGTAGTCGTGAGTCGAAGCGGTGAAGAGGTGTTCGACCCAGTCTTCGTCTTTGGTCGCCATACCTGCGATCCCGCGTCCACCTCGCCGTTGCCTCTTGTACGTGTCCACCGGCATCCGCTTGATGTACCCTTCGTGGGAGACGGTGACTACCACCTCCTCTTCAGCAATCAGGTCCTCGAGCGAGAAGTCCGTGATCTCGGACGTGATCTCGGTGCGACGGTCGTCCCCGTATTTCTTGGCAAGCTCGTCCAGCTCCTTCTTGACGATCGTCATTCGTCGCTTCTTCGACGCGAGTATCGCCTTGAGATCCTTGATCAGAGCGCGGACGTCCTTCAGTTCAGCCTTTAGCTTCTCCACCTCGAGCCCGGTGAGCCGCGACAGCCGCATGTTGAGGATCGCCTCCGCCTGCGGCTCACTGAGCTTGAAGCGCTTCCGCAGACGCTGGCTTGCCTGAGCGGGATCCTTCGCCTTCTTGATGATCTCGACGACTTCGTCGATGTTGTCGACCGCTTTCCTCAGGCCGACCAGGATGTGCTCTCGCTCCTCGGCGTTCCTCAGGTCGAATTCGCTTCGCCGGACCACGACCTCGTGACGATGGTCCACGAAATGCTGGATCATCTCCTTGAGGTTCATGATCTTCGGCACACCATCGACAAGCGCCAGCATGATGGCGCCGAACGTCGACTGCATCTGCGTATGCTTGTACAGGCGGTTCAGAACGACCTGCGCGTTTGCGTCACGCTTCAGCTCGACCACAATCCGCATTCCTTCACGGTCGCTCTCGTCGCGCAGGTCGCTTATTCCCTCAACTCTGCGTTCGCGAGCCAGCTCGGCGATCTGCTCGATCAGCCGGGTCTTGTTGACCATGAAGGGGATCTCTGTGATGACGATCCGCTCCCCACCGCTCTTGCGCTCCTCGACACTCGCGCGCGCCCGCACCACGATACGCCCTCGACCCGTCTTGTACGCCTCGTCGATGCCCTTGTGGCCGTGCACGACCGCCCCGGTCGGGAAGTCGGGCCCCTTCACGTGCCGCATCAAGTCCCGCGGCGAGGCTTTCGGGTTGTCGATGAGGTGCTTCGTCGCGCTCACCACTTCACGCAGATTGTGCGGCGGGATGTTCGTCGCCATACCCACAGCGATACCGGAGGAGCCGTTTACCAGGAGGTTCGGGAAGCTCGCCGGCAGAACGGTCGGCTCCAGAATGCGGTCATCGAAGTTCGGAACGAAGTCGACCGTATCCCTCTCGATGTCCGCCAGCAACTCGACAGCGATCGCACCGAGGCGGGCTTCCGTGTACCGATAGGCCGCCGCGCTGTCTCCATCGATGGAACCGAAGTTTCCCTGCCCGCTGACCAGCGGATAGCGGAGCGAGAAATCCTGCACCATCCGCACGAGAGCATCATAGACCGCCATGTCGCCGTGCGGATGATACTTGCCCAATACTTCACCGACCACCGTTGCACTCTTCTTGTGTGGACGGTTGGGCGCCATTCCTACCTCGTGCATCGCGTACAAGATTCGGCGATGCACCGGCTTAAGTCCGTCACGCACATCGGGCAACGCGCGCTGGACAATCACGCTCATCGAGTAGTCGATGAACGACTCGCGCATCTCATCCTCGAGATACCGCGGTACGACCTTTTCCTCGAACTGGTTCTCCGCCATCTATTCCCTCACACTCATGCCCGGTGGTATGTCACTAGACAACAGGACCTCCACCACCGGTAGGCTCAGCCCACCGGCGCGGCGGTCACAACTGGAGTCTTATCTATCTATGCCGAGGACTACTTAATTGGTATCGGCAAGCTCGGGATGTCTGCTCGGGAAGTAGATCGACCGAGCTATCACGATCTTCTCCTGAGGCCGCGTGATATCATACTGGACCTCGCCCTCCGTAGTCCGACGGATCGCGTCGATCAGCACGGCGTCAGCACCTTGCTCGGCCGCCCACTCCTTGGCAGCGTTCACCACCGCGGTGTCCGGAGCGTTCAGCTCAAAGGCCTCCTCAAACTGAGACATCACCTTGAAGCTCTCGGTCGGCAACGTCCCCGGCAGGTAGACCTCGACGTCTTCCGGAGATACCGGCGGCAGATTCACCTTCGAGCCGCATGCCGCCAGACCCACGACCACCGCCAGTCCCAACAGGGCCGCAAAGTATTTCATCTTGCTCTTTCCTCAGTTCAGTTTGGGCCAGATATCCAACAGCAAATCTAAGCTTTTCCGCCCCCGGGTTCCAGACCACCTGCCGGCCCGGAACGCCACTACCTAGGCGACGCAACAGTAGTCGCGCGGTTCCTCAAAACCGGCGCGTTCCAGCTGCTCGCGGATCAGCTCGCGGGCGCCGGGGGCGCCCACGGCGACCAGGAGATAGCCATCGCAGTCCCGTTCTATGTTCCGGGCCTCTCTGACCGGCGCGCCTTGAATCTCCTGGCCGATCTTCCTGGGATCGATGTCGTAGAAAGCTCGCACGCGGACGCCCGCGTTCTTTGCCAGCGCCCGTGCAAAGTCCTTACCCACCCGGCCGGCGCCCCAGACGTTCACGGTCTCGTGATCCTTTAAGATACTCTCCCGCAGATAGTGGATCTTACAGCGACGGAAAGAACCGGCAGAGTATCTGGGATCCGTGCGAGAGGCCCGGTCATCGCTTTCACGCCAGAAGTGTAGGACTCGCGGGACGTTCGCAAGTCGCTTGCCGGCGACATGGAGTCGTAGAACGAGATCGTAGTCCTCGGGCCAACCGTTCGCTTGATAGCCGTTGACCTCGTCGAAGACTGCGCGCCGCATCATCATGGTTGGATGAGCGATGGGACACTCGACAAAGACATCACGGGCAAGGATCCCCGGCTCGTTCATCTTGTTCAACCAGCGCTCATAGCGCCGCGCCCCCCAGCCGACCTCGTCGCGAGGGAAATATCTGACGCCCGTGCCCACCATAGACACGTCGGCGCGCGATTCCAGAAGCTTTACCTGCTCCGCAAACCTCCTAGGGTGAATCACGTCATCAGCATCGGCACGCGCCAGCAGTTGGCCTCGGCAGTGATCGCTCCCCGCCCGGAGCGCATCGGGCAATCCCTCTCCAGCCAAGCGAATCACGCGGACTCGCTTGTCCCGTTCGGCCCAGCGTTCCAGTACATCCCCTGTTCCGTCTCTGGAGCCGTCGTCGACCGCGATGACCTCGTATCCTTGATATGTCTGCCACTGGAGACTTCGGATTGCCTGAGGCAAGTGCTCGGCTGCGTCGCGACATGGGAGCAGCACGGAAAGTTGCGTCGGACTCACGAAGTCCCTTCCAGCACAGACTTCAGGAAGTATCCGGTGTGTGACGACTTATTCGCCGTAACCGCCTCCGGCCGTCCCATCGCCACAACCTGTCCACCATGCACTCCTGCCCCGGGCCCAAGATCCACGATCCAGTCCGCCTGTTTGATCACTTCGAGATTGTGCTCGATCACCATGACGCTGTGACCCGCTTCGATCAGCTCGTCCAGAACCTGCAACAGCTTCCGTACGTCGTGCAGATGTAGCCCAGTCGTCGGCTCATCCAGCAGGTAGAGCTTGTGTCCGGCTCTCCGGCTGGCAGAGGCGAGCTCCCTGGCCAGTTTCAAGCGCTGCGCCTCGCCTCCCGAGAGCGTCGTCGCCGGCTGACCCAACCGCAGGTAGCCTAGCCCCACTCGCTGAAGCTGCCACAGCATCTCACCCAGCTTGTCTTCCTTGATGAAGAACTGGATCGCTTCGTCCACCGACATATTCAGAATGTCGTCGATATTCCTGCCGCGGTAGCGTACCTCCAAGACTTCCGGCTTGAATCGCCGGCCGCCGCACAGCTCGCACGGCACGTATACGTCGGCCAGAAACAGCATCTCCACCTCGATCTGACCGGCGCCCTCGCACTCCTCACAGCGACCACCCCCCACATTGAAAGAGAAGTGACCGGGCCCAAACTTGCGCCGCCGGGCTTCCGGCAGGTCTGCGAAGATGCGCCGTATCTCCGCGTACGCCTTCAAGTAGGTCACGGCATTCGAGCGCGGCGTGCGACCGATAGGACTCTGATCTATGAGAACGACAGCGGATAGTGCGCCGCTTCCCCTCAGCGCCCGATAGGTGCCCACCGGTTCGCCGAGATGCTGCTTCGCGCTCGTCTGCCCTTCGATCTTCCTCTCCAGCGCGCGGAAGAGAATGTCGTGCACCAGCGTCGATTTGCCGCTGCCCGAAACCCCGGTCACTACCGTAAGCACGCCCAGCGGGATGTGTACGTCGACACCTTCCAGATTGTGCAGTCGAGCGCCCTCCAGAATCAGGTGCTGACCGTCCACAGATCGCCGCCGCTTCCGCGTCGGGATTCTCTCTCTACCCGACAGATAGGCGCCGGTGAGCGTCTCGGAAGACAGCAGCCCCTCAAGGTCACCTTCATACACCAGCGCGCCGCCGTGCTCGCCAGACGCCGGGCCCAGCTCGATCACATGATCGGCCCGCTCGATCGCCGCCGGATCGTGCTCGACCACCAAGACCGTATTGCCCAGGCCGCGAAGCTCCTCCAGCAGTTGGTAAAGCCGTGCCGTATCACGTGGATGAAGGCCGATCGAAGGCTCGTCGAGCACGTAGGTGACGTCGACCAGGGCGCTGCCCAGCGAGTTGGCGAGATTGATCCGCTGGGATTCGCCTCCGGAGAGCGTGCGCGCCTGCCGGTCGAGCGTTAGATAGCCGAGCCCCACCTCATCGAGAAAAGTCACCCTGGAACGCAGCTCCCGCAGAATCGTATCGGCGATGGCGGTTTCGTGCTTCGTCAGCTTCAGATTCTCCACCCAGCCTCGCAGCACCTCCACCGGCAGCAGTCCGATGTCGGCGATCGTGCGGCCCGCGATCTTGACGTTCAACGCCTCGGGCCGTAGGCGCGTGCCGCCACACGCTCGGCACGTTTGCGCAGTCTGGTACTGCCGAACGAAGACTCGAATGTACTGCTTGTACTTTTTCGTCCGCCGCAGCCGTTCGAGCTGCTGAAGCACACCTTCGAAACCCGCCTCGCCATGCAGCACGATCCGGCGAAAACGCTCCGGAAGCTGATTGAAGGGCTTCCTCACCGAGACTTTGTGCTTGCGAGCCAGTTCCCTGAGATCATATCGGCGATCCTCGTAGCGGGGTTTCGTCCAGGGATCCACCGCGCCGTCCTCGAGCGACCGCTCCGGGTCCGGAATGATGAGGTCCAGATCGAATTCCAGCGTCGCACCGAATCCGTTGCAGGTTGGACAGGCGCCCATTGGGCTGTTGAACGAAAAGAGCGTGGGCACCGGCTCGGGGAATGTCAGCGAGCAACCGGGACAGCGAAACTGCTCCGTGAAGGCCAATCGCTCCTCCACGCCGTCGTCACCAGCCGCCAGCACCACCGCCTCGCCTTCTCCTTCGGCGAACGCCGTCCCCAGCGAGTCGGCCAGCCGCGACCGCGAGGCACTACCACCCCTCAATCGATCCACCACGACCAGCAACTCGTTGGCCGCTGTCAATCTGGGCGCCGACGCGGGCTCGGCCGCGGCTTCCGTCGCTTCGCCCAAGTAGATCTCTCGGCCATCCGCAATGATCCGAATGAAACCGAGCGTTCTTAGATTCTCGACGATCAACTCGTCCGTCACCTCGGACGAGAGCGGCAACGGGAACGTGATCTGGACCCGCGACCCTTTGGGGAGCTTCCGCACCCGGTCCACAGAGCCCTGTACGGTGTCGGGCTTAATCTCCCGGCCGCAGTCGGGACAAAAGGTTCGACCGACACGTGCCCAGAGGAGCCTCAGGTAGTCGTGGATCTCGGTGGCTGTGCCTACCGTGGAGCGGCTGGTCTTGGTGGGGTTCTTCTGCTGGATCGCGACCGCCGGGCTCACCCCCTCCACCGACTCCACGCTCGGCCGTTCCATTCGCTCGAGAAACTGCTTGGCATAAGTCGACAGCGACTCGACGTATCGACGCTGAGCCTCAGCGAAGATAGTGTCGAATACGAGAGAGGACTTCCCCGAGCCCGACGGACCGGTGACGACCGTGAAGGACCGGTGCGGGATGTCGAGGTCGATGCCCTTCAGGTTATGCTGGGTGGCGTTTCGAACGCGAATGCATTCTTCCATATCATGCTCTAGCAAACCGCTTACAGATTCATCGACATTCCCAATAACCCCCGCTTCCCATCTCTCCGGTACGCGCATAGCTTGCGGGTCTATGCAAATCGCGCCCGAAGTCGACTTCCACGAAGAGGAAGCCCTCGGCAGGGCTTATGACGCTCGGCTGATGCGTCGCCTGCTCCGCTATCTGAGGCCCTATCGCTTCAAGGTGGCGCTGGCCGTGCTCATGCTAATCGCCGCCTCCGGCCTGGAACTGATCGGACCGTACCTGACGGCGGTGGCCATCGATAAGGCCATCCCTGAGCGCGACCTCGATTTGTTGACGATCCTCGCTGGAATCTACACGCTGGCGCTAGTGTTCGCTCTGCTGCTCAGTTACGCGCAGACGCTGCTCACTACCTGGATCGGGCAAAGCGTGATGTACGATCTGCGCACCCAGATCTTTGCGCAACTGCAACGAATGTCGCTGCGCTTCTTCGATCGCAATCCCGTCGGTCGACTGATGACACGGTTGACCAGTGATGTCGAAGTGCTGAACGAGATGTTCACCTCCGGCGTCGTGGCGATCTTCGGCGACGTTTTCACGCTGGCCTTCATCGTTGCGATCATGTTGACGATGAGCTGGAAGTTGGCCCTGGTTTCGTTTACGGTCTTGCCGTTGGTCTGGGCCGCGGCCTACTGGTTCCGCAAGAACGTGCGTCGCACGTATCGTGAAGTTCGCGTGAAGCTGGCACGTATCAACGCCTTCTTGCAGGAGCGCATCCTCGATCCGCTGGGCATGAAGGACACGCTGACCCTCTTCGATCGGAACGATCCGCGCGCCAGGCGCGTGGCCCCTCTCTTTGCGGGCAGCAAGGGCGCATGGATGAGGGCGTGGAGGCCCTATCACCCCATGTATCCTTTCACCTACGGATCGCAGAGCCTTTATGCCACGCCCATGGACTTCGCCCGTTTCATGGCGCTCTGGATGGATCGCTTTACGTGGTGCCGCTCTCGGGAAGCGGTCCGGGGTGGCGCTTCGAGACCGCCTTCGGCTGCGCCATCTCCGCTCCGGCGTGCGTGTGCGGCGGACGTATCTACTTCGGCTGCGAGGACGGCTACCTGTACGCTCTCGGCCCCGAAGGCCAGGCCCCACTTCCGACGAAAAACCTCAAGCTCTGGAAGATCCGCAGCCCACGACGAGGGAAATTCAAGAGGGCCAGGTACAACTGGTATACGAGTTTCGGCGATTTCGCGAACACTGAGGTGTTCTTCGCTGGTGGCAAACCAGCTTTCACCCACCAGTCGTGGTTCGTGGGCTGCCATCCAGAGAAGATCGACCGCATCTTCCGCATAAAGGACATTGCGCGTCTGGCTGCCGCTGCCGATTCTTCACCTTTGCGAGTTTCTAATTCCTCAAAGAATGTAGTTTCATTCCATGCTCAGTTGCTTGTTGTGCTGCTCCTGCTTCTCTATCTAAAACAACAGCTACATGATCTGCTTTTACACCTTTAACTCCTCTAGATTTTAATTCATATTCTAGTATATGTCTAGCAATTAATTTACTTCCAAGATTAGTTACCATATCATCTGTTATGCAAATATAT
>Ga0209536_100010706_pt1 | contig 13495 bp, 12 predicted proteins | sample DeeMarSeWOR28_12_FD_187461 | JGI IMG/M metagenome (GOLD analysis project Ga0209536, IMG submission 187461) | Marine sediment microbial communities from White Oak River estuary, North Carolina - WOR-2-8_12 (SPAdes) (version 2) | ecosystem: Environmental > Aquatic > Marine > Intertidal zone >...
CCAAGGTGCCGCGCACCAACCTGGCATCCATGGGAATCTATGTATTTAATTATGATTATCTGTTAAAATTGCTGGCCGAAGACAAGGCGATGGTTGATTTCGGCCTGCATCTTATCCCCAGGGCCATAGCCAGGGATAATGTGTTTGCCTACCCGTTTGACGGTTACTGGCGCGATGTCGGCACCATCCAGGCCTACTGGGAGGCTAATATGGACCTGCTGAAAGAGGATGCGGAGATTTCACCTGAAGCCTGGAGGATCAGGCCCAACCTTGAATCAGATCAGTTGCTGGCAGACCGCATTCCGGCGCGTTTTGCCAGCGGCAGCAGGGTTAGCCGCTCCATGATATCAGCCGGATGCATCATAGAAGGAGAGGTGGTGAATTCGGTTCTTTCTCCGGGCGTAAAAGTCGGCCCAGGTACTATTATCCGGGATTCCATCATCATGCATGACTGCTCCATTGAAGAGGGGGCCACGATTGATCTGGCAATAATGGACAAAAGGGTAAAGATCGGGGAGGGCTCGGTTATTGGAAAAGGAGAGAAAAAAGACATTCCCAACAGCAAGTACCCGGACCATCTTTATACCGGCATAACCTTGATCGGCAAAGAAGCTGAGATCCCACCCGGTACTGTTATCGGCCGCAACTGCATAATCAATCCATGGTGTAAGCAGAACTGTTTTACAGATAATGTCATACAAGACGGGGCAACAATTTAGGCAAATGAGAGATTAAAAGAATTGAACAAAGAGGTGAAGGTATGAAAAAAACGGTAATTCTGGTTTTTGTTGTAATCCTGGTAAGTTTTGTAGCTGCTTATGCGCAGAATAATGAACCGGTGACCTTCCAGGATTTTATTGAGGGCAAGGAGGCTTTTGAGGAGAACTGCATTGAGTGTCATTCCCTGGAATGGCCCCTGAAAAAGATTGCCGACCGTGAAGAGTGGGAACTCACCTTAACCAAAATGGCGAATACCGGGGCTGTCTTGAGCAAGAAACAGCGGCGCCAGGTTCTTGAATACCTGGTGGCAAAATCCGCTTTCCAGCAGAAATGTTCTGTCTGTCATGGCCTGGAGCGGCCCCTGGAAAAAAACAAGGAATTCCAGACCTGGATTGAAACGGTCAGGCGCATGGCTGCCAAAAAACCGGAGCATCTGACTGACAAGGAAATACAGGCAATTTCCGGTTTCCTGACCGCAAAAGGCGCGGAGACAAAACTTTACTGATTATAAAAAAAATGGCGGAAAACCCGATTTCTATTGACAAATTCGAGTGAAAAATCTATGTCAACATATTCGTTTTTTAAGTAAGTTTGAGTTTAGCTGTTCTAGAAAAGATTATTTAATGAACCAACTGGTTAAACTTAATTTCTAACTATTGAAAAAAAACAAAAAAGGAGGGAAGTGGATTATGAGCAGAAAGTCTTTAATATTGGTGATTATAACAACTTTAACCCTGAGCCTGGCCCTTGCCGTATCAATGAGTTTTGCTTCTGCTGACAAAGGCCCTGCGGAGATTACTATTAATGCTGACGGCAAGAAACCGGCGGTGTTTCCGCATGCAGCCCATCAGGAAAAACTTGGTGACTGTGGGACCTGCCATCATTATCTGAAAGATGAAGTTAAGACACCTTGCGACGATGGATCCCCGCAGGAAAGCTTCAAAAAATGCGATAGCTGCCATAATGCTGATTTCGCCAATGAAACGCTGCGCACCTGGAAGGATATCGGCCATGGTCAGTGCAAGGACTGCCATACCAAGATGAAAGATCAGGGTGCACCCACCAAGTGTGCAGATTGCCATCCAAAGAAATCGTAATCTGAAGTTATCCGTTTATAACTTTTTTAAAAGGCTGCCTTTATAAGGCAGCCTTTTTTATTTGGTGCGCCCGGCAGGGCGCACTTACTTGGAGGTGCAAGTTCGCTGAATAAATATGGGGGAAACAGTTCTGCATTCAGCATTAACTGTGAGATAAAAAACGGGCTAAGTGTAAAATATTTCAGGACTTCTTAATACAGAAAACCGTAAAGTTTGAATGCTGATTACACGAAAACCGTGAACTGTTCACGGTTGGGTTTAAAAACTATGAAAACAAAAAAATATACGGTTTCTTTGGTGCTTGGCAGTGGTGGAGCAAGGGGCCTGGCGCATATAGGGATAATTGAATGGCTGAATGAGAATGGCTTTGATATCTGTTCCATTGCAGGTTCCTCGATGGGTGCCCTTATTGGGGGTATCTATGCCGCCGGCAAGCTGGACATTTATAAAAACTGGGTACGTACCCTTGAAAGAACGGACGTAATACGCTTGCTTGACGTGTCTTTCGGCAGAACCGGACTGTTTAAAGGGGAGCGCATCATCAAAGCTCTCAAGGAATTGATCGGTGACAGCAATATTGAAGAGCTGCCAGTCTCTTTTACTGCTGTGGCCACTGATATTGAAACGGAAAAAGAAGTGTGGCTCAGCAAAGGGCCGCTGTTTGATGCCATAAGGGCGTCAATTGCAATTCCCACAATCTTCACGCCCTTTAAGTATGAGGGAAAGAAGCTTCTTGACGGCGGACTGGTTAATCCTATTCCCATTGCCCCTACACTTCGTGACCTAACTGATATTACAATTGCCGTCAATCTCAGCGGCAAAGACAGCATTCAGCATAAGATACCTACTGTCAGGAAAGAAAGAATGAATGATGAAAAAACATACCGTAATTTGTTAACAGAGTTTATTGAAGGACTGTATCGGAAGATGGAACCCAAAGAGACTGAAGATATGGGGCTGTTTGATATTGTTTCGCAATCCATAGACACCATGCAGAACACCATAGCCAGCTTCAAGCTTGCTTCCTATTCGCCTGATTTCATAATAAATATTCCCAAAGATGCCTGCCGGTTTTTTGAATTTGAGAAAGCAGATGAAATGATAGAGATCGGCCGAAGCAAGGCCGGTGAGACGTTATCTCATTTGCAGGATGTATAGGAGCGAATGATACGGTTGCTGAAATGCACCAGTTGGAGTGGGAAGGCCGGACAAGAGGGAGGTCTGCGCTTTTCCGGGTCTCTGGACCCAATATGTAAGTTTTTACAGCAGGCTTTGGGAGGTAACTATTCTGACATTATGGAAAAAGAAACATTATCTATATAAATTTTTGTATCATTATCAAACCATTCACTTAACTCCTCAAAATATTTACTTTCATCATCCCCCATTGCATACCCCTTTAGGGGGAAATCAATACTTATTATAAAGTTGCAATTCGGATTACGTAAAAACTGGTAACCCATATCTCTGATATTGTTTAAGTATTTTTTTTCAGTGAAAAGGTTGCCCTCTATCAGCTTTTCGCCTTCTGTTTCCCAAAATGCGAGATTGTTTTTAGCCGACTGAGGAGATTCATCATTGAACTGTAATCTGGAAGAGAAAGAAATTTCCTCGGAGAATTTTCTCAAAGAGCGGTTAGGGTTGGTGTTTTTATAAAATAAGGAGCAGTAATCCAGCAAGCCTGCAAAGTTCAGTTTAATTGAATGCAGCACCCCTTTTAATGTAAAATAAGACTCCAAAACAGATAATTCATTTTTATAATAATCAGAATGAATAAACTCATTCACTTTAATCTCTAAAAAAACTGATTCGATATTTTTCATGGTTTCCCCTGCCCATGTTTAGTTCAAAGTTTGGCCCGAAATCATCAACACCAGTTCAAGGACATGATATATATTCATTAGGTATCAACTGGTTATATTATGGCAAGAATCGTGGTCCTTGATTTTTGGGTTTTCATGCCTCACAGTGTTAACTTCCTGGCATGTTTCCAACATAGCCAATATACCTAATTTCTCATAATACCTCAGCAATTTCTTGCCATGACTTCGATGCAGGATTTGCTTTAGCACATTTTTTCAGTAAAAGGGGGATTCTTTGTCTCTGAGAGAAAGATTATTGCATCAGAGTGTAAGCCTGACAGATAAAATACAACTGTGTCAACAGTGAGGAAATGAAGAGTTTTTCGGAAGAATATGGCATGTTTTCATCCCTGGTCCTCAGGGACGCTGTTTTTGTCCAGCAGGGGGTATTCATCCTCCAGAATCTGCCTGTTTTTGATCGAAAAATTCTTTTCAATTTCTCCTCTGCTCAATCCCATGAATTGTATTGAACATCCCTGGGCATATACCTCGCCTTTTTCGTCGGTTTTCAATGTCCACAGCCTGCAGTATTGATGCATACAGCGTGCATGCTGCCATTTGTTTTTTGCTTCACCGAAGCCGACAATGGAAAGCCCCTTGCCCGTTAGTGCCATGCCAAATGGGCACATATCAAAGAGCTGGTAAGTATTTTCTGTTTTGGCTGGGGAAATAATCTTATCTTGATTTTCTTTTACCAGTTTGGCAATTTCTTCCTGCCGCTGTGCATGAAGAATTTTTGCCTCCTGCTCCTGCCTCTTTTTGTCCTCCAGTTCCTTCTGCTGCTTTGCTTCGGCCTCTTTTCGCTGCCGCTTTTCTTCCTCTTCTCGTTTGCGTTCTTCCTCTTTCCTGCGTTCTTTCTCTTTTTCGAGCTTTTGCAGTTTTTCGGCTTCTTCTTTTTCTTTGCGCTCCTGCTCTTCTTTTTTCAGCCGTTCCTGTTCCTCTTTTTGCTTCCGTTCTTCCTCTTTCCTGCGTTCTTTCTCTTTTTCGAGCTTTTGCAGTTTTTCGGCTTCTTCCTTTTGTTTGCGCGCCTGTTCTTCCTTTTTGAGCTTTTTCAGCTTGGCTTTTCGCTCATTTTCCCGCTGTTTTTCGAGCTCAGCCAACTCCTGCCGGGCCTTGTCCTTTTCAAAAATAATCCCACATGAAGGGCATTCGTAATCCGGATAAAGAAGGTTATCCTGTATGGTTCTTTCGTATTTGCAGTTAGGGCAGACTTTCATGATAGATACTCCTTGCTTGGCGTATTATGAAAAATCTCAACTTTTTCAGCATGCTATATATACCAAAAACTTTTGAAAGCGTATAGTCAGGATATGGATATAATTATTAGTTGGTTTCAAATGGGCACACTATTTGTGATTCAGTGCAAGGCAAGATTGATATTTCATCTTATTGCATAATAAATTATGCTCTATGCAGGATTTGAGGAGTTAATTTTTATCATGTGAAATTCTGTGTCAGGCTATCTAATATGACAGGCATCCGTTCAAATCCATGGAATAAGGACTGGACAGCAATTTTTATTTTTGGGGTATCAGCTGTTATGCTGGTTGTGGTTCTCCTGCTGTTAAGCGGATGCGGGGCTAAGAAAAAAGCCCCTGAAGCAGCGGTGAAGCCTGATCCTGGCCAGCAGAGGATAGAGGACTGGCATGCCCTTATACTGGAAAAGCGTGATGTTTCAGAAATGGAAAAACTTGAATCAGTTAACAGCTTTTTCAATCAGCTTGAGTTTGTGGATGACCTCTATCTCTGGGGAAAGGTTGACTACTGGGCCACCCCCCGGGAAATGCTGGCCAGCAACGGCGGTGACTGTGAGGATTTTGCCACTGCCAAGTATTTTACCCTGCGCCAGTTGGATATTCCTGAAGAAAAGATGCGCCTCATCTATGTAAAATCCCTGAAACTGAAACAGCCGCATATGGTTTTGGGCTACTATGCGGAATCGACCCAAGAACCCCTTATACTGGATAGCTTGGTCAAGGAGATTCTTTCAGCCCCTGAACGGAGGGACCTCATTCCAATCTACAGCTTTAACGGCCAGGGACTTTGGCTGGCCAAGCAGGAGAGCACGGATCGTTTGGGCGGATCCGAACGGTTGAGCCTGTGGCAGGAACTCCAACTTCGGTTTAATCAGGAAGCCGTTGCCGCGCCAATGCCGAAATAAACAAAGCGTTTTGAAGAAACTGCAACTGATCTCCAAACCAAAGGTAGAGGGCAAAAACTTACTCTGTCTGTCAGGAAGCCAATATGGCATGAGTGTGACAGAATTGATGGTGGCGATCTGTATTGTCGCCATTGTTGCTGCAGCTGCAATCCCTTCCTACATAAGCTATGTACAGCAGGCCAGGGTTGTTGCCCTCATAATTCCGCGGCTGCATCTAATTGAAACTAATATCAGTTATTTTTATTCCCTGCATAACAAGTTGCCAGGCAAATCTGATGTTGCTGAGATTTTAAAGAATATTGATACGGAAAACCTGGACATCGCCCTGACGAACGGCACAATTGCTTTGACCATCAAAGCCGGGGAGAAGAGCTCAAAGCTGCACATTCTAAATGGAAATATACTTGTGGCATCCCCTGTAATAACAAAAGAAAAGATAGTTGGCTGGCACCTTGCCGGTGAGTTGGCTGACAGGCTGAAAATAAACTATTAGAATTTTTAAGCCGGATAAAAACCAGAGAGCAGGCGCTTATGTATCCCAGCAGCAAGAAACAGCTAGCGTGAACAGACGCTCATGACCTGTTTCATGTCTGTTTTCCCAAGAAACGTATTATGGATACCGTCCTGGAGCAGGGTTATCATGCCCTGCTTGATTGCTACATCCCGAAGGTCCTCGACCAGGCACCGTTCTATAATCTGCATCTTCAAGGGACGGTCTCCCAGGAGCAGCTCATAAAGCCCCATTCTGCCCTTATAGCCGACCTCATTGCATTTCCTGCATCCTTTGGGTTGGTAGAATTTCAAGTCATCGGTATAGGCGATGTTGAGCCGTTCGTCGTAATAGTCGCCGTAAATTTCTTTGATGTGATCAAACTCCATCTTATCGGGATGGTAGGCCTCTTTGCATTCGGGGCAGAGAACGCGGGTCAGGCGCTGTGCCAGAACACCGAGAAGGGCATCGGCAAAGTTGAAGGGGTCCATGCCCATGTCAATAAGGCGGGTGATGGTTTCCGGGGCTGAATTGGTGTGCAGGGTACTGAAGACCAGATGGCCTGTCAGAGAGGCCTCTATACCCATCTTGACCGTTTCGTGGTCGCGCATCTCGCCCACCATGATGACATCGGGATCAGCCCGCAGAAAGGCGCGCATGGCCTGGGCAAAGGTGGGGCCGACCTTGGGGTTGACCTGAAGCTGGCGTAAGCCTGCCTGGGTGATCTCCACCGGGTCTTCCGCGGTCCAGATCTTTCTTTCGGGTTTATTGATATAGCCAAGCGCTGAATGCAGGGTTGTTGTTTTACCGGAGCCTGTGGGGCCAACAACCATAATGATGCCGTAGGGTTTCTGGATAATGCTGACAAACCGTTCGTAGGTCTCCTGACGCATCATTTGATCAAGCGGTATGGGTTCGGCAGATGCCAGGAGTCGCATGACAACATCTTCGTTTTTGCCGGTTGTCGGCAGCGTAGCAACACGGAGTTCGAGAATTTTATTGTTTGTGGTTTTAAATCGGATCTTTCCGTCCTGGGGCTTCCGCCTTTCGGAAATATCCATTTTTGCCAGCACCTTAATCCTTGAGACAACTGAGCGGATATAAGAGCTGGGGACATTCAATGTCTGCTGGCAGCGGCCGTCAACGCGGTAGCGGACAACCGCCTCTTTTTTAAGACCGTAGGGTTCGATGTGGATGTCCGAGGCCATCTGGTGATAGGCATCCTCAATTATTTTGTTCACCAGGAGAACAACAGCATTATCGTTGATGTTAGATTCATCGGGGAAATCATCATCATCCTGGAGATCAAAATCGCTTTCCTGTTCTTTTAGTTCGACAAGTATATCATCGACAGACTTGTTGGAAGGAGGGTGGTCACCCTTTTTGGCTTTCATTGCGCTCCGGAAGGAAAGCAGAAACTGTTCAATATCCTCCTTCAGGGCAAAGCAAAGCTTCACATTGGGAGCGCGGTACAGCTGCTGGACCTCCAGGATCTTGCTGTGGTTGTTCGGGTTGTTTATGGCCAGGAGGAGCTCTTTGTTTTCCAAGTATAGGGGCACGCAGAAACCGCGCAGAAAAAAGGCGATATTTTTCCCCCTGATATATTCTATGGGATTATAGTGCGTAACGGTCAGGTCCTCGTATTCGATGCCGTAAAACTGCGCCAGCGCCTTTCCCAGATCCTTTCTTCTTAAGTCAAAATCATCGATCAGGACATTTTCCACATCCCTGTCATCCCTTTCAGCTTTACTGATGGCTTTTAACACTTCATCTTCAGACAGGAAGCTGTTTTGAACAAGAATGCTGTACGGTGGGGGAATTGCACCACTTGACGGCAGGTGCTTTATATTGGAGGTTTGCTTCTTTTTGCTGCTGGGCAGGTGCTCTGCTACGAAGCGGCCAAGAGCCTGGGCAATAGCGTTAATATTTTCAACATCTTCCTTGGAGAACCTGGGACTGCTTTTTTTGTTCAGAAGTTGAATAACACCAAAAAGATTCTCTTGGCAGTAAACCGGGGCAGACAGAATCTGTTTGGTTGCAAATTGGGTTTGGTCATCCCACATGCGGTTAAATTCAAGTGCCGGGTCTAATTTCTGTAGTTCATTCTTGTCGTAGGCGTCAACAATGTTAACAACAGATCCTGTAGAGGCGACAAAACCTGCTATACTTGTCTTGTCTATGGGCAGGCGGATATCCTTGCGCAGGCGGCCGGTCTTAACTTTTGATACTATCTGCTTATTCTTGTTGTCAGCAAAGTAAATAGTAAAGGCCTCAGCATCAAAATACCCCCGCATTTCCTCCTTCAGGCTATTGAGAAGTTCAATGACACTCGAAGCGGAACGGAAAAGATTAGCAAGCCGTATCTCATCCTTGTAGCGTGATGAAAAAGACTGATTCTCAGAGGATGATTCTTTCTGGGCGGGGTATGCGGCCATATATTTCCTTTGTAAAAGTAGGCTATCTATCGTGATTCAGTGTTTGCCCAAATCTGTTTTTACCATAAATAATGATATTTTGTCAAAATAACAGCCTCTTAATCCGGAATTATTTATGCAAAATACGTTCCGGAACCTGGTAGAATTAGGCCGGATGGCATAATAGTAAGTTTTTTGAGAGAAAGTTTATATTTTCAAAGGGATAGAAGTTTTAAGGGATGCATGCTGAAAACTGCAAGAAAAATTTGGCTGTACATCGCCTATCGTATAATACAGCTTGTCTTTTAGGAGGTCAGGATATATTGTTTTTGTAACTGATCCGATTGGTTATAAAGTGAACCCCAAAAGCTTTTCAAATGGAGGAAAATCTATGGAAAAAAGGATACTACTGCTTGGAGTATTCATGGTCTTTGCTTTTTCATGCACATTGGCTGTTGCAAAGCATCACACTGCAGAGGAGAGGGGTAAAACACATTTCAATAATCCAGCATTTGCCGGCGGCAAAAAATCATGCAGCACCTGTCATCCTGGTGGAAGAGGTCTCGAAGGGGCAGGTGCAAAAGCAAAATTCAGTATTATGGGCGATGAACAGGGAAGCCTGGAAGAAGCAATAAATATCTGTATTGTTATGGCAAATAAAGGAACTGCACTTGACGTTAATTCCACTGAAATGCAGGAAATGTCAAGTTATATCAAGTCACTGGGATCGCAGTAAAAAACCAGGTTACGGTTACTGTGAAAAAAGGCATTAAATAAAAGCCCCCTGAATTTTCCGGGGGCTTTTATTGTACCTTGAAAGAAACGGTATGCAGCACAATACCTGAGGATTCCTGCAGTTCAACCTTCCAATTGCCTTTCAGGCCCCCAAGCTTCTTACTGGAATAGGTTCTCCACCGCCCGCCCTTTGAAAGCGGCAGCGACACCCGGGCCATTTCTTTATTTTCAAAATACCAGACAAAACTGACTGTTGTGTCATGTTCAATTGCTGTTGCTTCAAGAAAGCAGAATACTTTTTCCGTATCCGCAGAAAAGGTATCAGCAATTGCGGTGGGCTCCCTGTCGGCAATTCTTTCACTCATGACCATGCGGCTGATAATAAATCCCGGATCATCCATGGAAGATGCCGGCGAAAAAATACCAAGTGACAAAGAAATTGCTGTAACAATTCCAACAAAAACCGGTCTTAATTTCATATGGTATCTCCTTGAAAAAGTTCCTTATAAGCAGGCACTGCCCAGACTTCAGCCTGCCGCGTCATTTCTTCATCGTCAAGCATCCTGCAAATATATGAATCCATTTGTGTCCCAGATACAAGTTCATTTCGAGCCATGTCAAGTTTTTCTGCAATCTGCAGAACCTCTTCAAGTGTTCCGATATCGCGGCCGTCCTGAAAAAAGGCCCTGAAAAGCGCCCTGTTGAATGAGGCTAACCTGCCATTTTCGTATCGCTACTTCTGGACATTGCCGGTCATTCAACTTGTCAGATAAAAATGAAAATATAACCGGCTCCATCCTGAAGATAAAATAATTAATTTGAACTGTGAGGCAATGCAGTGAGGCTGCCAGAACATATTCGACCCCTGACCGGAATCATCCATATCAATCCTCAATCTATTATGGAAAAAAGTTGTGAATAACATAACACTATGATAAAATTCTAAAAGTTTGAAGATGGATTGTCTAGGTCGGATGATAAAAAATATTAGGGTTTATCTCTGGGCAATAATTTTTTCAGTAAAACAGAGTTTCTACATTCTGACAACGGAGGCATTTTGATGAAATCAGTTTTCAGGTTCGCAGGGGGATTTGTAATTGGAACTCTCATCTTTGGATTCGGGTATGCTCGGGCGGAGACGCTGCAGGATGCAGTTCAGCATATGCTGCAAACCAATCCGGAAATCAAATCTTTGGCCTATAACCGCCTGGCGCGAGACCAGGAGATCATCCAGGCCCGCGCCGGCTACCTGCCAATTCTCGACATTTCCTACGGTGCCGGGGTCGAGGACCAGAAGCATCCATTGGACGATACAACCTATCCTCAGTCGACAATATTAAGTCTCCGCCAGAATGTTTTTCGCGGATTTGCCGACCAGTATGAAGTGAAGCGTCAGGAAGCAAGGGTAAATTCGGCAGCCTACCTGCTGCAGGGCACCTCAGAGAACATTGCCCTGGTCACCTCGCGGGTATATCTGAACGTCCTGCGCCAGTTGGAACTTCTTGAGCTTGCCAAGGAAAACCTGACTACACACCAGCGCATCTATGATCAGATCAAACTGAGAAGCGAATCCGGCATAGACCGCAAAGCGGACCTTGACCAGGTCATGGGACGTCTGGCCCTGGCTGAATCTGATGTAGTTCTCTCTGAGGCGAACGTTGCTGATGCCCAGACCGACTACCAGTTTGTCGTCGGGCGTATACCTGCTGATCTTGTCAAACCCCATCCCGTTGATTCGGTTATTCCTGCCTCCATGGAAGAAGCCCAGCAGCTTGCCTTGGAAAACTATCCCATCCTGAAATCCGCCGAAGCAGACCTGCAGGCCCGGGAAGCACAACATATAGTTGCCAAGAGCAACTATTATCCCAAGTTGGATATTGCAGTTGACCAGAAATGGGAAGATGATGTCGATATCCCGGGATACCAGGAAGAACTGAGTGCTGTGGCCTTTGTGCGTTTCAATATTTTTAACGGCTTCAGCGATAAGGCCCGCATTGCGGAAACCAGCCATCTTATCAGTGAGGCCAGGGAGATCCAGAACAATACCTACCGGCAAATTGTTGAGTCTATTCGTCTTTCGTGGGTTTCATTCCAGTCAGCCCAGAACAGAATTACCTACCTTGGAAATTATGTTAAAGCAACGGGAGCAACTGCAGAGGCCTTTTCGAAGCAGTGGAATATCGGCCGGCGAACCATGTTTGATGTTCTAGATATTGAAGCAGAATTGATCAACGCCAAGATTGAACTGGTCAATGCCCAATATGACAAGACCTATTCCCAATACAGACTGTTAAGCGGCATTGGACAGCTGGTCCATACCTTGGGGCTGCAATGGCCGGAAGAAAGCAAGGTCGAAGAAGATGGCCCGGAGAAGGAGGACGCGCCACAAGAGGATAAATCAGCTGCAACAGTTGAAAATAGTCCTGTTATGCAACTTATATCCTTATATATGCAATCTCTCCCTTGGATTACCTGAGTCAGCATAGGTTGATGCGCATTAGAACTTTACATTGTTAAAATAGGGCAGCAATTTTTTGCTGCCCTATTTTAATTTTACAAAGCCCCGTCAGTCCTAGCCATATTTCAGGGGGGTCTCACCATAAGAAAAGCTTTCTGTTATTCAGTCATAGTGGTTAAACATATTGATAAAATAGAATTTTTATTGCTGGTCTTTGTTTTTTTTTCATCTTGGGTCGGCATTGCACCAATCATTGCCGGGGAAGATTTTCATCTGGACCCGGAAGTTCTGGTTAAAGCAGAATTGGCATATGGCAAGGATGCACGAACACTGCTTATGGCCTGGGAAGATCTCATAATACAGGATGCCCACCAGACTGACCTTGAAAAACTTGCGAGGGTCAATGATTTTTTCAACCGGATGGAGTTTGTCGAGGATAGTATCCATTGGGGCGAAAAGGATTACTGGGCGACTCCCATTGAGTTTCTCGGCACCCGGGGTGGAGACTGCGAGGATTTTTCAATAGCGAAATATTTTACCCTCAAAGCCATGGGCATTAATGAAGAAAAACTATATCTCACCTATGTAAAAGCCCTTAATTATAATGTTCATCATATGGTTCTTACTTATTTCAGTACGCCGGGCGCTGAACCCCTCGTCCTGGATAATCTCGTGGGTGAAATAAAACCCGCATCACAACGGACGGACCTGATTCCAATATACAGCTTTAACGGTACGGGTTTATGGCTTGCAAAGCAGCGCGGACGGGGCAGGTTGGCTGGCAGCAGCAGCGGGCTCCAGCGCTGGCAGGACCTGATACAGAGGATGTCAGAGATCAATTAATAGGGTTCAGGGCAGATATGATGTTTTTTCGGATCGGTATTTTAAAAATGGCAACTGGCGAGAATACAAATAAAAATATGGTCTCGAAAGACGGGCGTCAGCAGCAATACTGTTTTGCAGGTGATGCTTTTAGATTATACTCATGCTTGAAAACAAGGTGTAAATCATGACACTTTACCGACAACTCGTTATTTTTACTCTGGTCCTTTTCATTATCCTGTTTACGGGCACATGGCTGGCAAAGTTGGAGAGTACCAGGTCTTTTTTGGTCGACCAGTTGGAATCCCACGCCCAGGATACAGCCACTTCGCTTGGCATGTCTATATCGCAGTACAGTATTGAAAATGACCTGCCCGTCATTGAGAGCATGATCAATGCAGTATTTGACCGGGGGTACTACCGAATAGTCAGGTATAAGGACTCCGCAGACAATGTCCTTATAGACAGGACGCTTGATATCAACATTGAAAATGTACCGCAGTGGTTTATCAGCCTGGTTCCATTAAAAACTCCGGAGGCATCGGCAAATGTCATGGCAGGCTGGCACCAGGCCGGCACCATTTATGTCAAAAGCCACCCCGGCTATGCGTATAAGACCCTCTGGGAAAATGTTGTACGCATGTCGATATGGTTTCTGGCCTGCGGGATTTTCGTTCTCGCTGCAGGGGGGGTGGGGCTGCGGCTGCTGTTGCGGCCACTGACTCTGGTTGAGCGG
>Ga0209536_100010707_pt1 | contig 13494 bp, 9 predicted proteins | sample DeeMarSeWOR28_12_FD_187461 | JGI IMG/M metagenome (GOLD analysis project Ga0209536, IMG submission 187461) | Marine sediment microbial communities from White Oak River estuary, North Carolina - WOR-2-8_12 (SPAdes) (version 2) | ecosystem: Environmental > Aquatic > Marine > Intertidal zone >...
GGATGTGCCGGGTTATCGACGGCTATTACGGTGAAGGATGCAGGGGCGGAAGTGTTGATCCTGGAAAAAATGCCCCGGAAACATGAAGGCGGCAACAGCAAAGTATCGGGAAATATGTGGTGGACGCCGACTAATCTGCCCGAAGCGATTCAATATATCGAGGCGCTCTGTAACGGACTTACTGACAAGGAAAGCATTCAGGCACTTGCTGAAAATATGATGCGGTTGAACGGGTGGCTTGAGACGTTGGGGATCCAACCCAGACCGCTGGGATTTTTCCAGCCGGAGCATCCCGAACTACCGGGATCGGGATGTGTCCGCACATGGAATAACAATGGAATTTCCGCCCAGGGAGCCTTATGGAGCCCGATCCGGGAGCAGGTGGAGAAACGCGGGATAGAGATTTTATATGAAACGCCTGCCGTGGACCTTGTCCTGTCATCGTCGAATCGTGAGGTTTTGGGCATCCAGGCTGTGAAACAGGATAGGACTTTTACTGTTAAGGCTCGAAAAGGGGTTGTTCTGGCTTGCGGTGGTTTTGAGTTCGACTTCGAGATGCAGAAGCAGTTTCTTCCCGGCTGGCCTACCTACGGCCGGGGAACACCGGGCAATACCGGCGATGGCATCCGCATGGCTCAAAAAGCCGGGGCGGCCCTTTGGCATATGAATAATTCGCTTGCAGGAATAGGCTGCATAATTGTACCCGAGTACGATCCGGTCATGATTCCGGTAGGATTTCCCGGAAGCGGCTATATTCTTGTGGACAAAAGCGGGAAACGCTTCATGAACGAACTGAGAGAAAACCGACACGGTTTCGGACATAAGGAAAATCTGCTCTATTTCGATGGAATCGTCGGCGATTTCACCCGGATTCCCTGCTACGGGATCTTTGATGAAGCTACGCGAACCCGAGGTCCGGTTGTCAGCGCAACAGGATGGAAATTCGGATGGTTTAGCTGGTTCGGGGAGTATCAGGCAAGCCGCGACAACCTGAAGGAGATCGAAAAAGGCTGGATAGTAAAGGGGGAGACTCTTGCAGAACTGGCGGGCAAACTGGACATAAACGCGGTGGATTTGGAAGAATCCATCGTCCGATACAACGGTCATTGCAAAAACAGGGTGGATGAGGATTTTGACAGGCCCGAACGAAGCCTGGTGCCCCTGGAAAAACCTCCGTTTTATTGTGTGAAGCTCTATCCGGCCACCTACAACACACAAGGCGGGCCCAGGCGTAACGCCAGATGCCAGGTTGTGGATCCGGACAACCGTCCGATACCAAGATTGTTTAGCGCCGGCGAGCTGGGTTCATTCTGGGGCTGGATGTACAACGGCGGCGGCAATATTGCCGAAGCATTATGCACAGGCCAAATCGCAGGGAGGAACGCAGTGGCCGTTGAATCCTGGACGGAAGGGTAGCAGGAACCGATATCTAATCAAGGTATTGCTATAAAACCTTGCAAAAATGCAGATCCGGTATCCTGGTTGTCCTCAGTGCGAATTGCGATTCCTTATTTTGCCTGGGCGTGGATAGATGAATCCTCGGCGGGTGGCGGAATCAGCGGGGCGCTAAAACCGCCTCCCTTTCGGAATTCCCTTAAAGATGTCTGGAGTTTGCGGTCACACTGGTTGAGAATCGCACTGACTTTTTCTACGTCCAGTTTAAGAGAGTGAGAGATGGACTCCAAGGATTGTCCGTGATAATGAGCCTGGGCAAATATTCTACGTTCAAGGTCGGGCCATTCCTGGAGGACATTTGCAATCTCCCTGAACAGCTCCTCGCGTTTGCTATTTATGATGGCGGTCGACATTATGGATCTCCGTATCAGAATTGCTATACACCCTTCTACCTGTATCCCCGATTGGATTTGATACAGGACAGTTTACAAGTTCCTATATCAGGTAAGCGTGCTTGAATGTGTATCGGGTCGAGTGAATGCCCCGCTGCACGCTGCTTAGAACATCCAAAATGGTCTCTCTTAGTACATGCAACCATTTATACTTATAAAGACGCAAACGGGTTCAAAAAAGTTTCAAGTATTGTTATCGGGATTAGAATATTTTCGAAAGAGGGAGTTTCAGGTTCGGCAGTAGAGGTGAGGACAAATGCATTCCTTTATCATAGATGCCGGACGAAATGTATCCGATTTCACACCAGACCTGGGGTTCGATTGTTTCGGCTTCCGCATCTACGATCCAATATTCCTGCACTCGGGAGTCTGCATAGATTTTGCGCTTGGTTTTCAGGTCCCTTTCCCATGTGCTGTCGGAAAGGATTTCTACGACAAGGTCGGGCGGCCCGAGAATGATTCGTTCACCTATGATACCTTCGCGGTTTTTCCGGATAAACAGTACATCCGGCTGAACGATATCCCAGGGGGTGAGCATGACATTGCATGGAGCCCCCAGAACGATTCCCCGGCCTTCATTCTCTAATCTTTGTAATAAATTTGCCGTCAATCTAGTGGAGATATGCTGGTGTTTTGTTCCCGGATTAGGGATGACGCTGAGTTCTCCGTTTATAATCTCGCAATTATTATCCAGTGGGTAATACAGGCTATTAACGTAATCAGCCCGTGTTTCCGGTGCCACTGCAATCATTTTTAACATCGGCATCTTCCTCGTTTTGTTCTGTCTCTGATACTGTTTCGCCTGACACGGATCTATTTCCAAAAAAATATGTGCGGAACAAAAATTTTAGTTATTGACAGGCTGGAGAGCTATAGTTGACCTGCAAGCATGTGGAATGTAATCGGCAGATAAATTGACTTTGCTTGCAAAACGCTGCAGAACGGTTTCTATGCGGAGTCGATGAATTTACCGGGCGGGCCTGTTAGATCGTCATCCCAGTCCGGAGCCTTGACTGATCCGATGTATTCAATCCTGTTAGCCGTCAACACGAGCCCCTTTGCATCACGGCCCCGCACCGGTTGTCGAACGATTGAAAATTGTTGCTGGCGAATCTTGATGCGCTCATCGTCCGCATAGCGTACGAAGAGGGACGAGGGATTGTTATCTGCGAAAAAACGAATTCTGGCGCCCTTGGGTGCAAATCGGGATTCCCTGTTCTTAATGAGTCCTCCGGGTTCGAACTTTTTGAAGTATGTAAAGAAGTCCAGTTCGTAGACGGTCGTCATGACACGTTCCCGGTCCAGGATGGCGCAGTATATGAGTGACGTATCCACGAAAAGCTTGTCCGGGGGCGAGACCACTTTGCAGCGGCCGTCGTTCCAAATGAGCAGAAGACGGTCCAGTGGAGAACAGGAAACAATCGGGGGACCTGCAACTTTATGCCCGATATAACCCTTTGCCTGATCGTTGTTTACGGTCAGTTCGTTTTTTGTAAGCTCCCTTTCGGAAATCTTGCCGAAAGTTTTGAGCCTGGTGCGCCTGGGGTACTGAGTGCCGTATTTTCTGAGGAGGTTGCGCAGGTAGCGGATTGTGTACGGGACCATTGCCGAGAGATCCGTCTCAACTTCTCCAAGTTCTTTTCCAAGACGTTCTATGTCTTTTAGATTTTTCTCCAGGTCGAAAAGGGATATACGGCGAATCTGCAGATTGAGAAGCCCTTCGACATCCTCGCGGGTAATGTCCTGCTGCAGGTGACTGCGAAAGGGCTCGAGACCCTTCAAGACCGCTTCATGGATTTCAGCTGCCGATTTCAGAGTTTCTATACGCTTGTAAATGCGGTGTTCTATAAACAGGCGCGCCAGGGTTTTGCTGTGTATGTCTTCCAGCAGTCTTCGTCGTTTGTGCTGCAGTTCGCGCCTCAGGATTTTTACCAGCCGGGAGGTATTGTGCCGCAAAATTTCCGGTATGCTCATATCCACCGGTTTGTTGTCGCGGATGACGACGATGCGGCTCGATATCTGTACCTGGCACTGGGTGAAGGCATAAAGGGCGGCTCTGGCCCGATCCTGATTTTGATCGGGAGCCAGCCGAACCTCAATTTCCACATGTTCGGCGGTAAAATCGTTGATGCTTTTAATTTTTATCTTTCCACGGCGTGCTGCATCTTCGATAGAGGATGTTACGGAATCTGTGGTTGTTCCAAACGGAAGTTCCCGGATGACGAGAATATTATCGCCTTTCTTTTCAATCCGGGCACGGATCAGGACATGTCCGCGCCCCTTATCGTAGTTTTCCGCATCAATCAAACCACCTTGAGGGAAATCCGGAACAATATGGAACGGCTTTTTCCTCAATATGGCAATTTGTGCTTTAAGCAGCTCCGTGAAATTGTGAGGCAGGATGCGTGTGGAAATCCCGACCGCAATACCTTCCGCTCCAAGCATCAACAACAGAGGGATTTTGGCCGGCAACAGGACAGGTTCCTTGCGGCGACCGTCATAGGTCGGGACAAAATCGGTCAGGTCTTTGTTGAAGAGTTCCGTGCGGGCCATTTCGGTCAGACGGCATTCGATATAGCGTGCGGCTGCAGGAGGGTCTCCGGTAAGGAGGTTGCCGAAGTTCCCCTGTCTTTCAATAAGAAACTCTTTGTTTGCCAGTGCGACCAGAGCCTCTTCAATCGATGCGTCGCCATGGGGGTGAAACTGCATGCAGAATCCGACTATATTTGCGACCTTGATAAACTTGCCGTCGTCGTTTTCATGCAGTGAAAACAGGATGCGGCGCTGGACCGGTTTCAGCCCGTCATCCAGGTCGGGAATGGCGCGATCCCGGATGACATAGGATGCGTATTGAAGAAAATTCCGGTCTACCAGCTTTTTAAGCGGACCTTCCCCTGTTGCCTGCAGCCTGTCTGCAGTTCGGCCAGCCATGGGTGCGGATGGTTCAGGAACCGCTTGTTCGAACTTTGTTTCTCCCAGCAGGGGCAGTTCCTTCTGGCTGTCTGTCATGACGCTGTTTCCACAACAAGATGATTCATGATGTAATTCCGACGCTCCGGGGTATTTCTTCCCATATAAAAGGAGAGAATCGCACCTACACTGTGCCTGTTGTCCACTCTTACCGGAGTCAGGCGCATATTCGGACCGATGAAATGCTTGAATTCTCCCGGAGAAATCTCCCCGAGCCCCTTGAAGCGGGTCACCTCGATACCGCGCTGATTTTTTATGGCAGCGTCCCGTTCACTCTCCGAGTAACAGTACGTGGTTTTCTTTGAGTTCCGTACTCGAAAGAGCGGTGTCTCCAGGATGGATACATGGCCCTCATGCACGATCGATTCGAAGAATCGAAGAAAAAATGTAAGCAGCAGGTTGCGGATATGAAGTCCGTCGACATCGGCATCGGTGGCAAGAATGATCCTGTTATAACGCAGTCGATCGGTGGAATCTTCGATGTCCAGGCTGCGCATCAGGTTATACAGCTCCTCGTTTTTGTACATGACGTCACGCTGCAGGTCGCATACGTTCAGCGGTTTGCCGCGCATGGTGAAGACCGCCTGGGTGTTTACATCGCGGCAGCTGACGATCGAACCGGCAGCGGACTGTCCCTCCGTTATAAAGATCATGGATTCGGCACCGCGGCCGGTTCTTTTTTTGAGATGCACTTTGCAGTCTTTAAGTTGCGGTATGCGGAGCGACGTCGCGCGCGCCCGTTCCCGGGCCATTTTTTTGATGGATTGGAGCTCTTTGCGCAGTTTGACCGTTTCCTCAATTTTGAAGAGCGCTTTTTCGGCGGCTTGAGGATTCCGGTGAAGGAGATCGGCGACAATCTCCCTGACACGGGCGACAAGAGGGCCGCGTATTTCGGTATTTCCGAGTTTGTTCTTAGTCTGCGACTCGAAAATCGGTTCCTGCAAGCGTACTGCTATGGCGCCGGCAATGCCTTCACGGATGTCGTCCGCCTCGAATTTGTTTTTGGAATACTCATTGAACCCTTTGACCACGCCCTCCCGGAATGCGCTCAGGTGTGAGCCGCCGTCGACGGTGAACTGGCCGTTGACAAAGGACATAACGGTTTCTTCAAATCGTTGCGTATGGCTGACGGCCAGTTCGAGGGTTTTCGAAGTGAAATGGAGGGGAGGGTAGAGCGCCTCACCGTCCAATTCGTCGCGTAGCAGATCCAGGAGGCCCTTTTTTGACAGGTAGCGCCTGCCGTTGAACTCGATGCGCAGCCCGGCATTGAGAAACGAGTAATAGCGCAAACGGCGATCGATCAATTCCGGGTCGTAGGATCCTTCCCTGAATATTTCAGGATCCGGTTCGAAGCTGACAAGGGTTCCGTCCGGTTCATCCTGCGTTTTGCCTTTCGGCTCCTCGATGAGTTTCCCGCGCTCGAATACGGCTGCGGAAAATTCCCCGTCTCGATAACTGCACACTTTGAAATGGCTCGACAGGGCGTTAACGGCTTTTGTTCCGATACCGTTTAAACCGACGCTGAACTGAAATACCTCGTTGCTGTATTTGGCACCCGTGTTGATTCTGGACACGCATTCAACGACTTTTCCCAGTGGAATGCCCCGTCCGAAATCGCGCACCGTGATCCGGGAACCGTCGAGGACGATCGCGATCCGTTTGCCGTAGCCCATGATGAATTCATCGACGGCATTGTCCACAATCTCTTTCAGCAGAATATAAATTCCGTCGTCGTAGTCCCTGCCGTCACCGATACGGCCGATATACATCCCCGTTCGTTTCCGGATATGTTCCAGGGACGAAAGCGACTTGATTTTGTCTTCGTTATAGTTGTGGTGTCGCCGAGTAGTCATAACAAAAGGTGTGGATTTTAGCAGCTTCCGAATAGAAATAACAGGATTGTTACGCGTTGCTCGTTATAAATCCAATCGATCAGTAAGGTCATTAATAAATCAAATTGAATTCAACCACCTGTTCTCTCCTTTTCCGAGGCATAGCTTTTGATATTCTCCACATTTTTTCAAGAGAGATTATGGAAAGAAATTCTGGACACCCATTAATTAATCTTAAAAAAAGATGCGAATAGAGTGTGTGTCCACAATTATCACCAGGATTTTTTTGATTTTAGGCGCAAAAAACGTCCGAAATCCCTACATTTTCGAGTCATAGGATATATTTCTGATAAGTGATTTATATTCAATGATTTAAGATATTTGCCGGGGTTTGTTTTTTTATCATCGTCTACTAATCCTACAATTCCAGTCGGTGTAGGTACTGCGGGACTGTAGGATGGAAACAACCGCAGTGATACGGTAAATTATTTATTATGTATGGCTTATAGTCGTATTGAAAGCAATCCGGCCACTGGAACGGCTCCGGTACATTTATTGCTTAATTAATCTATAGATGTTTTTATATGATGAAGGAGTCATTTATGAAAACATTAAAGGTAGTACTCATAGTTATAGGGATTTGCCTATGCGGTGGCTCTGCATTTGCAGACATTATAATCGATACTAATCCCCCCCCGTACCAGCAGACAGAGAATAGCCCCTGTGTAATTGGAAACCAATCTTGCAAACAGCCAGCTGGATTTACTTATTTTGGAATTGGTAATACAAACTTGGATCCGTGGATTGCCTACTCGCCTCTTTATACGGTTGGCGACGATTCCGTCATCAGTGTCCAATCTGGCAATATAATCCCACAAGAATTTTGGGTAGGAGTCGATTTCAATTTTACGGGCTCAGGATCGGAGACGCTTAACTTTTTTGAAGTATGGGAATGGACTGGTCCTAATTCGCCTGGAACAGGAGGGATATTTTACTCATCGGACCCATCCAGCGATTTAGGGCCGACATTAATGGGTTCACCATATCCTGGTAATGGCTGGGCTGGTTCTGGCTATACAGAAACTACTCCTGGAAATGGCTATTCCGACATAGTTCTGACGGGATTTAGCCTAAGTGAAGGAGATATTGTCTATTTTAGGGCTAGTATGACAAACGATGTTGCCGGCTTTGGTCAGTTCTTTATATTACCGGAGCAAGGAAGCACTCCGGTACCGGAACCGACCACTTTGATACTGCTGGGTCTCGGTTTAGCCGGAGTCGCAGTTCTTTCCAGAAAAGTGAGGAATAGATAAGTACCTTTTTTAACAGACTTCAACGGGCACGGTATTTCATTGTACCGTGCCCTTTTTTTATTCAGCAAAGACCGATGGATACATGCTAATCCCTGTGAAAGTTGAGTTTGTATCGGTCGCCGTAATAAGGTCGATTCTGAAAATCTGAACGAACCTGCTATTCCATCCAATAAGTTAAATAAAAAACCATCAATTTCCCTGCGTTATTAAAGAATCCGGATCTTCAGCAAAATGTATGGGGAGATTTCCCGGAAGCTTCAGTCTTCGCTTAAGGTTATGGCCGACCAGTTGTTACAAAACAAAATCTAATGAAAGCCTGGAAAAACTGGACACCCATCGGTTATAAAACTGATACAAAGAAAATGGGTGTTTCCAAATTACATGAATCCATTCGGTAATTCTCGAACAGAGTTGCAGGAAACAGGAGATGCAGTATGACTCAAAAAAAGCGCAAAATCACAGCCGAGGATCTGTTCAAACTCCGAGTGCCGCAGTCCGTGGATATTTCTCCGGACGGGAAAACCATATGCTACTCGGTCAAGAAGATAAGAGCGAAGAAGAACCGGTACTGCAGCCATATCTTCACGCTCAATGCCGAAGGCGGAAAGCCCCGAGCGCTGACCCGCGGAAATTCTTTGGACACCCATCCTGTCTGGAGTCCTGACGGCAAGCGCATCGCTTTTGTTTCGGATCGGAGAAAGGGCATTCCTGATGTATGGGTCATAGCGGTGGATGACGGCAAGCCGGTTCGCCTGACCGACCTGAAGGGAGGCGACATTACCGGATTATCATGGGCTCCCAATGGAAAGGCGCTCCTGTTCCTTCACCTTTCCAAACCCAGACAGGACAAAAATAAAGCGAAGCTTAAACCGACATACAAACATGTGAAAAGGCTTTACCATAAACAGGACGGTATCGGTTGGTACCGGGATGAGCGGCAGCGTCTTTGTACGGTTTCCTGCCCGGGAGGACGGGTACGCAAACTGACCGACGGGGAAAACGATGTTTCCCGCGCTGTCTGGTCGCCCGACGGTACGCGCATCGCTTTCCTGCTCAACGATCTTCCCGAACCGGACAGGGATCTTGAACATTTCCATTCCGATATCTTCGTCATCGATGTCGACGGCAAACAGAAACGCAAGGTGACCCGGAAGAGGGGATACCGCATCGCTCTCGACTGGTCGGAGGATGGCAAGACGATCTTTTTCCTCGGCAACCATATGAAACCGGGAGAGTGGATCCGTCATACCGTCCCTATGCGCAGCATCCCGTCGGCGGGAGGCGCCGAGAAGGTTCTTACACCCGGAGTGGTCAACTGGACGATGAATATGGTAGTGACCGATACGCTTTCCGGTTTCTCCTCTCCCATCCGCCGCTTTTCTGATGGCGGCAGTGAGCGAATTGCATTTATACACGAAGGGGCTGGTTCATGTGAATTATGGTCGGTTTCCGCCGGCGGTGGTGACATGCGGCTTGAACTTGGGGGAAAAGTGAATGTCACCGATTTCGCGGTTTCCTCAATTACCGGAAAAGCAGCGGCCGTGGTGGGTGAGATGATGACGGCGGGGGACATTTTTTCGCTTAACATGGACGGAAGAGGCAAGGCGGAACCCGTTACCCGTATGAATGCGTCTCTTTTCGATTCTCTGGATCTGAGCGAACCGGAAGAGATTTGGTTTAAAAACCGTGACGTGAAGATTCAGGGCTGGATTATCAAACCGCCGGGTTTCCGGACGAGGCGTAAATATCCATGCCTTCTCGAGGTGCACGGAGGGCCGATGTGCCAGTACGGATACACCTTCTTCCACGAGATGCATCTGCTTGCCGCAAGGGGTTATGTAGTTGCCTTCAGCAATCCGCGCGGTTCGAGCGGGCGCGGTCTGAAGTACATGAACTGCATCGAAGGTAACTGGGGCAAGCTCGATTATTCCGACATAATGGCAGTGGCCGATTCTCTGATTCGTCGAAGATATGTAGATTCCCGCCGGCTTGGAATTCTCGGCGGATCCTATGGCGGTTTCATGTCGACGTGGGCAGTGGGCCACACAAATCGTTTCAAGGCGGCCGTCACTCAAAGGGCGCTCGGCAACTGGATGATTCAATTCGGCTCATCGGATTTCGGATGGGAGGATCGTTTCGAGATGGGGGCTACACCCTGGGAGAAACCTTTGCATTATATGAAGCTTTCCCCCAACTACCATGTAGAGAACATCCGGACGCCGTTACTGATTATCCACAGCGAACAGGATCTTCGTTGTCCGATCGGCCAGGCAATGGAGCTTTTTACCAGCCTGAAACTGTTGGGCAGGACGACGGAGATGATTCTATTTGAAGACGAATCGCATGGACTCTCACGAGGAGGGAAGCCGATGAACCGGATTGAAAGGCTCGACCGCATTGTCGACTGGTTCCGGCGCTATCTGTAATCCAAAAATATTTTGTAACTTTTTGCCTTCGGTTTGTGTTCTGTTAGTGACAATGAACTCGAATCTAGCCCGGGTATCGAATGAGTAACCCTATCCAGTTCGAGGCGTTTATGCGTTCTTATCAGAATATGGTATTTACAACCGCATATCGCCTGTTGGCCGACGAAGCGGAATCGCAGGACATTTCACAGGAGGTTTTCCTGAAGGCCTACGAACATTTCGACGAACTCAAGGACAGCCGCACTGCCGGTGGTTGGCTCAAGACAGTGACACGAAACATGTGCCTGAGCCATCTGAGGAGACCTCGTTCCCGCTGGCGGCTGTTCTCCGATATTTTCGGAGACAGCGAGGGCGGTTCCGGGAGAGAGCGATTCGAAGAGCAGTTTCCCGCTCCCGATACATCTAACCCGGCGCTGGAAAGCGCCGATCAGAGAGCACTACTGGCAGCAGCCCTGGAAAAACTTCCGCAGGCTCAACGGGTGCCGCTTGTGCTCTTTCATATCGAAGAGATGAGTTACGGGGAGATTGCAAAAAGCATGAAAATATCCCTGGCTAAGGTGAAAGTGGATATTCACCGGGGACGACAGGCTTTACGGCGTATTCTCAGTCAATATCCGGAATGCAGGATGGCTTGAACTATGAAGAGAGATTCATACCAAAACCAACCAACGGGAAATTGGGATAAAGCCTTAGACCGGGCTCTCAAAAATCTCCCGGAACGGCCGGCTCCCGCTGATTTGGTTTCGCAGGTCATGTCGACGGTGAACGCAAATACCACGATGAAATGGTCCCGGCATTTGTGGTGGCAATGGCCTCTTTGGCTCCGCTTGCCGGCGGGCATCCTGCTTCCGGCACTGATAGTGTGGCTTTCCCTGCTCGGAACACGATTCTATGAAACCAGAATGAGCCCTGCATTGAGTCGCAGTGCCGACATCTGCCGGACAGTCTTCGAATCAATGACAGAAGCATTTACAGGAATCCAGTTCGGCTTCGACGGCGACACATACCGAATTATCTTCATAGCCGTCAGCCTGTTAATGCTGGGGATGTATCTCACCTGCATCGGCGTAGGGACTTTTATTTATCGTACAGTTCGGAGGTAACAGTATGAAATCGATCCGCACAAAATCTTTCCCGGCATGCAATCTGTTTGTAATGCTGTTTCTGGCAGTTTTACTGGGAGCGTCCGCATTTTCAGCTCCATTGCAGACACAGGAGGACGCTGTTTCATCCGAAGCTGGCGAGCCTCCAGTTCTTACTCCTGATCAGATTAGAAGTGGAGTGGAAGAACTGGAGTCACAAAAACAGTCCGAAGAGCCGGAATCCGGAGAGGAATCCGAGATGGAAGCTCCGCTCGGCTATCCAATAGGTTATCCGGGCTCCAATGCCAGGGAGCGTGTCCGGGTCGGCGGAAGCCAGCAGGTGGGTCCAAACGATATGGTCAGAAATATGGTTACCGTATTCGGTACCGCTGAGATGGCGGGAAAAACGTACGGAGAAATGGTTACCGTATTCGGCAACTCTAAAGTGACAGGAGAAGTCGGCAGAGAAATGGCTACCGTATTCGGCAACGCCGAAATGTCCGGAAAGGTGACGCGGGAAATGGTTACCGTATTCGGGGATGCTGAAGTCAACGGTGAAGTGGGACGCGAATTAACCGTAGTTTTCGGATCTCTGAAGCTGGGCCCGAACGCTGTCGTTAATAGAGATTGTGTAGTCGTTTTCGGGAAAATCGATAAGGATCCAGGCGCTTTTGTCGGGGGAAATATTTTGGAGATCATGCCCTGGCTCTCCGGCCTAAAAAGTTACATCCGCGATGGTCTGCTGCTGGGCCGTTTGCTGCCTCCGGGCTCAGTGCTGGCCTGGATCATAGTTGCACTCCACTTTGTGCTTTACTTCCTGGTAGCCGTAATCGTGCCGAAACCCGTTGCGTCCAGTGTCCGGCAGCTTGACGACAATCCTTTCCTGTGCTTCGGCATAGGCCTGCTGACCATGATCCTGATGGTACCGCTGTCGTTAATCCTTATAGCGACAGGTATTGGAATCATCCTACTTCCTTTGGTCGGGCTGGCCGAAATTGCCTTAAAAATACTGGGAAAAGTGTCAACGCTGGAATTTTTCGGGCTGCAAATCCTGAGGAGATTCAGGTCCGATGCAGACAATCGCCCGATAGTGGCTTTCTTGATCGGTTTTCTCCTGGTAACAGTGATTTATATGATCCCGATTCTGGGGCTGCTGACCTGGATTCTTCTCCGTCCACTGTCGCTTGGAGCTGCAATGCTTGCAGTGTTCAAGTCGGTAAGGAAAAACGGCAACGGCACTCCCGCGCCCGGAATTCCCCTTCGCTCATCACCGGATCAGACTGCTTCGTCCGCAACGACGCCTGTCTCTCCGGATGTTCCGCCGGCTCCTCCTTCATCTTATGTTGAGGGTGAAACACAAAACGATTCCCGTTTGTCATCCCCATCAGAACCAGCGACGGGCTTCTCAGGTGCAACCGGTCCGGAAACAGTCATTATGCCAAGAGCGGGATTTTGGATCCGCATAGGCGCAAACATCCTCGATGCCATTTTGCTATTGTGGCTTATAGCATTTGACTTCTGGTTTTTCCTCTTCATCTGGCTGGCTTACCATGTAGGAATGTGGACATGGAAGGGTACGACGATCGGAGGAATTATCTGTAAGATTAAATTGGTCAGGCTGGACGGCAATCCGGCTGATTTTGGCGTATCTCTGGTGCGGTTTCTGGCCTCATTTTTTTCTGCGGCAGCTCTGGGCCTGGGTTTCTTCTGGACCGGATGGACCCGCAACCGCCAGTCCTGGCATGATCTGATCGCAGGGACTGTCATAGTGCGCGTACCTCAGTCGATCAAACTGATTTAATCCAATATTTCAGTGGTTGTGTCTTCCTTTGATAAGTTTCCGGGTCCAATCACCGCAGCAAAAAAATCCCTGCTCCGATTAATGCAAACTTTGAAACGCGTTGATTGAGCAGGGACTTTTTTTGTCCCGACGCCGTTTTGAGCTGAAAAACCTGCAATATAATGACAGCTTCGTTCAATGCTGCACGATGCATCATTACTGACGTGCTTGGTTCGGCTAGCCC
>Ga0209536_100010708_pt1 | contig 13492 bp, 11 predicted proteins | sample DeeMarSeWOR28_12_FD_187461 | JGI IMG/M metagenome (GOLD analysis project Ga0209536, IMG submission 187461) | Marine sediment microbial communities from White Oak River estuary, North Carolina - WOR-2-8_12 (SPAdes) (version 2) | ecosystem: Environmental > Aquatic > Marine > Intertidal zone >...
AGGTCAGGTTTGTCTTCTAGGAGTTTTTCAAAACATTCAACTCCGTTACTTGCATTAATCACCTTATAGCCTTGAGACTCAAGAATAATACTCATTGAATCCTGGATGTCGGGATCATCATCGACTAGTAAGATTTTATTTGACGGCATTTCCATGGCAATTTTTCGAGATTATATCACAAAGATTCAAGTAAACCTAAGATTTGTTTTGTTTTGTTGTATTTAATATATATCATGTATAACACATATTACGGATTCTTAGTAACCGATTTCTTGGGCAATGTAAAACAGAATCTGCTTCCCTTTGTATTCGCTTTATAGGGGCTTTCCACCCAGATCTTACCGCTGTGGGCTTCAATAATTCTCTTGGAGATGGATAGTCCCAGTCCTGTCCCTTTAACTTCTGTATTACTGCCGCGGAAGAAGTCTTCAAATATCATGGGCAATTCATCAGGAGGTATACCTTTTCCTGTATCGCAAACTTCAATGAGGATATCCTTATCCCTCTCTGTGGCTTTTACAATCACTTCTCCCTCTGTTGTGTAATTTATAGCATTATTAACCAGATTAGCAATTACTTGTTGAAGCCTAGTAGGTGATCCCATTATGTTGGGAAGATTTGGAGGAATATCTACTGAGAATTTTATTCCCTTTTGTTTCGCCAGGTTGAATCCTTCCTCGGCAAAGTTGTTGATTATTTGTGTTGGTGATATCTCTACCATTTCCTGTACGATCTGCCCCATCTCAATGCGCGGAATATCTAAAAGATCGCTGATAAGCGTAAAAAGTTCCGCGATTCTCTGACTGGATCTCTCCATCATATGCCTTTGTTTGTCATTGATTTCGCCGACAAATCCATCCAGAATAACTCTTAAGAAGCTCTGTATAGCAGAAAGAGGAGCTTTTAAATCATGTGCTGCCATGCTCAGGAAGCGCAGAAATTGCTCTTTGTCTTCTTCCAGGTTTCTTCGCTCGATTCGACATTCAGATAATGCGGTATCTGTAGACTCATGTAGTTCTGCTCTCTCTAGGGCTATGGCACCGAGGTTGGCTAAGGTACTATAGAATTCGATTTCTTTGGGTGAGAATTTTCTACGTTCTGCCGTGTAAATACGTACAATACCGATAACATCACCATGTCTAATAAGGGGAAGAGATAATATGGATACCACTCCTTCCTTCTTTGCCGCTTCTCGATATTGAATTCTGGGATCATTTATTGCATCGACTATAGCTAAAGGCTTGCCCTTGAGGGCTAAGGCCCGAAGGGAGAGGGGTTCATCCTGACTTCGTCGTGGTTCCAGTGATGGTTCCACTGAGTCAACACGAAGTGTCACCAGAACTGAGCTCAGTCGAACGAAGAGTTCTCCCTGAAGGGGACACAGGGGGTGAGGTAGATAAATCTCCACCTTTTTGTCCTTGACAAAATGCCTGTCTCTAAACTAGAGTTCCATTGTTAGGTAATGGTCATTTCAATAGCTGACTGACGCATCAAGCAGGAGGCAACGGAGAATGGAAATAACAGGGTTTCAAACAACGAATTATGAGGACAGGGTAAAAGACTCGGTTTACAAGAAAAGACTGAACAAGGTGATGACGGAAAAGGATGCGGTGGCAACATTTCTGCATGATGGCGATTCATTCTGTATCGGCGGTTTTGTCATGTGGAGGCAGGCCGAGTCCGCCATGAGGGAAATAGCCCGTCAGAAAAAGAAAAATCTCTCTCTCATCGATGAGAGCGGAGATTTGGAAGGCATTGATTTGCTGGTAGAACTGGGCATACTCGACAGGATAGATATTGCCTATTCTATTACACGACAGGTAGGCGGTATTTCCGGCACGCCGGCTATAGAGCGCTGTCTTAAGGAAGGTGTGCCACGACCGATTGAGCTGGGTGGCGTCCTGGCTACACCGGAGGACAAAGTTCAATCCGATGTGCCTCCATTGAAGATAGTGGACTGGACAAACTTTGAGATTTCACTGAGGTTCATAGCCGGGGCGTTCAATGTCCCCTTTATGCCGTGTCGTTCTTCAATCGGTACGGATATCCCCAAATATACCAAGGAAATCAAGGTAATAAATGACCCCTATGAAAACAAGCCACTCCTCCTTGTCCCGGCTTACAGGCCGGATGTGGCTTTCATCTCGGTTCACCGGGCGGACCGGCGTGGCAACGGTCAGATATGGGGCTTCAAAGGGACGGACTACTGGAAGGCCAGGGCAGCCAAGCATGTGGTCCTGCTTACTGAGGAGCTTGTTCCCACGGAAAAGATATATGAGAATCCCGGACTGACGATAATACCGGCCTATTGCACCGACGCTGTTGTCCACCTTCCTTTCAATTGTCTGCCGACGGGCGTCTACGGCTGTTACATGTCAGACTGGATAGGTTTCGTGGCTAATTTACTGCAGAGACAGACTCGGGAAGGGGCCTTGCAGTGGGTTGATGAATGGGTCTACGGCACCAAGGACCACTTTGAATTTTGTGACAAGGCGGGCTGGGAAAAAATAGATAGACTGGCTAAATCAGAACACAAGCTAAACAGGATTCCAGGGTGACAGGCATTAACGTTGTAAGGGAGACATGAAAATGGGACATTTATATACCACAAGAGAGCAATATACACCAGAGCAACTTAAAGAAATGAAGGGAAAGTATTCACCACCGGAGCTGGTATGTTGCACCGGGTCAAGGGAGGTTGAGGACAGGGAGGTGGTGTTTGTTGGTATCGGTATTTCTGACCTTGCCGGTGCTGTAGCCAAGCTGGTTCATACGCCAAATGCCATACTGGTAGCCGAGGCTGGCTATGTGGGATTTCCCAGTGTCTCTGTCTTAATCAGCCCCGCTGATAACTCAGCCGGCGCTATGGCTATGTGTCATCAGGGTCTCCCCGATATGTTCATAGACCAACAATCGGCCTTGATTGATGTCTCTTATCTTGGATTTGCCCAGATGGACAAGTTCGGAAATGTAAATGTCACTTATATAGTCGGACCACAAATAAAGATGAATGGCAGCGGTGGCGGAGGCGATATTGCCTCATCGGCAGGGAGAGTGGTATATACCGTGGAGTTTAACCCGAGACAATGGGTAGAAAAAGTTGACTATATGACGGAGGCTGGTTTCTTTGATGGCAGTCCTGATACCCGGAAAAAGGCGAATTTGGTTGGCGGAGGGCCTTCCGCGGTTATTACCAATAGAGGAGTTTTCCGATTCGACTCCGAGACCCACGAGCTGTATTTAGCCGAGGTGTTTCCCTGGCAGGACGATGAGGACATTGAGGAAGTAAAGAAGAGTTTCCCCTGGGATTTGAAAGTGGCCAAGGAACTCAAGATAATCGAACCGCCTACTGAGAGGGAACTCTGGGCACTGAGGCTAATGGATCCGAACGGTCAGTATATTATAGCCAGCATTATGGATAGGCCCATTGGTAAGATTATAATGGAAAGCAAATTTGATCTGGAAGGATATGATATATTTTTGGGGTTGATGGAAAGAGCGGCAAGAGAGGCAGTTGATTTTGTGACCTAATCCCATCCTATAATATCTACGCTCTTTTTTTGACAAGATGCTCGTATCTAGATTACAGTTTGGATAGTCAGATATACTGAGTTTTGTTGCATAGTTAGGAAGGAGGAAGACTAAATTGACTATGGCACTCGAGGGTCTCAAAGTCATCGACTGTTCACAGGTGGCCGCTGTGCCAATGTGCGCCCGCATCCTTGGTGATTTCGGGGCGGATGTCATCAAGATTGAGAACCCGACCACGGGCGATTACTGGCGAAGTTTTAAGGATGCACAACTAGAAGCGGGTTTCGGTTGGCCGTCCGAGTTCGACTTTAATTTTGAGAACTTCAACCGAAACAAGCGGAGCTGCACCCTTGACCTTACCACAGAGGACGGGCGTGCCATCATCCACAAGATGATAAAGGAGGCTGATGTTTTTGTCAGCAACCTGCGGACGTTCGAGCTGGAGAGGTTCCAGCTGGAGTATGAGACACTGAACAAGATGAACCCACGGCTTGTCTGGGGGAATGTCAATGGTTATGGTAAGGAGGGCCCGGACAAAGATCTGCCAGCCTATGACACCACCGCCTTCTGGGCGCGTTCCGGGTTTCCCCAGCTGATGTCCCAGCCCGGTGTTCCCGTCATGGGTTACCGGGTAGCTATCGGCGATAATGTAGCCGGCATGAGTCTGGCTTTTGGTATTATGCAGGCCCTCTATACCAGAGAGAAGACAGGTGTTGGTGAGCGAGTGGATGTCTCACTGTTCCATACCGGGTTCTTTCAGATTGGGTATGACACTTCGGCTGCCCTCATCACCGGGATGGACGTTGCTGACTGGCGTGCCCCCGACCCGCCGATGGAGTTGCAGCAGCAGGCTCTTATGGCGATAATGCAGATCCAGGCTTTCTATGCCGACCGGATTAAGGTTCGCAATCCGATAAGCGGCATGTACGTAACCAAGGACTCGAGAACTCTGGCTTTTGTTATTCTGCAGCCCGACCGCTACTGGGCGAGATTCTGTAATGCCGTTGGTAGACCGGACCTGGCCGAAAATCCCAAATACCAGACAATGGAAGGACGGTCTGAAGATGCCGCCGAGCTGCGGCAGATATTTACAGAGATATTTATGAGCAAGACCTATGAAGAGTGGCGCCCTCTGCTCAAAGATATCCCGTATGCCCCTCGCCAGACCATTAAAGAAGCTGTTAATGACCCCCAGGCGCTGGCGAGTGGCTGCTTTGTTGAATATGACCACCCAACCCAGGGGCGTATTAAGCAGGTAGCCAATCCGGTGATGATGGGTAAGTACCCTGCCAGTGTCAGGATGGCGGCTCCGGAGTTTGGCCAGCATACCGAGGAGGTCCTGCTTGAGTATGGTTATACCTGGGAGGACATCGCCCGCTTTAAAGATAAAGGCACTATCGCCTGATTCATATAGGGTGGCAAAAAGTAACGTACCGGCTGAGAGTAATCATTACCTCAGCCGGTAGTTTTTTAAGTTCCGTGTTGGTAAAAATCGTGTCCATATCTCTGAATCACCCCTTTTTATCCTTGACAAATTGACTGAATTTGCACTAGAGTTTCGCTATTACGATAATGCCGCTATTCCATTTGTAACAGAAAGGAGAGAAGAAACATGACTATGGCACTTGAGGGTATCAAAGTTATCGATTGCTCCCAGGTGGCTGCGGTGCCAATGTGCGCTCGCATTCTCGGTGACTTCGGGGCGGACGTAATCCACGTTGAAAACCCGACTACGGGTGACTACTGGCGGGTCTTCAAGGACGCTCAGGCAGAGCAGGGTGGTGCCTGTCCGTCCGATTTCGACTACAACTGGGAGAACTTTAATCGTAATAAACGGAGCTGCACCGTCGACCTCAGCACGGAGAGCGGACGTGCCATCATCCATAAAATGGTGAAAGAGGCCGATGTATTCCTCAGCAACCTGCGGACTTTTGAATTGGAGAGGTTCCAGGTAGACTATGAGACACTGAGCAAGATAAATCCGCGTATAATCTGGGGTAATGTCAACGGGTACGGCAAAGAAGGCCCTGATAAGGACCTGCCTGCCTATGATGCTACCGCCTACTGGGCGCGGGCTGGAATTCCTTTCGCAATATCCCAGCCTGGCATTCCCACATATGGTTACCGGCCGGCTATCGGTGATAATGTCGTCGGAATGTCTCTTGCCTATGGTATAGCACAGGCGCTGTATGTCAGGGAGAAGACCGGTGTCGGGCAGCAAATTGATGTCTCATTGTTGCATACCGGCCTCTTCCAGATAAGTTTCGATGTTTCGGGAACACTCATTACCGGTCTTGACCGTGATGACTGGATGGAACAGCCGCCGCAGGAAATGATCCAGCAAGCATTGATGGCTGCTATGCAGATAATGGGATTCTACAGTGCCAGGTATAACAGTCCGATAAGCGGCATGTACATGACCAAGGATGGAAGGGCCTTGATATTTGTTATTCTGCAGCCTGACCGCTACTGGGCGAGATTCTGTAATGCCGTCGGGAGACCGGACTTGGCCGAAAATCCCAAATACCAGACAATAGAGGGTCGGGCTGAGGATGTGGCCGAATTACGACAGATATTCACGGAAATATTCATGACCAAGACCTATGAGGAATGGCGCCCCCTTCTGGAAGGGATACCGTATGCACCCAACCAGAGTCTTAAGGAGGTTACAAAAGACCCACAGGCGATAGCGAGCGGCTGCTTTGTTGAATATGACCATCCCATTCGAGGGCGTATCAAACAGGTAGCCAATCCGGTGATAATGAGCAAGACACCGGCCAACGTCCGAATGCCGGCTCCGGAGTTCGGGCAACATACCGAGGAGGTCCTGCTTGAGTATGGTTTCTCCTGGGAAGACATTGCTCGCTTTAAAGATGAACGTGCCATAGCCTAGTCGACCTTCAGAATATAGCAAGATAAAAGACCAGCCGGGGGACAATCTTGACCTCGGTCGGTCTTTTGTTTAATCCGATCGTTCCTGTGATTATAGCTAATAACGCCTGATTCTCTTTGTAATGAAGTTGAAATACGGTTCAACTTGTCAGAGTTCTAACCTGTACTCATTCGAAGAGTCCGTGAATCAATGTTAGAATAGTACCGGGAGAAGATGAGAAATAATGATTGAGGACTTTGTAGCTCACCTGGCCAACCTGTTGCCCTTCGGGTATGCGTTTGGCCTCGGTATGGTGACTGCCGTAAGCCCCTGTAGCATCGCCATGTTACCTGCCTATATTTCCCTGCATCTGGGAACCGGTGAGAAGGACTACTGGGACAGGTCCTGGCTCTGGCGGTTCGGACGGGCACTGGTGATGGGTGGTTTTATGACGTTGGGGTTCATAGCCCTTTTTGGCCTTGTCGGGGCTGTCATGTCTCCGATCGGAGAACTGTTGAAGCCCTATATCGAATGGGTGAACGTCGTTGTTGCCATACTGCTCATACTGCTGGGTGTCTATATCCTGTTTGGAGGTCATGTCTACGTAAATCTGCCGGCGCGTTTGGCTAACCGGCTCGGTCAGTCGGGTAGTATCGGTGTCAAGGGATTCCTCTTCTTCGGTATTGCCTATGGCCTGGCGGCCTTGAGCTGTTCAATTCTCCTCTTCACCGGGATGGTGGTGACGGCTTATAGCAGCGGAGGCTTTGCCAACGCATTCTGGCAGTTCCTCCTGTTTGCTCTCGGTATGGGGCTTGTTATTACTGTGGTTACAATAGCTTCGGCACTTCTCAAGGAGACGGTTAACCGATGGCTGAATCGTCTGGTACCGGTGGTAACCCGGTTCAGTGGGCTCCTGCTCGTTTTTGCCGGTGGTTATATGATATATTACTGGTTTGTCATCGGTGATATTCTGGGTTAAGGATGCGGTGGTAGGGAGTAATGAGTAAATTATCAGAACACGCGTCATCTCGCAGAACCTGGATAATCTGTGGCCTGCTGGTAATTGTTTTTCTGGGATTGCTGGCAGCTCAGGCTTGCCTGCCGGTTGGCACTCAGATAGGTAACCGGGCACCGGACTTTGCCCTGGTCGACCTCGGAGGCAATACCGTGCGTCTCAGCGACTTTCGGGGTAAGGTGGTATTTCTGAACTTCTGGACTACCCAGTGTCCGGCCTGCCGTGCCGAGATGCCGGATATGGAGGACCTCTACCAGGAATACAAGGACGAAGATGTAGTAGTAATCGGCGTCGATATTCTGGAATCGGAGAGTACCGTAAGAGACTTCGTTGAAGAGAACGAATATAGCTGGACATTCGTACTCGATGCCAACGGTGAGGTATATATACAATACGGGGTCATCTATATACCGGCCAGCTTTTTCATTGATAAAGACGGTATCATCCGGGCGACCAGAGTTGGTTCCATGAGCCTGACTATGATGGAAGCCAATCTGGCTGAGGCTATGAAATAGCCACAATTGTGCAATTGAAGCCCCTTCCGTGACAGGATATACTGGTAATACAGACTATTCCCATTGGATGTATCATGCCGCAGTTTGAGATTGTTTCTTATTTCGGGATGACCGGCGACCAGCCTCAGGCCGTTGATGAACTGGTGAGAGGACTGGAGCAGGGATTTAATAAGCAGACGCTGCTGGGTGTTACCGGTAGTGGCAAGACCTTCACCATGGCTAATATCGTCCAGCGTGTCCAGAGACCGGCCCTGGTCATCTGCCACAATAAGACCCTGGCTGCTCAATTATATTCCGAGTTCAAGGAGTTCCTGCCGAATAACGCCGTCGAATACTTTGTCAGCTACTATGACTACTACCAGCCCGAGGCCTATGTTCCCCGGACAGATACCTATATCGAAAAGGAAGCTGACATAAATGAAGAGATTGATAAGCTGCGCCATGCTGCCACCAGGTCGCTCTTCGAGCGACGTGACGTGCTGATTGTCGCCTCGGTGTCCTGCATCTACGGTCTGGGTGAACCGGAGGAATACCGTAGCTTCGTTCTTAATTTCAAAAAAGGTGAGACCTACAACCGGCAACGGGTCCTGCACCGACTGGTTGACATGCAGTATGAGCGTAACGATTACGACTTTACTCGGGGGAAATTCCGCATCCGGGGTGATACCCTGGAGATTCAGCCGTCTTACGAAGAAATTGCACTGCGGGTGGAGTTCTTCGGTGATGAGATTGAGCGTATTGTCGAGATGGACCCGCTGACCGGGGAGTTGCTGACGGAACTGGAGTCGGTGGACATCTACCCGGCCAAGCACTTTGTCACCTCGCAGGAGAAGCTTACGCTGGCGCTTGAAAACATTGAACAGGAACTGGCAGAACGGCTCCACGAGCTGCGAAAACAGGACAAATTACTGGAGGCGGCCCGGCTGGAGACCCGCACCAACTACGATATCGAGATGCTCCGCGAGGCGGGATACTGCGCCGGGGTTGAGAACTACTCGCGGCACCTGGCCCAGCGTGCTGCCGGTAGCGCCCCCTGGACACTACTCGACTACTTCCCCGAAGATTTCCTGTTGTTTATCGATGAATCGCACATGAGCCTGCCCCAGATTCGCGGCATGTATCACGGCGACCGCTCCCGCAAGGAGACGCTGGTGGAATATGGCTTTCGTCTGCCATCGGCCCTGGATAATCGCCCGTTGAACTTCGCCGAGTTCGAGGCTAGGATTAATCAGGCAGTCTATGTGTCGGCGACGCCGGGGCCTTATGAACACGAGCACAGCCAGCAGATAGTCGAGCAACTGGTCCGTCCTACCGGCCTGCTCGAACCCACTGTTGAGGTCAAGCCGACCAAGGGTCAGATTGACGACCTGATGGAGCAGATTAGAGTGCGGGTTGACCGGGGCGAGCGCTGCCTGGTGACCACCCTGACCAAGAGGATGGCCGAAGAACTGGCCGACTACCTGATTGAGTTGGGGATTAAGACACACTACCTCCATTCTGAAATCGAGACCCTGGAGCGGGTTGAGATTCTGCGTGACCTCCGTCTCGGTGTCTATGACGTCGTCGTTGGCATAAACCTCCTCCGTGAGGGGCTCGACCTGCCGGAGGTCAGCTTGGTGGCTATTCTGGATGCTGATAAAGAGGGTTATCTGAGGTCGGAAGGTGCGCTGGTCCAGACGATGGGTCGGGCGGCCCGTCATATCGATGGTCACGTTATCATGTATGCCGATACCATTACCCGGTCGATGCAGGCGGCCATGGATGAGACACAGCGCCGCCGCCGGATACAGGAGGAGTATAACCGGGAGCATGGCATTACGCCTCAGGGTATCCGGAAGGCAATTAAGGATATTACGGAACGGGTACATGCTGTGGCCGAGACCCGTACCCCTTACACGGCAACACCTGTCGCTAAAGAGGATATTGCCCGCCTGATAAAAGACTTGGAAGCGCAGATGAAAGCGGCGGCGAGAAGCCTGGAGTTTGAGAAAGCAGCACTACTGCGCGACCGAATTATCGAGCTGCGGCGTCAGGAATAACCGAACGGAATAATCCTCATGTTTCTTTGACATTTTTCCGCCAGCCAATTATGATGCAAAGATGATACCAGCACCGACATTGGTTGTAACCCTCGAGCAATCAGGGGTGGACAAGTACAGCCAGGAACTGGCCCGAAGGTTACCTTTCAAGACAATAGAAAGCCGACGTTACCTGTCGCTGCGACAGGTACTCCATATGGCGCGCGTTATCTGGACAGAGAAGGGCACTGTTCACCTGCCGAACCAGCACTTCGCCAGGTATGCTATCTTCCGTCGTCGGCCCTTTATAGTCACCGTACATGACATTGCCAGGTTCCGTTTTGGGTTCGACCCTGAGACTTTTATCGAGCGCCTGATGCTTAAGCTCGACGTTCTCGGTATCAGGCGGGCCACTCATATCATTGCCACATCACAACATACCAAAGACGATTTGGTAAACTACCTGGGGATACCTAAAGACAGGATTAGCGTGGTTTATGATGGGACGAATTGCGGCGTATTCAAACCTCGTAACGAGGAGAACCACAATGGCAGGTACATCCTCTACGTCGGCTCAGAGAGACCGAGGAAGAACCTTGGCAGGCTCTTTGAGGCCTTTGCCGAGCTTAAGCAGGAGTTTACCGACCTGAAGCTGGTTAAAGTGGGGCCGGTGGGGAGGAGTCAGGATTACCGGTGGGACGTTATGCAAAGATTGAACAGCCTCGCGATAGCAGACGACGTCGTCTTTGTTGATTACGTCCCGGAAGCGGAACTAGCTGATTATTATACGTCGGCGCAGTTGCTCGCGTATCCATCTTTCTATGAAGGTTTCGGGCTGCCGCCTCTGGAGGCGATGTGCAGTGGCTGTCCCGTAGTTACCTCGAATACCTCGTCCTTACCTGAGGTTGTCGGTGAGGCTGGTATCATGGTTGGTCCCAATGATACCGGTGGCTGGGTGGAAGCGATTCGGCGGGTGCTGACTGACCGTGACCTCAGAGATAATATGATCAAGAAGGGATTGGAGCAGGCGAGGAAGTTCTCGTGGGACAAGACGGCGTCGGAAACACTGGCGGTATATCGCAAGCTCGGCGCTGCCTAGACTGGTGTTATGGAAAGGCAACCGGATAGCGATGAAACGAGACAGGAACGACGTGAAAAGAAGCTCAGGAAGAAGCGTGAGCATGTACGCAAACATGGCAGGAGTCTGGCTTCTATATATAGAGATGCTATCCTGAAGCGACTGAAACGCGGGGGGTGACGGATATGAAGGAGATTGTATCGGACCCGAATCTGGTGGCTTATTGCGGTCTCTATTGCGGTGCTTGCCGGTCGTATTTAAGAGAGAAGTGCCCGGGTTGCCATGACAATGAGAAGGCGAAGTGGTGCAAGATAAGGGTGTGTTGTATCGATAATCAGTATCTGTCCTGTGCCGACTGCAAACAGTATGATAATCCCAAAGACTGCAAGATGTTCAATAATTTCATGGCCAAGCTGTTCGGTCTAATCTTCCGCTCCGACCGACCTGGCTGTATTCAGCAGATAAAAGAACTGGGTATTCAGGGCCACGCTGATAACATGACCGAGCTCAAGCGGCAGAGTATCAAAAGATGACAGAAAGCCTTTTTGCCATTCTGTAGCAGCGTAGTTCCTTCGTCAGCCCTTTTTATGAATATCTTGCGCCATCTGTAAACGTCGCGGTTACATCGCCTTATAAACCAAGTCCCACGTTGAATAATATCTTTATCAGGTAAACAATGCCCGGTATGAGGACCGATACGGAAAACCTGCGTAAAATACTGGCGTTATAGGGCCACTCAGGGGCTTCCCGGACACGCCGCTCATAGATGCCCCAGGCAGCTACGGCGGAGTAAAGCCTGTCCATTTCCTCCTGGCGGCCATGTATTGCCGCCTCTCTTAGTTCGCGGGTAACCTCCTCGAGATGATTCTGGGCCAGGTCGTGTTCACGCCTCTTGGCTCCGGCCATAACGTTGTGGGTATTCCACATGGAGAGAAAGAACAGTAACACCGTCACGCCGACCAGAATCGAGTAAATAGTAATGCTCTGCCATGCAAGCAGGCTCTCGATGGACTGGAATATCAGGCTCAGGCTTATACCGCCGATGAAAGCGAATGTGATGCCCATACTGTAGCGGGCGATGGGTACCAGGTCGGTATTGAATATATCAAGATTGAGGTGTTGCCGGCTGAGCATATTGAGACGTCGTGTACCGCTTAACCCGTCATATATCAGCCAGCTCAACATGACAAACATGAGCAGGGTTACGACTGATGCATACACATCCAGCCACTGATCAACCCAGAGCCATGGACGTTCTAAGCTCAGCCAGAATATGGCGCCCAGGAATACAGCCGTCCATTCCCATCGGCGATTCGGTGCTATAATTATCGGCGTGTTTGTGCCCTCCTCAGAGGGTAATAGTGATTGAAAAGCCTGGACAGCTCGCTCCTCAAATCGCTGCATGAATGGATATATCGACAGGATGTAGATTATGATAACCGGCGGGCCCATAAACCCCCGCCAAAATTCCCAGTCGGCCAGGTTAGAGAAAACCCCGTCGAGAAGTGTGGACAGAATAAGGGCTAATAGCAGTACACCTGCAACAATAGCCGTAACCCAGCGCCACGGTAACCGAGAGCGTTTTATTAGTTCTACAAGCAAAGGGAGAGCAGGAGTCTCTTTTATCATGTGTCCTCTACAGATTTACTTTCTTGTTATTGATACAGTATTCTTGCTTCTGTGAAGTGTTGGTTCACATTGGGCTTGCCTGACCTACTCTTGGTATCTTCTCTGCCCAGAGGTAAAACAGCCAGATTGTCACGGCGCATTAATTATTAGTAAATCAATATGTGATAGGGTGTCTAATCTTCTCACCTGATTGTTATATTACCGCTACCTGTGCGTGCAATAAGCGTCGCTTCACCGTTGCCGACAGTCCCTATTAGCCGATGTTCTGACTGTTCACTCACTGTTACCGGCAAGTCGCATCTCACCCTACCTTGGCTCTCAATCTCAAGGTCCAGTGATAGACTTGGCGAGCCAGTTATTTCCATTGTAATCGAGCCATTGCCTACACTCACGTTATTATCATTACCAGGAGTTAGCTCACCCTCGAATGAAATACCTCCATTACCAGCGCTTAAAGTAAAGGATCCTGTTGCACCTGTTATACTGATATCACCGTTGCCGGTGTTCATCCTGAATAATCCTGCCGCACCTGTCACCTTGATGTTACCGTTGCCGATATTTAAATCATAAGAACCTTCTATATCACTCAGGGTGATACTGCCGTTACCGATATTCCCCGTAATATCGCCATTGGTCTCTTTTAGCTTTATTGACCCGTTGCCAGAATTCACCTGTCCTGACGCTTGCACACTGGCTACATCCACATCGCCGTTCCCGGTATTTAATTCAAACCCGGTGTTTTCAGGTACGGTGACAGTGACGTTTGCTCTACTACCGGTCTGGGTCTCTGCGATAATCGTTATCACGTCGCCTACCTGTGAGACTGTGTAATCA
>Ga0209536_100010709_pt1 | contig 13492 bp, 10 predicted proteins | sample DeeMarSeWOR28_12_FD_187461 | JGI IMG/M metagenome (GOLD analysis project Ga0209536, IMG submission 187461) | Marine sediment microbial communities from White Oak River estuary, North Carolina - WOR-2-8_12 (SPAdes) (version 2) | ecosystem: Environmental > Aquatic > Marine > Intertidal zone >...
CGATACCATGATGTTGATAGAAATGATTTCGAATCCCTTCTTCGATGGTCTGATGCATCCAGAAGGCCGACTGCCGTTTCCTGTTCTGATCAAACCAGGACTGTTCTTTAACGAATTTGAAATATTCCTGTATCATTGACCAGATCTCATCAAGACCTTCTTTCTTAAAGGCGGAACAAGATAATACCACCGGCGTCCAGCCGGATTCTGCCGGAGGATAATAATGCAGGGCATTCGAGAATTCTGTGCGTGCCAGCTCTGCCCGCCTGAGATTATCCCCGTCGGCCTTCGTGATGGCAATTGCATCAGCCATTTCAACAATACCTCGCTTTATACCCTGTAACTCATCTCCAGATCCAGGTAACATAAGCAGCAGGAAGAAATCTACCATGGAATATACGGCCGTTTCAGATTGTCCAACACCCACGGTTTCTACAAAAATAGTATCAAATCCAGCCGCTTCACAGAGTGTGATGGTTTCCCTGGTTTTTCGGGCAACCCCACCCAATGAACCTGCTGATGGCGAAGGCCGAATGAATGCCATTGGATTTCCCGACAGCTTTTCCATCCGGGTTTTGTCTCCCATGATGCTGCCACCAGACCGCTTGCTGCTCGGATCGATGGCCAAAACAGCCAGTTTTTTTCCCGATTGAATGATCAGGTCACCAAATTCTTCAATAAATGTACTTTTACCAACGCCAGGCACTCCTGTAATGCCGATACGCAGAGCCTGACCACTATATGGCAGGCATTGATCAATGATTTCATCAGCCAGTAACTGATCGGCTGGTAAAGTGCTTTCAAGGATGGTGATGGCCCGGCTTAAAATGAGGGGATCCTTATCCAAAATGCCGGAAACGTATTCCCTGGCCTGAAGCTTTCTTTTCTTTTTTTTGCGAATCAGATCGAATGCTTCCCTATGAATTGAAGGAGGAGGTGGAACACCATTCTGAATGCTCAGAGTGGGTTTACTTTTGCGTTTCTTCTGATGCTTATCCTCCATGATACTGCGAAGTTAATGATTATTCACCATAATAATGGGCTTGTGAATGCATTATCATTTTTGTAGAACTTCTAAGAGATTCAGGCCCAACACATCATCTGAAGACCGTTTTTTTTGGGGAGCCCGGGATTTGCAGTTATAATTTGGCTATGGGTTGATTTCGACTTTTTTAGCTGAAATGCGCATCCAGGATGCCGGTGATCTGGGAGGGTGTCTGGATGCTGGAGGTGGCTTTGACAACCTTGCCGTTTTTGTAGTACACGGTAAATGGCAGCCCCATAAAGCCGGCACATTCCGGCAATTGTTTTATTATGGATGCTGCAGAAATGTCGAATTCCATATCGTAGAATGCGACCTGGGGATAGGCACTTTCGAGTTCTATCATGGTACTGTATACCGGAATACACATGGGCCCCATGCGTCCACAACAGATCATGACATTCTCATTTTCTTCAAGGGCCTTATAATAATCGTCTTCAGATAATATGTGTTTCAGATTGGTTTGCAACATGGTTTATCGTATTAAAGTATATAAATATTTAGATGCAAATTTAGGAAGTCCGTACGAAAAAAAAAAGCGCCTTTAACAGCGCTTCCAATTCGTGCATGAATATCCTATTTTGTATCTGGAGCAGCCACTTCCCCCGAAACTCTGAGGATGACATTTGGGGATGCAGGATCATTGGTAATAATGGTGATGGATTTGTTCTGACGACCCACCCGTGTGCCCGAACTGAAAATGGCTTTGATACTGCTGCTCTGACCCGGTTTAATGGTTTTTTCCCTTGGGGAAACCGCCGTGCATCCACAACTGGAGGATACCTTCCGGATCAATAGATCGGACTGTCCTGAATTTTTGAATACAAACTCATGTTCAACAGTTGCGCGTTGTTTCATATTCCCGAAATTGAAAACCTTTTCTTCAAATTCGATCTTGGGCGCACGGGCACGTTCCGCAGCTGACATGCCATCAAAATCTTCAGTGATGGTGGCGGATATGGTCATCCGATTATTGGGTTTAGACTCTCCGTTATAAAGAATATTCACGCGGTCCACAACGAATCCCCAGTCATTTACTTTACTGGCATCATACCGGCCTTCAATGATGCCTTTTTCATTGGGTTTAACGGTTTCAGGAACCGCTTTTAGCTGCAGATGATCCGGCACTCTATCAAACGTGATGGTTTGCGTTTCGCCTGACGTATTAATAAATGCCAGGTTCATGGTTTTGGTCTGGTCCTTGATCACTTTAACAAATGCAAAATGGTTTGATTTATACCTGATGGGCCCCATTTCATAAGGATAATCATCTTCTATGGTTCTGGGCTTTGGTATGACATTACCAGTAATGCGAAGGCTTACCACTTTTGGCTCACCGTTAGAATAGACGGTGATGGACTTGTTGAACTTGTTGGGCCTGTTTTTTGGATCATAGGCCACTTTGATATAGCCCTTTTCGCCCGGTTTTATAGGCGCTTTGGTCCAACTGGGCGTCGTGCAGCCACAAGAGGCCGTCACCTGACTGATGATGAGGGGTTGGTTACCCGTATTGGTAAACTGGAAATCATATTCTGCAACCCCGCTTTCTTCTTTTATGTCACCAAAATCATAAACTTTCTTCTCAAATGCAAGATTGGGGCCCACCTGTTGGCCAAAAACCAGAAATGGAGCAATACATAAGAAGATGGCTAAAACGCTTTTATTTAAAGTTTTCATGGTTTGGTATTATTATTGAGATTGACATTTGGTAATCCCCATGCAAGGTTCATACCATTTAACGGATCAAAATTAATAAAGTTTAAATTTGTATGCCAGATTACATTCAAATATTATGAATTTCACTTATATTTAGGATTCCTGTCATGATTGTTATGATTCATTTATAATTTTGGTGACTGAGTCTCCAAAAAAGAGGTGGTTTTGGTAATTATGCGGAGATTTTATTGGACATTCCTTTTTTTATTATTTCTTGCCTTCCCGGTTTCAGGGCAGTTTTATAATGGTTTGCAGATGACCTTCGGTAAAAACCGGGTCCAGTTTAACGATTTCTACTGGTCATTCTACCGGTTTGAACAATTCGATACATATTTTAATGAATTTGGCCGCGAGCTGGCAAATTATACCGGAAGATATGCCAATAAGAAACTTACCGAGTATGAAGATTTTCTCGATTACAGGTTGGACAGACGACTGATATTCTTGATCTATAACAAGTTGTCTGACTTCAGACAGAGTAATATCGGATTGGTTACAGGTGATGAAACCTACAATCTCGGCGGCATATCCACCATCATCGAGAATAAGGTTTTCCTCTTTTATGAAGGGGATCACAGACAATTTGATCAGCAGATCAACAAAGCGATTTCCTACGCATTGCTCAATGAAATGCTGAATGCCGACAACAGGGGCCGGACAAAAAATTCTTCCAAGATGGACCTGCCCGATTGGTATTTTGAAGGATTGGTATCATTTCTATCTAACAACTGGGATTTTGAGAAGGAAAATTATGTGAAAGACGGTATTTTGTCCGGACGGTATAAAAAGCTTCATCGGCTGGAAAAAGAGGATGCAGAACTGGCGGGTCATTCCTTTTGGAAATTCGTTGCAGACACGTATGGTATTAACATTATTCCCAATGTCATTTACATTACCAAGATCAATAACAACTTTGAAAAAGGATTGTATTATGTGCTTGGGGTCCCGCTTAAGGAGTTGAATGATGCCTGGGTGAAATACTATTCTGAAAAATTTGCTTCTGATGATGAGATCAGGAATCAGCCAACCGGAGATAAAATTGTTGAAAAGCCGAAACGGAAGCGGACCTACATGGATATTGAAGTGAGTCCGGATGGTGAAAACATTGCGTATGTAACCAATGAAATGGGCCGATATATTGTCTGGATTTACAATATTCCATCGGGCAAGTCGAAGAAAATATACCGGAAGGAACCCAAAGTCGAACAGATACTTGATTATTCCTATCCCATCCTGGCATGGCATCCCACCGGTCAGATCCTGACCATGATTACCGAGGAGAAGGGGGGGCTGGATTTGATTTACTACCGGACCCGCACAAAGAAGATCGAACGTAAAAACTTATTATACTTCGATAAGATCCTTGACTTTTCATACTCGCCGGATGGCACGAAATTTATCTTTTCTGCCATGAAAAATGGACTGACAGATCTGTACCTGTTTGATATTGCTGCCTCAACGCATGAGCAACTGGTCTATGATCTTGCTGATGACCTGTATCCTGAGTTTTCAGCGGATGGGAATTCTGTGGTGTTTACCTCGAACCGGATCAATGACACCATCCAGTTTGGACGTGAATACAATAAAGAAGTCGGCCTGAACTTTAATCTTTTCGTATATGATATTCAGAACCGGTCCAATGTATTGACACGTTTGCCGGAAGGAGAGTATATTGATAAAACCTACCCCGAGGTTTATGAAGAGAATGAATTTATTTACCTGGGTGATCAGTCGGGCGTGATAAACCGTTACCATGCTACCTTTGATAGTGTCATCAGCTATATTGATACCACCATTCACTACAGGTATTTTACAGAATCGGAACCCCTGACCAACTATTCAAGGAATATCCTGGAATCCGATTATGATCAATCCACCAAACTTTATGGTGAAGTCGTTTTTGAAGAGGGTCGTTACAATATGTATTTTGACAGACTTTATCCAGAGGATCTGTTCTATGTAGATCCTCCTGAGAGTACAGCATACCGTAACCAGCGTTCACAGGAATTATTCGAAAAAGATAGTGTGGAGCAGTTGCGTCAGCGGCTTATCGAGGAAGACAGGAGGATGCGCGATACCTTAACCAAACCCCTCTATGCCTATTTTGAAACCGATGAATTGGTGGATATTAATAATTATATTTTCGAAGAGGAAAAAGAAAATTTTTACCAGCAAAAACTGAAAAAGAGTGATATTGAAATTGATCTGGATACGGTGGCCCTTCCCATGCCGCCTGTGCGGATATATGAAACATCGTTTTATCAGAATTACTTGGCCAACCAGATTGACTTCAATTACCTTACCAATTCCTATCAGGCGTTCAACGGTAGTGGCTATTATTTCAATCCCGGGATTGGATTCATGTTCAACATTGGAACCAAAGACCTGTTTGAAGATTATAAGATAACCGGAGGATTCCGTTTTGGCGGGAATTTCGATAGCAACGAATACCTCGTCAGTTTCGAGAACTTAAAGAAACGGATTGATAAACAATTGGTATTCCACCGACAGGCCTTTAAATCTTATGTTGACAATTTCTCACTGACCCAGGTAAAGGTCCACACCAACCAGCTATTTTACAGCATGAAATATCCCTTCAATCAGGTAATGGCCCTGAAAGGGACAGTGAGTCTGAGAACCGACAGGCAGGTGTATCTTGCCACGGACCGGACCAACCTTTTTGAGGAAAATATTTTTATTTACTGGGGAAATTTCAAACTGGAATACATTTATGATAATACCCGGTACCGGGGGATCAACCTTTATAACGGCACCCGTTTTAAGATTTTTGGCGAGGTGTACCGTCAGCTTGATCGTAAGAAATCCGATGTGTTTATTATCGGCGGTGATTTTCGGCATTATCTGAGAATCCACCGGGATTTGATCTGGGCCAATCGCTTCGCAGCCAGTACATCATTCGGTCATAATAAACTCATTTATTATATGGGTGGTGTCGATAACTGGTTCAATATCTTTAATGTCGAAAACATATTTGACCGGTCGGTTCCAATTGATTATACCCAGAATTATGTATTCCAGTCAGTGGCAACCAACATGAGGGGTTTTAAACAGAATATTCGAAATGGAAATAGCTTTGCTCTGATCAATACAGAAATCCGTTGGCCGATAATCCGGTACTTTGCCAATCATCCTATTTCAAGCAAATTTCTGAATAATTTCCAGGTGGTTGGATTTGCTGATATCGGAACCGCCTGGACGGGCTTAAATCCATATGGTGGTGAAAACTCATATGACCAAAAGGTGATTGAGAATGGGCCTGTGAAAGTCATCCTTCAGTCCAACAAGGAGCCCATCGTAGCCGGTTATGGTATCGGTGCACGGACGGTTGTGTTCGGATATTTTATCCGCCTGGACTGGGCCTGGGGCCTGGAGAACTGGAATGTCCAACCCATGATCTTTTACTTGTCCCTGAGCCTCGATTTTTAACAGCGATATCATTATCGGAATAATCCGGGCGTGGCGCATGGCCTCATAACTCGGTTGGTTATTTAAGATTAAAATCACCGTTTTGAAACAGGAAATCCAAAAGAAAGCATCGGAATATTTTAGAGAAGTCCGGGATTTTCGAAGACATTTTCACAAACATCCGGAATTATCTTTCCATGAATTTGAAACCTCAAATTTCATCTCCCAAAGATTGGCAGAGTGGGGTATTGAGCACCGGAAAGGCCTGGTTAAGACAGGCATTGTTGGCATCATCAGAGGCCGGAATCCTGGGAAAAGGGTCATTGCCCTGCGTGCTGATATGGATGCCCTGCCCATATTGGAAGAAAATAATGATCCATGGAAATCAACCAATGATGGGGTGATGCATGCATGTGGACATGATGTACATATGTCTTGCCTGATGGGGGCTGCCAAAATACTGCAGAATATAAGGGACGCGTGGGAAGGCACCATCATGGTAATTTTCCAACCGGGTGAAGAGTTGCTGCCCGGGGGTGCCAGGCTGATGATAGAGGAAGGTGCTCTGAAGGATCCCAAACCGGATGTGGTATTGGCCTTGCACGTGCAACCCGACATTCAGACCGGTAAAGTGGGTTTCCGGCCGGGGATTTATATGGCATCCAATGATGAAGTATATATGACTGTCAGGGGGCGGGGGGGGCATGCGGCCTTACCCCACCAGGTAACAGATACCGTTCTGATCGCATCCCATATCGTGGTGGCACTGCAGCAAATTGTCAGCCGGAATGCGAATATTTCAATACCCACCGTATTGTCATTTGGAAAGATGATGGCCCAGGGGGCCACCAACGTCATTCCCGATGTGGTAAATCTGGAGGGAACCTTCAGGACCATGGATGAAAAGTGGCGCATGGAAGCCCATCAGAAAATGAAACACATTGCCTGTGCAACAGCCGAAAGTATGGGAGGTACCTGTGAAATGGATATCCGAACTGGCTATCCCGTTTTGGTCAATGATCCGGTCATTACAAGGATTTCGCAGGAACTGGCCAGAAACTATCTGGGAACGGAAAATGTCCATGATCTGGAGTTGAGGATGACCTCAGAAGATTTTGCATTTTATAGCCAGATCTTTCCTTCCTGCTTTTTCAGGCTCGGTGTGGGTGGTCCTGGTTTGAAGGACATGTCTGCCCTGCATACAGCAACATTTAGAATCGATGAAAAAGCGCTGGAGATTGGAATGGGCATGCTGGCCTGGCTGGCTTTTTCTCATGTGTCGTAACCTTCTCAGTAAGGTCTGTAAAAACATGTTTTGTAATATTTTTTTTAATGCATGAGATTATATGAATAGTTGTATATTTGTCAATTGAATCAAATCATATAACGTAATCTTAAACAAAAATCAATAAAAATGGCATACGTAATTAATGATGACTGCACCGCTTGTGGCACTTGTATTGATGAATGTCCGGTTGAAGCTATTTCCGAGGGTGATATTTATGTTATAGATCCAGATCTATGTACCGACTGTGGGGCATGCGCAGATGTGTGTCCTGTAGAAGCGATCCATCCTGAGTAATTCGAATTAAGCACCAATACCAGTTATACCGCAATCATTGATTGCGGTTTTTTTATTCAGGATTATATTTGGCGTCATTCAGGATGTCCTGATAATTGGTATTGTTCATTAACTCTTTGAGCGAAACTTCGGGATGCCGTTCCATATATCCAAGGATGATTCTCCAGCCCAGCCATGCAGCCGCTTTCCCAGGCGATTCTTTTGGGAAGAAACTGGTAAAAGGGGCATCACCAGTCAACTTTCGAATCGTTAAATGGTCGGTATTGAAAAGTAGTTTGTTCTCAACAAGGTAGGTCCACATGGCACCTTCATTTGCGATACACCATTGCAATTGCTCCGGCGTAAAGCCCATAATCAAATGATCTTCCTCGTCTGGTATCATAGACTTTACAAAATACCTGAGCTTCCCTTCATATAGAATGTTGTTCAGAACATTATTTGAAATTTGCTGGCCCGTATTCCCTTCAAAGCTAAATTCAGTGCTGCCCCAGGCATACAGGCAATCCGACAGGATCTTTTCAGGGATCATATTGATTCGTATATAATTTGGAATTCCGATTTGACCATAATATTTATAGTCTGTTCCCAAATACCGATCCAGTCCAATGGCAAGAACATTGGTGTCGACCAGGATAGAGGTGTTGAATCCTGAAATAAACGTAAAGACATCCGGAATGTTTTTCTCAGGAAAGTGATACCTGTAATATTTAAATGCCAGAGTTAAATCTTTCCTGAATTGGGTTAAATCGGGAAACACCTCCAGTGTTTTCTGGAAAACCTCATAATTGACCCGGTCTGTAATGAATGCTTTCATAAAATCCATATAAGCTGGATTTTGAGGGTCTCCAATATTGATCAGATATCCAAACAATGTCAGAAAAGATGTGTAGCGTTGTTGTAATTCAATCATATCCGTATCCAGACGATCCAAATCCAGATTAAACAGGTCCAATTCGAAACGTTGGAGATCCAGATCGACCTTCATATCGGAAACATCCACTTTATAGGGATTTCTCTGACAGGATGCGACACAAAGAATAAAACATATCAGAATTGTGAACCTGTTATTCATGATGGGCATATTTTAAGCAATGGTGTCCAAATTTAGTGAAGTCATAAGATTTTATAATGATAATTGGTAAAGATTAAAGGGAACAACGCCCGAATATTTTTTAAATTTACCCAATAAACCGTATTCAAATGCGAATCAATTCCTGATGTTCATGCAAAAAATGGGTGTGCCTGTAATTGAAAGTTCCGTACGTTTCGTTAAAAACATTTTGTTCTGCCTGGTGATTGTGATCCTGGCAGGATCTCCTGGTTTTGCACAAAAAACAACCACTTTCAGTATTTCTGTGGATCCGGCGATTACATGGTTTTCAAATGACCGGAGGGAATTGGATACCAAAGGGGCGGAACTGGGCATTTCCTATGGCCTGGCCATGGATCATTTCTTCAGTGAAAAATATGCCCTGTCCACCGGCGTGTCTATTTCCTCATTGGGCGGAAATCTCATGTACGACGATACGGTTTTGATTAAAACGGCATATGATACTGTTGAAATTCCGCAGGGCAATGGAATACGGTACCGGATAAAATATGTCAACATTCCTTTCGGTCTGAAATTAAAAACTGTTGAAATCGGTTATAAAACTTTTTTTGTAGACCTGGGCTTAAAAGCCATGTTTCGAATCAGTGCCAAGGCTTCGGCAGATAATGGTCTGTTGAACAAAGACAAGGTGGAAGATGAGATTCAATTGTTCAATATGGCCTATTTTTTTGGAGCCGGAATGGAATATTCTCTGGGAGGAAGCACCGCCATCGTGGGTGGCATATATTATACACATTCGTTCCTGGATATCACAAAAGACCTGTTTGGTAAGCAGCCGGACTATTTGAACTCAAATATGATATCCCTGAAAATTGGAGTTTTATTTTGAAAAAGTAACTATGAAAATCGGCTTGGCACAGTTAAATTTTCATGTCGGTAATTTCGAAGATAATACAGCCAAGATTATCCGGGTCTTAGAAGAAGGTAAAAAGGTGAGAGCGGATCTGATGGTGTTTCCTGAGCTTTCAGTATGTGGATATCCCCCCATGGATCTATTGGAACGGGAAGATTTTATTCAGAAATGTGAGCAATTCATATTGCAGATCGCTGGTCATTGCCAGGATATATCGGCCATTATCGGCGGACCGGAGCGAAATCCAAATCGGGAGGGAAAAAATCTGTATAATGCTGCCTATTTCTTAAGTCAGGGTAAAGTATCCAAAACCATCCATAAGAGTTTGCTGCCGACATACGATATTTTCGATGAGTACCGGTATTTTGAGCCCAATAGCTCATTTGAATTGCTGGATTTCCAGGGGAAAAAGATCGCATTAACCATCTGTGAGGATCTTTGGGATCAGCAGGAATTTGAAACCGATTTTGGAAAGGGGCATTTGTATACCATGTCTCCAATGGAGGAGTTGTCAAAACACCATCCGGATGTCATTATCAATATTGCAGCCTCCCCATATTCTTATCACCGTGAAGTTGAAAAGAAAGAGATTTTTACGTCCAAAGCCAGAACATACCAGTTGCCTCTATTTATGGTGAACCAGATTGGTGGACAAACCGAACTTATTTTTGAAGGGGGATCATTGGTTGTGGATCAGTCGGGACAGATTGTGGATCAACTCTCTTTTTTTCAGGAATCAGTTCGGTATTATGAGCTGGATGATCTGAAGAATGATGGTGGACGAGAGGATGAAGAAGACCTCATTCAACATGTTCATAAAGCACTGGTCCTTGGCGTCAAGGACTATTTCTGCAAGCTGGGCTTCACCCGGGCCACCCTGGGCTTATCTGGCGGGATTGATTCTGCCGTGAGTCTGGCCATTGCCAGCCAGGCCCTGCAGCCTAAAAACCTGACAGCACTGTTATTACCTTCCCAATTTTCTTCGGAACATTCCATCGACGACTCGGTTAAACTGGCTGAGAACCTTGGGATTTCCTATGAAATAATATCCATCCAGAGTATTGTGGATGCATTTACAAAAACACTAAGGCCCTTTTTTAAGGATCATCCGGAAGATATCACCGAGGAAAATATTCAAGCCAGGGTGCGGGCTGTTCTGCTAATGGCCTTCTGCAATAAGTTTGGATATATATTGTTAAATACATCTAACAAAAGTGAGGCAGCTGTGGGATACAGCACGCTATACGGTGATATGGCAGGTGGTCTTTCCATACTTGGAGATGTCTATAAAACAGATGTATATAATTTAGCCAGGTTCATCAACAATGAACGGGAGATCATTCCCGAACATATTATTAACAAACCTCCTTCCGCAGAACTGAAGCCCGATCAGAAGGATACTGATTCGCTGCCTGATTATGCCCTTCTGGATCAGATCTTATACCGGTTTATCGAATTGCAACGGTCGCCGGAGAAGATTATTAAAGAAGGATTTAGTCCCGAACTGGTCCGGCAGATTATTCAATTGATCAATGCAAATGAATACAAACGATATCAAGCCCCACCCATCATACGGATCTCATCTAAGGCATTTGGGTCGGGCAGACGGATGCCTCTTGTTGCACGGTATGATTTTTTAACCGCTGATCCTGAAACATGATTTTTTCCGGAGATCAGAATCTGGAAAAATGTCGCGCCCATTGGATGTCTGTATCTTTCGATTCTATTACATCCAAACAGTTTGCAACCTTCTATTAGTTTTATATATTTGTATGTTTTTCAACATACCGGAGAATGGTTGAACGAGACCAAGAGTGCTATCATTGTTTAGACGATCCAAACTCGATTTTTAACATCTTATCCGACCAGGAAAAAGATATCCTTATCGAGAATCATTCCTGTACCAAATACAAAAAGGGCGATTTTATTTATAAGGAAGGGGATAAACCGTCCGGGCTGTTGTATCTGACTGAAGGGAAGGTAAAGATCTTTAAAGAAGGGGTTGGTGGCCGTGATCAAATTGTCAGGATGGCGCGCCCGCTTGGTTTTATCGGTTACAGAGCTTTGTTTGCCGATGAGAATTATTCTGCCTCCGCTGTTACACTTGAAGATTGTAACATTTGTTTAATCGATAAAGAGGCCCTCATGACCGTACTCAAAGGCAATTCCGAGTTGAGTATGAAGATGATGCAAAATATGGCTACCGAATTGGGCATTTCAAATGCCAGAACAGTGACATTAACTCAAAAACACATACGGGGCAGGCTTGCAGAGTCACTCTTGTTTCTGGTTGACACCTATGGATTTGAGTCTGATAACCAGACGATTAAAGTTTATCTTTCGCGTGAGGATATCGCCAATTTGTCCAATATGACGACTTCAAATGCAATCAGAACCCTTTCTATGTTTTCCAGCGAAGATGTCATCGGTCTGGATGGCCGGAAGATAAAAATTCTTGATTTACCCCAGCTTAAACGGATCAGTGAACTGGGATAGGCATGCTGATCCATTTCCGAATGATGCAAATTTCCTGAAAATAATAAATCCGATCAACCACCCATGAGAAATCTGGGATACCACTTATTGTACAGTCTTGTTTGGATGGTTTCGAGATTGCCCCTCTCCATTCTCTATTTGAAATCGGATTTCCTTTTTTTTCTCAACTACTATATTATTCAATACCGTAAGAATCTGGTTATTAAAAACCTGACAAAAGCATTTCCGGAGAAATCAGATCGTGAAATTCGGTCCATCGCCAGGCGGTTTTTCAGGTATCTCACAGATTACATTGTCGAATCGCTGTATCTGTTAAATATGAAGGAAGAAGAAGCCGTGAAGCGGCTTCGCTTTAAAAATTTATTTTTAATTGAGGAATTATACAGGCAGGGAAAAAGTATCATAATGGTATTCCCACATTATGCCAACTGGGAATGGCTGGCCTGCCTGGAAAACGCTACACCGTACCATGTTCTGGCCATTTATAAGCCGATCCATAACCGGGCCATTGATGGGTTGTTCATCACACTCAGGGAGAAATTTGGACTCGAAGTGGTACCCATGAAAAAAACTTTTAAGCGCATATTGGAAGCCACTCAAAAGAATGAACAAACCATTACCTTTTTCCTGTATGATCAAAGACCTCGATGGGATAAGTTACATCATTGGGTGCATTTTCTGAATCAGGAAACTCCCGTATTGGAAGGGGCTGAAAAAATTGCCAGAAAAACCAACCAGGTCGTGGTATTTCTAAAATCTTCCAGGGTCAGACGGGGTTACTATGAGGCCGAGTTCATTCAGATGTCCGATGATATATCGGAACTCCCTCAGAATGCCATTACCGACCGTTTTTGGAATATGCTGGAACAAATGATAGAGGACGTAGCTGGTCCCCTGGCAGCAGACGGTGGTTATCTTACCAATGACATATATGGAAATCTTCCTGATCTGGGTTGGAAAAACCTGACAAAAACTTTTCTTAAAACCTAATATTGTGGAAGGGTAAAAAAATGGAATCAATTGGTTTGGTTCAAAGGTTGGAAAAGGGGGGCAATGCCTGTATCTGGATGCAATCAGAGGTTGTACCCCTAAAGTTTTGTAAGGTCCGTTATCACTGTACATCATGTCGTTTTGACCGGGTCATGAGACGCATAGCTGATGAAAACAGAAGACTTACAAAGGAAGGGAAGGTTGCCAAAGGGAAGCGTGGACAGATTATATCATGGAAAGAGAAGTTGAAATCCAGACCACCTTCAAAACGTCCCT
>Ga0209536_100010710_pt1 | contig 13490 bp, 11 predicted proteins | sample DeeMarSeWOR28_12_FD_187461 | JGI IMG/M metagenome (GOLD analysis project Ga0209536, IMG submission 187461) | Marine sediment microbial communities from White Oak River estuary, North Carolina - WOR-2-8_12 (SPAdes) (version 2) | ecosystem: Environmental > Aquatic > Marine > Intertidal zone >...
CCGGCGAAAACTACGCGATTACCTGGGTGAATAAAAACAACCGCAACAAATTTGCAACGCACCTGTGAAGGTGCGTTGTTTGTTTTACAGATAGAATATGATAGAAAATAATCGATCTAGGAACGCAAGCTAGAATTTCCTAATCATCTCAATTCACATAAAATTATTTATCGATTCGCAATGACATCCGCACCCTCCTCACAAAATAAAGATTTCACTATGTTCGGTGTGGTTCTTTTTTTCACCTTAATGGGTCTCGCTATCAGGTTGGCCCCTGCGCTGCAAGCTCAATTGCCACTCAATGACGGTGGTCTGTTTTACTCCATGATCGTTGACCTGCAAGGGGCTGATTACAAGCTGCCCGTGTACGGAATGTACAACAATGCCGCTATCCCATTCGCCTACCCGCCCTTTGCTTTCTATTTGATCGGTTTTCTAGCAGATTTCCTAAACATTTTAACCCTCAACCTGGTGCGCGTCTTTCCCGCACTTGTCAGTACGCTGACCATCCCGGCTTTTTACATGCTTGCCAGAGAAATTACGGACTCCAAGCTGCAAATCGTTTTCGGGGTATTCGCCTTTGCTCTGATACCACGTGACTTCGTCTGGCTAATTATGGGTGGTGGCATCACACGTTCTTTTGGATTTCTTTTTGCCATAATAACTATGGTTTTTGCGTACCGCTTCTACAACGAACATCAGGCGCGTCACCTTCTGGGCTGCATCCTGCTCGGCGCACTGACGGTGACTACACACCCAGAAGCCACCGTACATACCGCCATTACAGCCCTGGTCTTCTACCTGTGGAAAGACCGTTCCCTAAAGGGCTTACTGCTTTCTCTGGGCATTGCAGCTGGTATTTTGGCACTAACAGCCCCCTGGTGGGGATTGGTTGTCAGCCGTCATGGAGTCGCTCCATTTTTAGCCGCCATGACGGCATCTGGCCAAGATAGTTTCAACCCATTGGTTGGACTATTTATTTTCTTCCGTTTTATGTTCACCGACGAAGCCTTTTTGCCACTTTTCTCCACGCTGGGATTGATCGGCCTCTTTGCCAGCCTCTCTCGCAAGCAGACTTTACTGCCAGCGTGGTTATTCATCCTACACTTGATCGAACCACGTGGTGGGACTTTATACATGATGATTCCCCTTTCTTTATTGATTGGGTACGCATTAGAGAGAGTTATCCTGCCTGCACTTCAACCAAAAAGTGATAGCGTCACATTTCTGGCAAGGATCCAACAGGCGCTTGAAAACATATTGCGCGGGAAAACATCTCGTTATTTCCTTCTTTTTGTGTTCGCTTACAGTCTTATGTCAGCATATGTAACCGGGCAAAAGGTCAAAGACAATTTCAGCCTTCAGCCTATTGATATGGAGGCCTTTGCCTGGGTGAAGGAGAACACTTTGAAAGATAGTGATTTTCTGCTATTAACAGATCAACTTCCACTGCGAGATGCATGGTCCGAGTGGTTCCCCGTTCTGGCCGAACGACGCAGCCAGGCAACTGTTTTTGGCTACGAATGGGTTCCAGACGGTCGTTTCCGCCAACGGATTGAGGAATACCAAAGTTTGCAAGCGTGTCTGTATAAAAACATATCTTGCCTGCACAATTGGAGTGAACAAGTCAACGCCGATTTCTCTTACGTTTATTTATGGAACCAGTCTAATCCAGAACGTTTTCCATTAGGCATATACCTGCAGGAAAATCCAGAATTCGGATTGGTTTTTCAAAATGAGCAAACCATGATCTTCCAAAAACTTAGATAGCCAAGGGGAATGTCTTAGAAATGGCCGAAAATTCCAAAAAATCTTCTCGCATTCTTCTATTTGGACTGGCAGGGACGTTCTGGTTGGTGGCGGCCTTGGTCGGCTACTATTACACGCACAAGCCATTTGAACTCGCATTTTTGAGCAGCATCCTGATTGCTTTCTGGCGTCTGCTAGTTACTGCTGGAATCATCTCCCTAACTGGTGGTATTGGCACATGGGTTTTATCCAAAAGTACGAAATTTCCTCCATTGACAAGCATAGCGCTGCAGTCGGCATTGGGAACAGGGATGCTGGGATTGATAGTATTTCTCATGGGTGCCACCATCGGCTTTCGCCTGCTCTATTTTGTGGGGCTGATTCTCGCAACAGGCTTTTTGCTCCGCAAACACATCTTTATCTGGCTGCGGCAATGGACAGCACTTAAATTGTATTTCTGCAAAAACGGTCTTGTGCTTGCGCTCGCAGTTAGCTCTGGTCTGATTCTGCTCTGGACGTTGGCCTCCGCGCTCACACCGCCACTGCACTTTGATGCGTTGACCTACCATCTGGCGTTACCACGCTTATACTTACTGAGCGGGAACTTGGCCTACAATGCCGACAACATGTTCTGGGGCATGCCACAGCAGATTGAGATGCTATATACCCTTGCAGCGTCATTTGCAGGCATGGAAGCCGCAACTGCGCTTGGATGGGCGTTGGGCGTACTCACTCTAGCTGGTTTGCTGGGATATATGAAAGAAAAGGTTAGTCTGACAGCCGGGTGGGTTGCAGTGGTATGCTTACTGGGAGGACGCTCGCTAGCCAACTCTCTCTCATGGGGTTATACGGAATGGCCTGTCATGCTTTTTGGATTGGGGATGATTGTTTCTCTAGATATTTGGAAGGGCTCATCGAAAAAAAGCTACATCCTTCTAGCAGGCTCCTTCGCTGGCTTTGCCTTAGGCAGCAAATATACTGCCGGGCAGTTGATCCTGATAGGAATGGTAATTATCGCCTGGGAGAGCATTCGCCAAAAGGACCGCCACATATTCATCAACATATTGTTATTCGGCGGGATGGCAGCCCTCATCAGCCTGCCCTGGTGGATCAGGAACTGGCTGGCAACATCCAATCCCTTTTATCCATTGCTCTTCCCGTCTGGCGCAATGACACAGGCGCGCTTAGACCACTACAGCGGCACTCCATGGGGTTCCTGGTTGGATATGCTCATTCTGCCCTGGCAGGTGACAGTGTGGGGCGTAGAAGGCGGTCGAGGTTTTTCGTGGTCGATAGGCCCGTTGCTGTTGGGGTTTGGATGCCTGTCCTGGATCAACTGGCAGGTACGAGCTTCAGAACAGAAGCGTTTGCTGTCCACTGCAGCGATCGCCACGCTGACGGGATTCGTCATCTGGGCGTTCGCCAGTCGCTGGAACGGGTTACTAATCCAAACTCGCCTGTACGCGGCTTTCTTCCCCGCCTGGGCGATCCTGGCCGGGATTGGTTTCGACTCCCTGGCAAACCTGCGGGCTGCGGGCGTCCGCTTCGGGCGTATCGCCGCTGCCGTGCTTTTGCTAGTACTCACGTTCAATCTGATCGAAATCGGAGGCGATGTCAGCAAAAAAGCGCCCTTTGCTGTGCTGGGAGGCAATTTGACGCCCGCTTCTTACCGGACCCGGAACCTGGGGGGCTACGAAATAGCCATGACCGCGCTGGGAGAACTCCCGTCAAACGCGCGCGTGCTGATGCTGTGGGAGACACGCAACCTGGCCTGCTTGCCCGCCTGTGATCCTGACGAGGTAATCGATCGCTGGTACGATGACAGCCTTAAATATGCCAGCGCAGAAGAAACCCTGACATCCTGGCTAGCGCAAGGCTATACCCATTTACTGTTGAGTGTAACCGGACGTGAGTTTGTTCAGGAGAACGACAGTCGCATCAGCCAAGAGAACTGGGAGAAGCTTGAAACGTTGTTAAATAATTTACCAGCACCAGATGCGATTGCGCCTGGATACGAGTTGTATGAATTAAACACACAGTGATCGTAACCCATACTACCATTTCCCAAGTCAATACCCTTCTACCGAAAATTGGTCAGAGGGGTATTTTTTATGATTTCACAAAATCCATCTGTGAGTATTTGCGCAATTTGCGGGTTTTATGCCATAATATTTGTGATGTTCAGAGGAACACTTCAGGAGGAGGCAACCATGGGAAAGAAAGTTTCAAATATCTGGGTCATCACAATTGTTTTTGCGTTGGCAACCCTTTCGTGTGGTCTCTTTAGTAGAGCTGTTGGTGTTGGTAGTGATGAGAAAATAGAATCGGTCAACAGAGAAGTTATTCATCAATGGGCAAGTTCTGCCTATGCAAGCTCGGAATATGGCAACCCGGATTGGGGGGCACAACAGGCCACCGGTGCGCCCGACACCTTGGAATGCGGCGACAAGCCAACTGCCTGGGCTTCTTATGGCGATTACACAAAGGAATGGCTTGAAGTCCGCTACGATACTCCAGTAATCCCGATGGAAATCAATATCTACGAATCCCATACCCCCACGCAAGTATCCCGTGTGGAAGTGGTTGATATGCAGGGCGTCTACCACGAGGTCTATACCGCTGAGCCAGAAATGGCGCCGGATTGTCCATACATCGTGTCTGTTTCGGTACAAGACGTGGACTATCAAGTTGATAGCGTAAAAATCACGATCGACCAATCTGTAATTGGCCTGCCCTGGGACGAGATCGATGCGGTGGAATTGGTGGGATATAGTAACGTAGCGGTAGCAGGTGAAGGTCAAGATTCTGATGCGACTCAGGAGGATTCTGCTGTGGACGTCCCCGATAGTCCATCCGACGGAGGTCCGTTAATTGAGCTCCCCATTGCCAATCCGAGCCAGGACCCGAGCTTTAGCCTGTCTTATTCCGGGTGCGATGAGGGCCAGGAGCAGGGAACAGAGACTGAAGTATCAGTACACGATGATCGCATTGATATCCGTCTTTGGGGGACTCATGGCAAATACGTGTTACTCACCCTGCCGCGCAACCTTGAAGACAATTTCTCTGACAGTTTGGTGCCATTTGCACTTGAAGGGCGTGTACCATCCGCTGCTGGCTTGTATATCCAGTCAGCCTGGTGGTATGGGGAAAAAGGGATAGTTTCAACCCATTACAATGCAGATGGTACACTCAGCGGCGAGGTGGAATTCCAAGGGACTCGGAAACGTGGTTGTGATTTCAAGGTAAATGCTGAATTCGAGCACGCTGTGCTTCGCAGATGATTTGATATCGCAATAAAAATCAGTTAAAAAATTCCTCCGAATTGATCGGAGGGATTTTTATAAAAGTGACTGCCATCTCGTTGATGACAGTCACTGTACTCACTCACGTCACCGCATCCAGCATCAAGGCCAGGAAAATAAAGGCCAGGTACATGCTCGAATAGCGATACATCTTCCAGGCAATCTTATTTCCCTCTTTGCGCCAGACTTGCCAGGCGGTATAGATCAGCCAACTACCCAGCGCTAACGCCGAAACCAGGTATATCGTCCCGGTGAATTTGAACACGGGCATCAATAGAGTTATCGCGACAAGCTCAATTGTATAGATCAAAATCTGCCAGCGCGTTTCTTTCTCCCCACGCACAACCGGCATCATCGGAACACCCGCGCGGGCGTAGTCTTTTTTGCGGACGATAGCCAATGCCCAGAAGTGTGGCGGTGTCCACATGAAAATGATTGCAAACAAGAACAATGCCGGGATGTTCAGACTACCAGTTGCGGCTGCCCAGCCTACTAAGGGTGGAATTGCCCCTGCACCGCCTCCAATGACGATGTTTTGCACGGTCGCTTTTTTGAGCAAGATGCTGTACAACACCACATAGTAGATAATGCCTGCCAACGACAGGAAAGCTGCCAGCAAATTGACAAATCCCGCGTAGATATAAAAGCTCAATACTGACAATGCCAGACCGAAGGCCAGCCCTTCGGCAGGGGTCATGCGCCCGGCTGCCAGCGGACGTTTTTGCGTGCGCTGCATATTCTTGTCCAGGTCGCGGTCGATGTACTGATTTATCGCCGAAGAACCACCCGCGGCCATAAAACCGCCCAACAGGGTCCAGAAGGTCAGCGAGAAAGATGGCCAGGCCTTGCCGCCTACTACCATTCCGGCGTAGGTTGTGACCAGCAGGAGCAGCACCACAATGGGCTTTGTAAGCGTCAAGAAATCGCGTGCGCGCTGACGTAGATCTAATGGCGGAAATGCCACCGTCTCGCGCGCTAAGAAACCAGCAGCTAGAACAAGTCCTAATAAGCCAATCCACAGGGCTACAACAGTCAACGCATGTAAAACCGTCAAGTAGAGCGGAAATCCTCGCATGGTTTCCATCGCACCCACAAAGACTTGCCCAAAGAACAGGATGACGGTCAAGGTGGTGAGCGGCAGCAACACGCGATGATCGCGCACATCGTTCCAGGCGCGGTAAAGCAAGTACAGCATCAAAACGCTGGCAAAACCTGCAGATACGCGATGGATCAGTTGCATCCAGCCGGTCAGTCCTTGCGGTTGACACAACGGCCAACCGCTACAGACATCAGTTGCTCCGCTTAAATTGACCAGGCGGCCACCAATCGTCACAAGGAATACGGCCACCAAAACATATAACGTCAGGCGCGCAAAGGATGAAGATAGCGAGAATTTCATAGTTTCTCCTTAATCTGTCGGCGAACATAGAACGGGTATCCCAGTACAAGAATGCTTGCATACGCAAACCACTGCAAAGCGTAGCCAAAATGCGGACCTTCGGTCAGCTCGATTTCGGGCTGGTACGGGATCGGCGCTGTCACATCAGCGGCATCCACATCGGGTTGGATGTAGATTGTCAGCACCGGATATGGAAGCTGCTGCGAGATGCGTTCCAGATTGGCAAAATTCCAAAATTCGAGCCGGGCCTGCCCCGGAGTCAGGGTGGGATCGGGGATACCGCCTACATCGGGTTTGTCCGGCCCCAGGCGCATCATACCCCGGACTTGGACCTGCCCGGCTTCGTCATAGCGGGACCAGCCCTCAGGCGAGTCATTGCCGTCAGCCGGGATCCATCCCCTATCTACCAGGACAGCAGGTCCATCGTCCAGAAGAAGAGGCGTAAGCAGATGATAGCCATATTCCGATCCGTGGTATTGATTCCGCAAGGCCACCTGGTTGGCAAAATCATACGTTCCTATCGCCCGTGCGCTGCGGTATTCCATGTCCGTCAAAACTTGCGGAGTTTCCGCATTCAAGTCCAGGGGCGCGGCAGATTGCATGGCAGTATAGTGCAAATTGAAGGCGCGGCGCTGTTCAAGGCGGTCCAACTGCCAGATACCCAGGCGCACACAGAGCGCCCCGCCTGCCAATACCAGAATCGTAGCGAGCATCCACTGTCGGGAGAACATAGCGCGGATGAGTTTCACACGCCCTTCTCCTTCTTCTTATCGAACGTCAATAAAACGCTGTAGACGGCAAATAAGGCACCCAATGGAAAGCCCGCAAACAGGATTCCGGAAAGCCGCGTTCCGAGCGTAACAGGCTGATGAACATCCAGGCCAAAAATGCTGGTGGGTTGAAAAGAACACTCCAGAATGAAATTCTGCTCGGTATCCAGGTTCAGGCTGGCAGACGTTCCAGGTGGAATCCACAATGGGCCCAGTTGATGATCGACCTCGTCCTGGTTAACTACCACTAACGTGTCGCCCACCACAAAATTCATGTCAACAGGGATGCTGGGAGGTACATTGCCTTCTGCAACTCTTTCGGCTGTGCCTGCCGGAATCACCAGTTCCACACGTCGGGGTTCACGGTTTTCGCGCTTGAGTACTTGATAGGAAATCTCGGTGATGATGGCAGCTAAGACAATGCCCAAAAGCATAGAGATAACGATACGCTTGATAAGAGATGATTTCATGATATATCTACATTTCTAAGCCAATCCTCGCAATTTTTTAGCATATACCTGTGCCACAAAGCGGCATTCGCGAGGATTAGCAGAGGAAAACTATGGTTCCCTAACTACAACCTTCAGAGTCTTTTCGCCAGCATTTTCAAAGTTGAGCATAAGGGTGAATGCATCGCCGGGATTCATATCACCATTCAGACCGATCAACATAACATGTAAGTCACCAGGCTCGAATACCGTTTCACCGGTCGGCACGGGTACATTCATCTGATGCACCATTTTCATGTTGCCATCTTCCATGATCGTCTTGTGCAACTCCACCGCACCAGCCACATCACTGGAAGCTGAAAGCAGGAAATCTTCTGTGTCGGGATTATCGATCACAAAGAACACGGCGCTGTTGCCTCCGGCTAATCCGGGCCGCGCCCAAACATCATTAACCTGTAACTCGCCACTTCCTGATGCGCCACAGGCTGCCACCACAAACGCCAGAACAGCAAAAACAACGTACAAACGAGCATTGAACATAGGGGTCCCTCCACTACTTGAACAGAATTTTCAGGTCGTGCACAAAGTCATCCGTCGGCGTGCCATAACTGTAAGACAAACGCAAGTTCCCATCCCGATCGATCAAATACACGCGCGCGGTATGATTTACAAGATAACCGGTGGCCGAGTTAGGCAGTTGCTCCTCTTCCCGATACACACCATAATCACTCCAAACCTTTTCCAACTCTTCCATTGTGCCACTCAAACCGATGAAAGCAGGGCTGAAAATGGACACATATTCTTTCAATTTCTGCGGGGTATCGCGTTCCGGGTCAACTGTCACAAAGACGACTTGCACATGCTCCGCATCTGTGCCCAACTCGGCTGTCACCCGTTTCATTTCAGACAATGTGGTCGGACACACATCCGGGCAAGATGTATATCCAAAGAACAACATGACGATATCACCCCGCTTCTCACTCAACCGGAAGTTGCTTCCGTTACCCTGCGTCAAGTTAATCTCAGCCGCAGGCAGCGCCGGATCATATAAGGTACCACGGAAGTTTTCCGTACTTGGAATGATAAGTGTTATGGCCATGACCACCCCGATCAAAACAACCAACCCCAACCCAACCCGTATTACTCTTGTATTCATTTTTCTCTCAAAAAGGGGCGGATTATTAATTCCGCCCCTTCACTAAAACCAGCTATCCCACCAATGCCCCAATCAAGTATAACGCCGGATAGAAGAAAATCCAGACCACATCAACAAAGTGCCAATACACTGTCGATGCTTCAACAGCCCAGTGTTTTTCCTGTGTATACAATCCCTTGCGTCCATTATTGAAGACAACCAGGAGAAAGATCACGCCGGTCAGCACATGGAAGGCGTGCATACCCGTCATCATGTAGAAGATAGCGCCCGCAGCATCTCCACTGGCCGTTACCCCCTCTGCAGCAGCCAGTCGCCATTCGACGCCAACCACACCAACCAGGAATCCGATCCCCAATCCAATGGTGATCAAAATGCCGGTCATAAAACCTTTCTGGTCGCCGTGCGCCATCGAAGTCTCGGCTCGGTTCATAAAAAAGGATGAGATGAGCAGCACCGCAGTTACAACTAGACCGAGAGTCTGGTTCAAATGCGGACGCGTGAATCCCAGCAAATTAAATCGGCTTACTAAAAGCCCTGCAAAGACAAACGCATCGGATAGCAGGAACAACCATAGGCCAAGCCGATTGGAACCGGTCTTGTATGCATACGATTTTGCATCACCTTCCTTTTCGGCATTGAGCTTATAGATGTGCATATAGTAGTACAACACCAACCCAGCCTTGACCAGTGCGATCACTGCCAGCAAAGAAATTGCAGAAATTGCGATCGCAACGAAGAATTCCAATGCTGTAAGTACCGCTAAGAAGATAAAAATGGTTACGCCCAGGTTGAGCGCTGAAGCTTTATTTGTGTGTGCCATGTACGAATACTCCCTTCCCTCTACGATTTTGCTTTCTTGGTCTTGCCAGCCACCGATTCGTCTTTTTCTTTTGAGGCGGCAAATTGTACATACTTTGAGCCCGCCAGACCATAGTCATATGGCTCGCCAACAACTTCAAAGGGCTGGTCATAATTGTGGGCAGGCATTGGTGAAGGAACCAGCCATTCCGGCGAGCGCGATTTCCAAAGATTACCTTCAGCTTTCTCACCATTCTTCATGCTATTGAATAAGTTGTAGAGGAATATCAACACCGAAATAAAAATGAGGTAACCTGCGATAGTCAAGATCAGGTGCGTTCCATCAAACCCCAATTGAGGATCGTAGTCGGCAATGCGTCGGCGCATACCCAGTAAACCAATGCGCATCATTCCCAAGGTCAAGACGAAGAAGGATGGTGTCATCAGCCAGAAATGCAGCTTGCCTAATTTCTCATTCATGCGACGACCGGTCGCTTTGGGAAACCAGTAGTAGAGCGCCGCGAAGAATGGGAAGATGTAACCACCAAACATTGTGTCATGAAAGTGGCCAACTACCCAGTAAGTATCGTGAAGATGCAGATCTGTCGAAACTGTAGCATTTGGAGGTCCCGTAAGGCCGCCCAACAGGAAGACAACGATTCCGCCTAACACAAAGAGCATCGGCGTCGGTGTGGTAATCTTCCCTTTCCACAATGTTCCAACCCAGGAGAAGAATTTGACGCCAGTGGGAACAGCCACTAATAGTGTGCTGTACATAAACGGCACACGCAGGTACTCGTTCATACCGGATGTGAACATGTGATGCGCCCAGACCAGGAAACCAACCAGGGCGATGCCCAGCGAGGACATGGCGATCCATTTGTAGCCAAATAGTGGTTTACGCACGAAGGGCGGCAATAGTTCGGAGATAATGCCCAAGCCAGGCAAGATGAACACATATACTGCCGGATGCGAGTAGAACCAGAACAGGTGTTGGAATAACACCGGGTTCCCCCCTCGCGCTGCATCGAAGAAGCCCAATCCAAACAAACGCTGGAACATAACCATCTGGAAGGAAAGACCGATCAACTGTGTAGCGGTCAGAGAGATAATCGAGGTTGCTATTGCTGCCCAGACAAAGATGGGCATGCGAAAGGCTGTCATTCCTTTGGCGCGCATGCGTACCACCGTAACGAGCAAGTTCAGCGCACCAAGAATTGATGACCAACCTGCTATAAACACTCCTAGGAAGAACATCTGGATTCCAACCGGTGAACGGGTTGAAAGCGGTGGATACCCGGTCCAGCCAGTATCAAATCCGCCTAGGAAAAGGGCAGAAAGCAGCAACACTGCTGCAGGAACAGCGATCCAGAAAGAAAATGCGTTTAAGCGCGGGAAGGCCATATCGTCCGCGCCAATCAACAACGGAACCAGATAGTTCATCATACCCGCTATACCAAGCAGGATCGAAACGATCATTAGCATGCCGTGCAAGCTCATCAAAGTGTTGTAGAACTGCAAGCCGTTCTGGTCAAACGCCTTGAACGTAGTGGTCAAGAACTGCAATTGTGAAGAAGCCAACTCTGTGCGGAAGATCATCGCAAACAATCCACCTACACCTAAAACCACCAGTGAAGTAATTGTGTATTGGATGCCGATTACTTTGTGATCCAGCGATACGCCGAAGTATTTCACAAATCCTTCAGGGTCCGAGTGGTGGTCAGACGTTTCTTCGCCTTTTGCCCACTTGAACCAATCGGTCAACGCGCCCACGCCAGCCAGAAATGAAAGCGCGCCAACCAGGCTACCGAACACCCAGGCGGGCTCAGAGAAGAAAAAGCCACCAAAGGTTGGCAAACCCATCAACGCGCGGATACCGGTTATAAGGAAGCCGCCAACCAGCGTGCCGATCACTTGAAATACCAGTCCGCGTGTAATGCCACGATACCCGACCAATCCTGAAAAGAAAGATACCGCCGCGCCAAGTAAGGCAAATAGGCCACCCAGCGGGGCGACAAAATCAGGGTTGCCGCCTACCAGCGCATCGAGCCCCAGCCCCAGGGCATACCCTACAACGCCGCCGATCAAGAGCCATAGCAAGCCGCGCCAAACAGGTTTCATGTTTTTCATCGTTTTTCCTCCACCTATCTCAATGTTTTTAGATATGCAATGATGTCTGCAATTTCTTCATCCGTGAATTGGAACTGCGGCATCAGAACAGTTTCGAACCCGGCTGCAATTTTCGCTTGTGGATCCAAAATGGATTCTTTGTAGTATTCGTCATCCGCTGTTAAAGTGGTGCCATCTGCAAGTTCAACCTGTTCACCATACAACGCAAACCAAGTTGGGGCAATCCCCGGGGAACCGTCTATAGAGTGACAGGCTGTACAACCGTTTTGCACTACAAGCGCCTCACCCCGAGATTCAGGCGTCTGCGCAGCAATGGCTGCTTCAGCCAGACGTTCTCCAATCCAGGCATCAAATTCATCCTTCGAAACCACCTTAATATTCGCCAACATATAGGAATGGGAGGCACCGCATAACTCTGCGCAGCGTACTTTAAAAAAGCCTTCTTCTGATGGATTGATGCGATATTCTGTTACACGCCCGGGCACAATATCCTGCTTGACGCGGAATTCAGGAACCCAGAATGAGTGAATGACATCCTTGGACGTCATATTGAGATGTACTTGTTTATCGACTGGCAAATATAGCTCTTCCGAAATAATCCGGAATTCCGGGTATTCAAATGTAAAGGCAAATTGTTGCGCAGTTACATTCACTTCCATTGCCTGCGGATCGACAAGGCGGGATTCACCCAACGTAAAAGCGCCTAGGTATGCAAAGCTAAGCACCGCAAAGAGAGGCAGGATTGTCCATGTGATTTCCAGGGGGGTGTTGCCTTCAATGTGTTCGCCCTCGCTGGTGTCGCCTTTCTTGCGGCGGAAAACCACCAGGCTGTACACTATCGGAACAATAATCAGTGCAAACAAAAAGGACATGGCATTGACTTGCATATCCCACATCCAATCGATTGGAAGCGCCTGCATACTGGCTTGCTCAGGCATCAATCCTATTTCATTAAGGCCGAAAATCGTCAACACAGTTAAGATTGCGACTAAGATAGCCACGATAATAAAGTGCTTCATATACTTTCTCCTCCGTACTTCATTGATAGATTATCCGGGAGTTCCCTGCCAGGCCTCCCCACCTCTAACTACAAAATTACTCTAGAAACATCCGGCTTTACAAAAAATATTAATAGCCAGACATCCCTGTACTTCTGCTTATATTGATGTTGACTATAACAAGAAGGGCCTTGATTGTCACTCGCCCCTTACATCGCCTAAAGGGGTGAATTTTAAAATCACCCTTTTGGTGTGTAAAATAATCCCTGCCCTGAAAACATTACGAGTTATATTAAGAGAATATTAAAAGTGCCGATTATTAGATTTGGATGGAGGATTGCACATGAGAAAAGTTTACATACTAATGGGTTTGCTGCTGCTTCTGACAGCTGCTATTTTTTCGGCATGTCAAGCCCCCCCCACACTGACACTTGCCCCCACTGCTATGGAGGAAGAAGCTCCACCACCGGAAGAAACACCCCTGCCGGCAGCTACGACTGATTCAGGAGCTTCAGAAGACATAGCAGACAGCCCTCCTGGCGCCGCAGCTAAAGCTGTCGATCTGATTGGCTACTGGGTTGAAGGCGGCGCTCCCGAAACTGGAACCTTCGAATATACTGGCATTGACGGTAACACTTATGAAGGCACCTTTGATACAGATATTCAACCGCTGTTCACCGAAAACAATCTGTGGTTCGAAGGCCAGCAAGCCTGCATCGGTTGTCACTTCGCCAACACC
>Ga0209536_100010711_pt1 | contig 13490 bp, 12 predicted proteins | sample DeeMarSeWOR28_12_FD_187461 | JGI IMG/M metagenome (GOLD analysis project Ga0209536, IMG submission 187461) | Marine sediment microbial communities from White Oak River estuary, North Carolina - WOR-2-8_12 (SPAdes) (version 2) | ecosystem: Environmental > Aquatic > Marine > Intertidal zone >...
TCGCGCCAGGCCCTCACGATCAGGTCGTGGGCCTCGAGGTAGCGCTGGCGCAGCTGGCTCGGGTTCTGGCCGTAGGCGTAGCAGGTGTCCATCGGCGTCCCGACCGGGAAGCCGGCCACCAGCCGGCCGCCGGAGATGCAGTCGAGCATCGCCATCTCCTCCGCGACCCGGATCGGAGGGTTGTAGAGCGCCAGCGAGTTGCCCATCACGACCAGCGCCGCGTCCCGCGTGCGCCGCGCCAGACCTGCGGCGATCAGGTTCGGGGACGGCATCAGTCCGTAGGCGTTCTGATGGTGCTCGTTCACGCACACGCCGTCGAAGCCCAGCTCGGCCGCGTGCTCGAGCTCGTCGCTGAACTCGTTGTAGAGCTCGTGCGCGACGCGCGGGTCGAACAGCCGCGAGTCGATGTCGACCCAGACGGAGGGGTGCTTCTGCGCGAAGTCCTCCGGCAGCTTCGTGTAGGGCATCAGGTGGAACCAGAGCAGCTTCATCGCGGGCCTCGCAGGGCTCGCGTATGCTGGAGGACGCTCGCGGGGCGGTCAACCTCCGCGGAGATCGGGAGGGTCCAGTGTCGTCGGTGCCGCCCGTGTATTGCCCCGAGTGCCGTTCCGAGTATCTCGGGACCGCCAGCGTGTGCGTCGAGTGTGGTGTCGCGCTGGTGCGGGAGGGCGAGCTCTCGGCGCACGGCGCGGGGAGTCTCCCCCCGGTTTCGCAGCTGGCCTGCGTGCGCGCGGCGTCGCTCGGCTGGGCGCGCGCCCTCTCCGATCTCCTCGCCGAAGCGGGTATCTCCCACCGCATCGAGGTCGCGAGCGACGACCTGGAGGACGGCAGCGTGCGGCGGCCCGGCGCGAACCTTCCCTACGGCGTGTACGTGCGGCACGAGGACGTCGCTGCCGCGTCCCGGGTCGACGCCGCCTTCATGCGCTCGCAGATCCCCGACCTGCCCGGCGAGGGAGAGTCGCCCCCGGCCGATGCCGGGGGCTGCCCGGCCTGCGGTGCGGAGCTCGGCGGCGCCGCCGAGTGCCCCGATTGCGGGCTCGTGCTGGGATTCGACGAGGAATGAGCGCGCGCGTGCGCGCGCGGAGGCCGGCGCCGTGGCTGCTCGCCTGTGCCTGCTTCCTGGCCTGCGCGCCCGACGTGCCGGGCGCGCGTCTCCCGATCGAGACGCTGGTCGTGGGCAACGTGCGCATCACCGCCGAGCTGGCGTTCACGCGTGCGGATCGCACCCGCGGCCTGATGCAGCGCGAGAGCCTGCCCGAGGACCACGGCATGCTCTTCATCTACCCGACGGAGGCGCCGCTCGCGTTCTGGATGCGCAATACGCCGCTGCCGCTGTCGATCGCGTTCGCCGACGCCGGCGGGCGGATCTTTCGCATCGCGGAGATGGAGCCCTACTCCGAGGAGCTGATTCCCTCCGGGCGCCCCGCCCGCTTCGCGCTCGAGATGAATCGCGGCTGGTTCGAGCGGCGCGGCGTGTTCGTGGGCGACGAGATCCGCCGGATTCCGGTGGTGCCGGTGGAGTAGAGCCCGAGCCGTCGCGCCGCCGCACGATCGACTTCGCTCGGCCTGCGGCCGCTCGAGATCAGGTCTCTTCCTTGAGCCGGATCTCGCCCTCGAGGTCGGGGTAGCGGCCCCGCTTGTCCGCGTAGAACGCGCGGATCTCGTCCATGTCCTGGGAGATCTCGCCGGTGGGGATCAGCTCGGGGCCGAAGCCGCCGCGCCGGCGCGAGTAGTCGAGGTAGCCGAGCACGATCGGAACCTCCGCCCGGCGCGCGATGTGGTAGAAGCCGGACTTCCAATGGGGCACGTAGTCGCGCGTGCCCTCGGCGGGCACCGTGAGCGCGATCGCATCGGAGTCGCGGATCAGGTCGGCCATCTGCTGCACCAGGTCGTTGCGACGGTCGCGTCGCACCGGCACGCCGCCGACCTTGCGCATGATGGTGCCCATCGGTCCGCGGAACAGCTGGTGCTTGCCCATCCAGGCGATCTTGACCTCGAGCACCCAGGCCAGGGCGAGCAGGTACGCGAGATCCCAGTTCGACGTATGGGGCGCGGCGATCAGCACGAAGCGCCGGGCGGCGGGCCTGCGTCCTTCGGGCTCCCAGCCGGTGAGTCGCAGGAATGCCCTCGCCAGCAGCTTCGTCAATTCGACCTCGGGCGCAGAGCGTGGGGACCCGGCGCTGTGGCGATCATTTCCCGAAACGGGAGGGGGCCGGGCGAGTATCGCGCGATGGATCTCAGCGCGCCAGCACGCCCCATACGGACAGGCGACCGCGCTCGTCGAAGTCGAGCCGCTCGCCGAGCGCGTCCGGGTACTCCCAGCGCTCGAAGGCGTAGTAGCGTGTGACCTTGCCCGGCTCGCCGAGGATGCGCAGCACGTCGTAGCGTGACATGCCGATGCGCAGCTGGCGCCAGCTCTCGGGGTTTCGCCAGGGCGCGCCGCGGTCGAGCGGGATCGCGGCCTGCGTGCGCGACGAAGGCTCGGCGGGTGCGGCAGCCGGCGCGGCGAGCGCGATCGCGAGCAGCGCGGCCGCCGTGGGGATTCGCAGGGCAGGAGCTCTCCGGTGCACGGGACCTCTCCGGATCCGGTATACCAGAGCCGCGAAGGGGCGAGAAGCGTGGTGGCTCGCGCCGACAGAACCGGGAGAGGGCGCTGGCCGCGAGTGGCGGGCTACGCGTTGCTCGCGCTCGCCGCGATCGCCGTTCCGATCTGGCTGGCCGAGCTGCGGCCCGCCGTGCTGGCGATGTCCTACGGCGTGAGCTTCCTGCCGTACGAGCTGCTCGGGCTCACGGGCGGCGTCGCGATCCTCGCGGCCGGCGCGTTCGAGCTGCGGCGGCGGCGGGGCCACGACCTGGCGAGCGCGGTCGCGGTGGTCGTGCCCTGTCTGCTCGCGCTGCACTTCGTGACCACGACCAGCGAGTACGCCCAGCGTCGCTTCGACTACGACTGCTACGAGTACGCGGGGCGCGCGCTGCTCGCCGGCCAGAGCCCGTACCGCGCAGGGCTCATCTATCTGTATCCGCCGCTGACCGCCCAGGCCTTCGCGACCGCCCACCAGGCGATGGCCGCGCTCGGCGAGGGCTTCGGCGCCGGGTGGGACCGCGACGGGGTCTGGGATCACGTCTTCTACCTCTACCAGTGCAGCCAGGTGCTGCTGCTGCTCGGGGCGTACTTCCTGCTGCTGCGCCTGGCGCGCGACCTGGGCATCGCGTCGCGCTGGGCGCCGCTGCTGGTGGGGGCGCTGCTGCTCTTCGACAACCCGGTATTCCGCACCCTGCGCCACGGTCAGGTGAACCTGTGGGTGCTCGATCTCTCGCTGGCCGGTCTGGTGCTGGCGCGGGCGCGGCCGGCGTTGGCCGGAGCTGCGATCGCACTCGCCGCACACGTGAAGGTCTATCCGCTGCTGTTGCTCGTTCCGCTCGCCCTGTGCGGCGCGCGTGCGGCGGCCGCCTGGACGCTCTTCGCGGCCGCGGGCGTGGCGCTGCTCGGCAGCGACTGGGGCCGTGACGGGTCGCTGTGGCGCGACTACGCGGCCCTGGTGGGCGGCGGCTTCCCCGGGGAGGTGGCGTTCCGCAACAACAGCCTGCACAGCATCGCGTACAACACGGCCCGGCTGGTGTTCGGCGCCAGCGGCAGCGCTCCGGCCGTGCGCTGGGTCGTGCGCCTGGGCACACTCGGCTTCGGCGCGTGGGCGCTGGCGCGCATCGTCGCGCGGGAGCGGATCCGCCGCCGCCTGCGCGCGCCCGGGGTCGACGCGCGCGCCCTCGCGGCTCACGCGTCCGACGCGCTGGCGTTCGCGCTGCTCGCGTCGCCGTCGGTCTGGGAGCACCACTACGTGATGGCGTTGCCGCTGGCGCTGATGGCGTGCTCGGCCCGGGTCGGCGATCGACCGGGGCTCGTGGCGCTCGGACTGTTCGCGATGCTCGCGATGCCGACGTTCGATCTCTTTCCCCTCGGCTACCACCGCGTGGCCGGGCTGTGCCTGCTGCTGGGGCTCACGCAGCCGTCGCGCACCGCGGACTGGCTCGCGTCCGCCGCTCAGGACGCGCCCGCGCCCCCGGCGCCGCCCGAAGTCGCGCCCTCCGACGGCAGCGAGCGGTAGCCCTCGAGCCGCGCGCGCAGGCCGTCGGCCAGCTCGGGCTGGCCGGCGTCGGTGGCGATCTGGAGTGCACGGCTCGCCGTCGCGATGGCGTCCGCATTGCGTCCGGCGGCGGCATAGGCCGCGGCCAGCGTGTCGAGGTAGTTCGGGTCCGGCGGCTCGAGTCCCCGCAGCGCGCGCTCGGCCAGCTCGATCGATGCCCGCGGATCCCGCAGCGCCGGGTCCGGCGCGGTGGCCAGGATCCAGGCCAGGTTGTTCGCCGCGCTGCGGCGATCGGGCTCGAGGGCGAGCGCCTCGCGGTACTGTCGCGCGGCCCACTCGAGGTCGCCGGCCTCGCGGGCGAAGTCCGCCAGCCGTGCGTGGCTGCGCGCCGAGCCGGGCTGCGTCGCGAGCAGCTCCTCCATGATCTCCCGACTTTGCTCCGGCTGCCCGAGCTGGTAGTGGGCGTGCGCCGCGCCCGCAGCCAGCCCCGGGTCGAGCGGGAAGGCCGCGCGGCTCTCGCGCAGCGCGTCGATCACTCCGTTCCAGTCCTGCCGGCCGGTGCGGAGCGTCGCGATGCCGCGCCAGGCCGCGAGCGAAGGACGCAGCTGCTGGCTGCGCCGGTACTCGCGTTCGGCCTGCTCGGGTCTGCCGGCCCGCGCCAGCGCGTCGCCGAGCTGTCTGCGCTTGCCCGAGTTGTCCTGTCCGAACCAGGCCATGCGGTCCAGCACCGCGCGGGCACGGTCGTACCTGCCGGCGGAGAGTGCCGATCCGAAAGCGAAGTGATCGAGGGCGATCATCGCGATCGCCGCGCAGGCGGTACAGGCACATGCCGCCCAGACGCCGCGCCTGAGCCACGGCCGGCGCTCCGCACCTGCGTCGTCGGAATCCGTGCGGGTCGAACGCACCAGCACGCCGGCGACGCGACTGTTGCGCAGCTTCCAGATCGCCCCGTCGAGGATGAAGTGGTGCAGATTGACCGCCGCGGCGATCAGCAGCGCCAGTCCGCCCGCGTACTCGGGGTCGCCGAGCAGGTCCGGCGCGAACACGATCGCGGGGATCGTCCACAGCGCCGCCCCGGAGGCGAAGACCTTGGCGAAGTAGCGGCCGTAGCCGCTCCAGTGCGCCGAGGCGCGCGCGTAGTAGGTCGTGACCCAGAGGTACTGCACGGCGTGACCCACCGCGATCCACAGCACGTAGCGACTCGAAACGCTGGCATCGAGCGGATCGATCCCGGTGCGTACCTGCCAGAACGTCACGGAGAAGGGGATCGAGAACCACAGCGCCTGGGTCGCGATCAGGCAGAGCGCCGGACCCAGCCGGCGCCAGGAGCCGCGCCGAGCCAGCAGCGCCACGGCCGCGATGCTGGTCAGCGCGTAGACCAGGCTGGCGAGCGCCAGCGCCGGCGCGGTGATGCCGCGGGGGATGTGCAGGGACCGCAGCGCCACGACCGGCTCGTCGTAGCTCACCGGATTCGGCAGGTAGCCCTCCGCCTCGGAGGAGCCGTGCAGCACCAGGAAGGTGATCGCGAACGAGCTGAAGAAGGAGGCATAGAGCAGACGCTTGGCGACCGGCGACAGCTCGATGCCGCGGCGGCGCAGGAACATCACGCACAGCCCGTAGTTCTGACCCGTGTAGTGCCAGGGGCTCCAGGTCAGGTAGACGGTGAACATCCAGGCGCCGACCGCGAGGTCGTGGACGGAGATCGCGAACAGGACCGCGACGAACAGCGTCGCCCAGACCGAGAAGAGCGCGTAGCTGCGGCGGTCCTCACGACGCTCGTACACGCGCAGCAGCGTGCCGCCGTAGTGGGGCCCCGACAGCGTGAGGGCGATCAGCGGTGCGATCGCGATCGGCAGGCTCGCGATCAGCTGGGGGCCGGCCAGCGCGAACACGGCGAAGATGGCCGCGTACATCAGGCCGCAGCCCAGCGCGAGGTCGGGCAGGGGGCCGAAGAGCCAGCGGCTGCCGGAGGGCGCACTCGCCACCATGACGTCAGTATCTCACGTCGTCCGCCGTCGGCCAGCGCAGCCCGGGCGCCGAGGGTGCGGCGAAGACGACGATCGACGCATCCTGGTAGACCAGCGGCCAGTCGCTGGCGAGGAACGCGTGCACGCAGCCCCGGACGTCGACCTGGCCGGTGGCGCGCACGTCGATCGGATCGATCACCCGCTCCATCTCGGCCGCCAGATCCGCGTGGAAGACGACGAAGTCGACGCCGCGGCGTTCGAGCGCCGCGCGGTCGTCGAGGTAGGCGAAGCTGCGCAGGCTGATCCCCGAGCGGGGGGGCACCTCGCCCCAATGCCAGTCGCTGCAGGTGCCCGCGCTGAAGCCCACCAGGGTGCGCTGCCGGTGGACCTGCTCGTAGAACGGAAGCAGGTTGTTCCAGAGCGAGTAGAACCAGGGCACCTCCACCAGGCTGAGGCTGCCCGGGGGTGCCTCGGCGAGCGCGCGGTAGAAGTCCGGGACCCTCGCTGCGCGCGGGGGCGAGCCCTCCATGCCGGTGACGTAGCGCGCCGGAAACCACGCCCGCGTGTCCAGCAGCGTGCGGGGGACACCGCCGGAGAGCAGCAGCAACCCGATCAGCGCCGCGGCCGCGAGCCCGGCGAGTCGTGGGTCGGAGCGGCGCGCGTCGCTGGGGGCGATCGCCAGCGCGACGAAGGCGAGCGCGACCGGCAGCGCCGGCAGCGCATAGCGGGCGATCACGAAGCCGAGCCAGGCGTAGCGCGGCGCGGACGCCAGGATGCCGAGCCCCAGCACGGCGCACGCGCACAGCGCGATCGCGGTCCAGCGGGGTGCGAGTAGGCGGGCCCGCCAGGCGCCGACCGCGGTGAGACCGAGCAGGCCCGTCGCGAGCCAGGCCGAGCGCGTGCCCGCGAGGAAGAGTGCGGCGCGCTCGAGCGCGGCGAGGTCCGGCCGTCCGCCGCCTACCTTCGCGAGCACCGCCTCCGGGTGGCTCCAGAGGGGCGGCCCCAGCAGCAGCGCGGCCAGGGTGGCGAAGCTCGCGAGTGGAAGGACGAGTCGGCGCGGGGAGAGCTCGCTGCGACCGGAGAGCGCGGCGACCGCCAACAGCCCGAGGGGCGCGCAAACGAAGGGAAGGGTCGGGGGCAGGAACCAGGCGCTCACCGCGGCGCAGGCCGCGAAGCCCAGGGCGTGCCTCGCCCGGCCCCCGCTCCACCAGCGCTCGCAGAACGCGAGCGCGAGGAACGACAGCAGCAGCGCGATCGCGTAGGGTCGCTGGAAGCGGCTGTAGAGCACCAGCAGCGGGGAGATCGCCAGCAGCCAGGCGAAGATCCTCGCAGCGCGCGCGCCGAGCCGAGGCCGCATCGCGAGCGGCGCGAGCACGAGCAGGGCGACGCCGGCGAGCAGCGAGGGCGCCCGCAGCACCCACTCGTTCACGCCGACCGTCTGCGCTGCCCACTTCAGGTAGAGCGTGAGCGGGATGCAGTGGTCCACCGAGCCGAAATCGAGAGCGATCTCGCGGTAGCTCGAGCCGAGCAGGCGATGGAGCGAATGCCACTCGTCGTCGACCGGGACCTGGTCGAAGAGGCGGAACGTGCGCAGCCCGGTCCCCAGGGCGAGCGCGGCGATCCAGGACCACTCACCGACCAGCACCCGGGCGAACCGCTGCATGGGGACCAGGGTAGCTGGCGCCGACCCCACCCCTCAGTCGCTGCGGTAGAGCGCAACCAGTCGTGCCACCAGCATCGACGGGTAGAGGATTCCAATCAGCGATTCGAAGGTGGCGAGGCGCTTCGCGACCGGACTGATCGGCGCGATGTCGCCGAAGCCGGTGGTGGTGAGCGTCATGAAGGAGTAGTAGACCAGGTCCGACCGGGAGGCGCCCCCGTCGCCCGTCGTGTGCGCGCCGGGGCTGTGAATCTCGAGCAGGCCGAAGGCTGAGGCCCACGCGAACCCGAGCAGGCCGTAGAGCGCGACCGCTGCCAGCAGCAGCTCACGCGTGACACGCTGCTCGCGCAGCAGCCACCCGAACAGCGACGAAGCCACCAGCGCCAGCAGCACCGTCTCGAAGCCGAGAGCCGCCTCCCGCCAGCCGGGCTGCGCTCCGGGCCACCAGCGCGCGGCGAGGGACAGCAGCGCGAGCGAGGCGCCGACCGCACGGGTGAGCGTGCGATCACTGCCCGCATGCAGCGCGGCCAGCAGCAGCAGAGCCGCGAGCATTCCGAGGGCGATCCGCGCGGCCAGGCTGCCCTCGGGGCCGGGCGTCGCCAACAGGAGCACGACCTCGGTCGCGAGCAGCAGCTCGAAACGGCCCGGCCTCTGTGGGGCGGCGCGCACCGCGAACGGCCGTCCGCCACCGCTGGTGTAGAGCGAGACGATGCGCGCGATCACGATGCTGGGAAACAGGATGCCCGTGATGGCCTCCAGGCTGACCAGCGAGCGAGCCAGCCCGCTCACGGGCACGATGTCCCCGTAGCCGAGCGTCGTGATCGTCACCAGACTGAGGTAGGCGAGCCGGTCGAACAGGCGCTCGCCGGGCGACAGGTCGCCGAGCTGGAACGATTCGGGCGACGAGGCCGCGATCGCCGTGTAGAGGCTGGCGAACGCGAGCGCGATGAAGAGGTAGGCGCAGATCGAGCCGACCACCGTGTCCTCGTCGGCGCGCTCGGAGCTCACGACCTGCGCGCTGAGGGCAGCGGCGGCGAGGCAGAAGAAGGGCGCTTGCAGGCGGGATCCGGCCAGCTCCGCGACGTCCGGCCCGGCCGGCGAGCGCAGGACCTCGACGATCGTGGGGAGCGCGAGGACCAGCGCCGTCCAGAACAGCGGGCGCCGCGGATGCAGCACCCACAGCGTCGCGGCGATCAGCGCCGAGCCGACCACGGCATGCACGGCACCGCCCAGCAGATCTGCGAGGCCGAAGGCCTGCACCGCCGCCAGCGCCACCAGCGTCAGCAGCAGCAGCCGGAATCGATGGCTCTCGAGCCTGAACGGACTCTCGCGCGTCGCGGCGCTCACATTCGTGCTGGGCGCGGGCTAGCGGCGCGCGCGCTGGCGCAGGAAGCGCTCGCGCTGGAAGGTGGGACAGGCCGAGTCTTCGGGGATCTCGTCGAGCGGCACCTTCACGTCCGCCGGCGTGATGGCGATCTTCTCCGCGGCCGGGCGCAGCCTCTCGAGGTCGAAGCCATACAGCGCGGCGGCATTCCCGCCGAGCATCATGCGCACCTCGACGGGGTCGACCTCGCAGAACGCCAGGCGCATGTTCTCGCGCGAGTACGGGTAGCAGCCCTCGTAGTGGGGGTAGTCGTTCCCCCAGAGGATGCGGTCGACGCCGACGACCTCGCGTCCGCGGATGTCCCCGGGCGAGGGGAAGCTCGCCCCGTACCAGCAGTTGCGCTTCGCGTAGAAGCTGGGGGGCTCCGCCAGCGTCTTCGACTTCGAGTAGTCCACCTCGCCCATCATCCCCATCTTCATGCCCATGTGGATGCCGTCGAGGCGCTGCATCAGCCCGGGCGCCCAGGCGCAGCCCGACTCGGTGAGGATGTAGCGGAGCTTCGGGAAGCGCTCGAAGACGCCGCCCAGGATCAGCTGGCAGAAGCCGCGCTGCACGAAGAAGGGCATCTCCAGCACCCACAGCGCCTCGGCGCCCTGGGCGCTGCCGTACTCCGGCGAGCCCTGGCCGGAATGCTGGTTCGCGACCAGGTCGTGGTCCTGGAGCGCGGACCAGACTCGGTCGTACTCCGGGGAGTTGAGCGGCGGCAGGTGCGCGTCCGAGGGCGAGGGCAGGGGCAGCAGCACTCCTCCGCGCAGCCCGTGCTCGGCGATCCAGTGGATGTCCTCGAGCGCGTCGTCCACGTCGTTCAGGTGGATGAGTCCGATGCCGGCGCGCCGCTCGGGCTCCTCGGCGCAGAACTCGGCCAGCCAGCGATTGTGGGCGCGCGTGCCGGCGCGCCAGCGCGGGTACTGCTCGGGCCGCGGGGGCGCCGAGACGTGGAAGGCGCGGTCGTAGAACGGGGGCACCGTGTTCGGGAAGATCACCTCGGCCACCACGCCGTCGCGCTCGAGATCCGCACGCCGCTCGGCCGAGTCCCAGTTCTTCGTCTTCTTGCCGCCGATGTGCTTCTTCGAGGGGTTGCGGTAGGCGGCGCGCCACTCGTCGAAGGCGCCGCGCCACCGCGGATCGAGGTAGTCCCGGTACATGTCGATCGACGCGCCGGCGTGCGTGTCGGCCGTGATGGTGATGTAGGGACGCTCGAGGTCGTTCGAGGGGCTCACGATCGCCTCCGGTCGCTCCCGAGCGTTTCGCACAGCCGGAGCGCCGCTGCAAGGCGGCACGCGCGTCAGCCCCGGTGGGTGAGGTCCGGGTCGGACCAGCCGCGCATGCTCATGCAGTCCTGATAGTCCGTGTAGCGGACCTCGCCGTCTGCATGCCTTTCGCTGACGAGGCAGCGTTCGTGGTCCCGTTGGAGCTCGGCGCGCTCCTGCGCCGGATCGTCGCAGGCCGTCGCGCCGACGGAGAGCGCGATCGCAGCGAGGAGGGTCGCGCAGCGAGAGACGCGGGTGTGCGAGTCGGTTCGGATGGCGGTTCGCATGGGGGTCCCCACCGTTGGCTTTCTGGCTGCTTCCTCCCCACCCCGTGCCCGTTGAGAGCCACTCCATGCTGTCAGACGTCGCCGACCGGACCGTGACGAGGGTCACCGAGTCACGAACCGGGACGCGGTTCACTCGAGCCGCCGCTGGCTCCGCCAGCCGGCGAGGATGCGCTGGCTAGGAGCTCTCGCAGCCCGGGTCGGGCTGATCGCGAAACAGGCGCGTGCGCAGCTCGACGCCTGGCGCGGCTTCTTCCAGGAAGTCGTGGCTGCCCTCCTCCAGCCATCTGCGGGCGGCCCGGGCGACCGCGGCCAGCGAGAGCGCGTGCAGCGCTCCGCCGATCGAGATGCGCGCGACTCCCAGCGCGGCGAGCTCGGCGACGGTCGGCCCGCCGCGCACGGCCAGCGCGTTCAGCGGGCGATCGATCGAGCGCACGACCTGCGCGATCTCGCCCGGGTCCCGCAGACCGGGTGCGTAGAGCACGTCGGCGCCGGCCTCCTGGTAGGCCTGGAGACGCGCGATGGTGTCGGCCAGGTCGCCTCCGCCGCGGATGTGGTTCTCGGCGCGCGCCGTGAGCACGAGCCGCGTCGCATCCCGTCCGGCGACTTCGGCTGCCGCCGCGATCCGCTCGGCGGCGAGCTCCCGCGGCAGGATGCGCGGCTCGCCGGTGCCCGAGAAGTCCTCGATCGAGCAGCCGGCCAGGCCCGTCTGCGCGGCGGCGAGCAGCGTCGCCGCGACCCCTGCCGGAGTCTCCGCGAAGCCGTCCTCCAGATCGGCGGTCACCGGCAGGTCCGTCGCCGCGGCGATGCCCGCGGCGTGGGCCAGCGCCTGCTCCCGGGATACCGATCCGTCGGCCAGGCCGAGCGTGCCGGCGTGACCGGAGCTGGTGGTAGCGAGTGCCTCGAAGCCGAGCGACGCGAGCAGCTTCGCAGAGCCCGGGTCCCAGGGATTGGGCAGCAGCAGCGGCTGGCCCGGGCGGTGCAACGCGAGCAGGTGTGCGGCCCGGTCGGAACGGCTTCATGGGCTTTTTTTTGAGGACAGGTTCGATGGTGACAGGGAAATTTTCATTCGTTCTCTTCTTCCCATCTGTCTGGATCTAACGGAAAATCATCTTTTTCTAATGTTGGTTCTCCAGGAACATCAAGATCATGAATTTCATCTGGATATCCATCTCCATCAGTATCTACACTTGCCCAAACATTGTATGGAAATGCATCTCCATTATCCCCAACTCCATCCTTATCAGTATCATTCCATTCATTCGGATTCAAAGGGAAAACATCTTCCTCATCTATTACTTTGTTATATCTTAGAATATCTTCTTTGAGACCATCTTCTAAAATAAGCTTATCAAATATTGCTTTTACGAACTTCCTATTGAGATTTCTTTTTGCAGTGGCGGTATCTTCGTCTTTTAGTTCTATAAGGGTCTGTAGGAAAATAGTAGCATTAGTTAAAAAGGTTGAATCTTTTAAGTCAGATATTTTTAGTTGTTGGTTAAATTTGATAGGGTATTTAGGATCGTTCCAAGGTAGATAGATAAGTTTGGATACTTGGTTAGGGGATAGGTTGCCTAGTTCGGGGTCAGGTCTTGCATTTCTGCCTGCAATTATTTGCTGGGCTGCTTCATTCATATCTTCAATGCTCTCAAAATCCTGACCTGAGAGTTCCTCACTTAAATCTCTGACTACTGCATTAGGGGATAACTTGTTAAAGATTTTACCCAGTATATCCTGAACTTTAGGTCTATTTATCTGTTCCATCTTCAGAGAAACATATTGCCTGAGATACTGACCGCCCGCCGCGATTTTGCTCCGCCCTTTAGACACTGCAATTAGAATCGAAACACATAGAAATATTCCTTCCTTATTCATAAACGTCACCCTATGCAGGTCTAGTGCTAATCCTCGCCAATTCCAACTGCAATAACAGAAATATCGTCCTCTACGTTGGGGTTTCCACGCCATATCTTAACCGCGTCAATGACTTCATCCACTTTTCCCTCGGTGGTCTTCACTCGGGATTTGGCAATGGTACTAACAAGTCCTTCAGTGCCAAATTGTTGATTCGTACTATTCTGTGCCTCTGTTACTCCATCACTGTACAAGATAAGGCAGTCGCCGGGATTCATGTGGAGGCTACTCTCGAAGTATTTTGTTTTGGGTAATACACCAATAGGGAGTTGTCCTGTCTCGTGAAAGAAGGGTTCCCCGCTTCGCGGTATGAGCAGAGGATGGGGGTGCCCGGCACAAACATATCTGAACTCGTAAGTCTGGGTATCAAGAATCCCATAGATCATAGTGAAAAACTGAGAACTGCGATCGTCAAAAGGGAAATCCCGGTTAAGCTGTTCTGCTACACCGGCCGGAGGTGTCATTGTCGGACGGGAATTCTTTCGCTTGCTCGGTGTAAGAATTATTGACCGACTTGTTTCTGGTGTCAGAAGGTATGCAAGCGTTACCGACCTCAATGCCGCTGGCACACCGTGGCCACTAACGTCAAGTATATAAAGACCTATATGAGTCTCATCCAGCCGAAAGAAGTTCAGGCTATCGCCTGCAAGTTCGTCACATGGTATCAGTCTCCACGCAAAATCAATAGTCTCTGTGTTTGGGGCTTTGGTAGGCAGTAGAGATTTCTGGATGTTTGCGGCCGAGTCTAAGGCGGTCTTCATTCTTGTATTCATAGCTTCGAGTTGTTTGTTCGAATTTCGCAAGTGATCTTCTGCCAGTCGCCTTGCAGTAACGTCAGACTGGACCCCGATGAAATGCGTTGCCTTGCCATCTTCGTCACGTACTGGGGTTATCGACAAGCGATTCCAGAAAGTCTTTCCATCCTTTCGGTAGTTCAGTATCTCAACGG
>Ga0209536_100010712_pt1 | contig 13489 bp, 15 predicted proteins | sample DeeMarSeWOR28_12_FD_187461 | JGI IMG/M metagenome (GOLD analysis project Ga0209536, IMG submission 187461) | Marine sediment microbial communities from White Oak River estuary, North Carolina - WOR-2-8_12 (SPAdes) (version 2) | ecosystem: Environmental > Aquatic > Marine > Intertidal zone >...
GGCTTTTACGTCAACGACCAGTTCGACCAGCCCCAGGAAATGGTCAGCAGCACGTACCGCGAAAACTTCCCGCGGCTTTTGAAGATCAAGCAGCACTACGACCCGACCAACCTGTTCAGGCTGAACGCCAATATCCGGCCGTCCTGATCGGGTCAGGTAACAGCCTCAGGTCGCCTGCCCCATGGCTTCGGCGCCACGCATGATCATCCGCAACTGGATGATGGCGGCTTCGATGCCCCGGTCGCGATCCTCCGCCGGCCTGTCGAGCAGCGCGATCCCGGTCGTGAACAGGATGGCGACCGCGGAATTCGCGGCGAGTTGCGGATGGCTCAACGGCACACCCCGCTGCTTCGCATCCCAGACCAGGAAGTCCGCGAGATCGACCGACATCGTGATGAACAGCTTCTCGGCGGCCTTGCGAAACGCCGACTCGCGGGCCAGGCTCTCCTGCAGAATCATCCGCGACACGCCCTGGTTGCTGAAAATGTAATCGAACAGCGTCTCTACGGAGGCCCTGATCACGGATCGGCCTTCCGATGCCTGTTCGCGCACGCGGTGCATCAGCGTCAGGAGGCCCGCGCCGTGTTCCTCGATGAGCGCCAGACCCAGCCCTTCCATGTCGTGGAAGTGGCGGTAGAACGACGTTGGCGCGATGCCGGCGAGTTTGGCGACCTCCCGCAGGCTCAGCGTATCGAAACTCCGGCCTGACGCCAGCTCCGCGGTCGCCGCGTCCATGAGTTTTTGCCGGGTTTCCTCTTTTTGCTGCTTTCTCGAAACGCTCAAGCCAGGGCTCCTTTCAGCGCCGGTCCGGCCCTTTTGTGAGCCGCTCGATTGCATCCTAGCAGACATATGGTACAGTTGTGCGTACAAGTGTACGCTGAAACTGGTGAAAGCCGCTATGACCACCTACAAAGCCCCCCTGCGCGACATGCAGTTCGTGATGCAGGACCTGCTTAACTTCGAGAAGCATTACCAGTCGTTGCCTGCCTGCGACGAGATCAACCAGGAACTGATCGACGCCATTCTCGGCGAAGCCAGCAAGTTCTCCGAGGAAGTCGTGGCCCCCCTCAACGCCGTGGGCGACGAAGCCGGCTGTGAAATGCTCGAAAACGGCGAGGTCAGGACCCCACCCGGCTTCAAGGAGGCGTACCAGCAATACGTGGATGGCGGCTGGCCGTCGCTGGACCAGCCTTCCCGGTATGGCGGCCAGGACCTGCCACTGTCGATCGGGATGACCATTCGCGAGATGGCCGGGACGGCGAACTGGTCCTGGGCCATGTATTCCGGACTCTCCCACGGCGCGATGGAAACCATCGACGCACACGGCTCCGAGGAACAGAAAGCACTCTTCATGGAGCCGCTGGTCAGCGGTCGCTGGACCGGCACCATGTGCCTGACCGAGGCGCACTGCGGGACGGATCTCGGGCTCCTGAAAACCAAAGCCGAGCCCGCCGCTGACGGCACCTACCGCGTTACGGGCTCGAAACTGTTCGTCTCGTCGGGCGAACACGATCTCGCCGAAAACATCGTCCACATCGTGCTGGCGCGCCTGCCCGACTCGCCACCGGGTACGAAAGGCATATCGCTGTTCATCGTGCCCAAGTTCGTTCCCAACGACGACGGCTCGATCGGTGAGCGCAACAACGTGAGATGCGGCGCTCTCGAGCGCAAGATGGGCATTCACGGTAACTCGACATGCCTCCTGAACTTCGACGGCGCAACCGGGTACCTGGTCGGGGAGGAGAACAAGGGCCTGCACTACATGTTTACCTTCATGAACTTCGCCCGGCTCGGCACCGGCCTGCAGGGGCTTGCGCATTCGGAGCTCGCTTTCCAGAACTCCCTGGCCTACGCCCGCGACCGCCTGCAGATGCGCTCCCTGTCAGGGCCGAAGAACCCCGCCGGCCCCGCCGACCCGATCATCGTGCACCCCGACGTGCGCCGCATGCTGCTGACGCAAAAAGCGTTCGCCGAAGGCGGTCGGGCGCTGATCTATTTCGCGACCACCCAGGCCGACATACTGACGCGGTCAGACGACCCCGAGGCGCGGGAACTCGCCAACCACGTGCTCAGCTTCCTGACGCCCATCATCAAGGCCTTCCTCACGGAAACGGGGTTCGAGAGCGCGAACCTGGGACTGCAGTGCTTCGGCGGGCACGGCTATATCAATGAATGGGGCGTGGAACAGAATGTGCGGGATGCCAGGATCAGCATGCTGTATGAAGGCACCACGGGCATCCAGGCGCTCGACCTGCTGGGCCGCAAGGTGCTGGGCACGCGAGGCAAGGCGCTGGCCCCGGTAACCGGCTTCATCCTGGACTTCTGCAAACGATCCCGCAGCCGCAAGGAACTCAGGCCGTACCTTAAGACGCTCGTTCGGCTGACCAAGCAGTGGCAGTCACTCACCCGCAAGATCGGCTTTGCCGCCATGCGCGACCGAGATGCCGTGGGCGCCGCGTCGGTGGACTACATCATGTTCTCCGGCTACGTGCTGCTCGGCGTGGCCTGGGCCGCCAGTGCGCGGGCCGCTTACCGGAGGCTCGAGCAGGGCACGACGGAAGAGGCCTTCTATCGCGCGAAGATCCGGACCGCGGATTTCTATTTTGCCAAAATACTGCCGCGGACCACGTCCCTGCTGGAAACGATGTCCGCGGGGCCTGACCCGCTCATGAAGATGGATGAGAGTGAGTTCACGTTCTAAGCGAGCCTGATCAAATACTGAAGAGGACAGCAATGATTTATTCGGGAAAGGCGATAACCGTCCAGGCAACTGGCGATGGCATCGCGGAGCTCTGCTTCGACCTGCAGGACGAGTCCGTCAACAAATTCAATGCATTGACGGTCAGCGAACTGAAGGATGCGACGGCGGCGATCGCGGCCGATACGTCGCTCAAGGGCGTGATCGTGACCAGCGGCAAACCGGCTTTCATCGTGGGCGCCGATATCACCGAGTTCGGTGCGTTATTCGGCGCCGGCGAAGACGAGATTGCAGACAGGATCCTGGCCATCAACCTCGACGTCTTCAATGCCTTCGAGGACCTGCCGGTACCCACCGTGGCCGCCATCAACGGCATTGCCCTCGGCGGCGGTTTCGAGATGGCGCTCGTCTGCGATTACCGCGTCATGTCGGAAGCGGCGCGGATCGGGTTCCCGGAGACCAAGCTGGGCATCATTCCCGGTTACGGCGGCACCACGCGCCTGCCGCGCCTGATTGGCGCCGACAACGCTATCGAGTGGATAGCGTCGGGCAAGGAGCAGGATGCGGCCGAAGCGCTGCGTTGCGGCGCGGTGGAGGCGGTCGTTGCACCCGAATTACTGCGCGACGCAGCCATGTCCCTCCTGAAACAGTGCATGGACGGCAAGCTCGACTACGCGGCGAAGCGGCGGGAGAAACAGGAACCGCTGAAGCTCAACCAGGTAGAAGCGACGATGGTGTTCGAGACGTCCAAAGCCTTCGTCGCCGGCCAGGCGGGACCGCACTACCCGGCCCCGATCACCGCCATCAAGGTCATGGAGAAAGCGGCCCGCATGCACCGTGACGACGCCCTGCGCGAGGAGGCCAAAGGCATCGCCAGGATGGCCGGCACGCTGGCAGCGAAGAACCTGATCGGGTTGTTTCTCGGCGACCAGTTGCTTGCGAAGAGCGGCAAGAGCCTTGCGAAGAAAGCCGGCAAGGTGGAACGCGCTGCCGTCCTCGGCGCGGGGATCATGGGTGGCGGGATCGCTTACCAGTCCGCGCTGAAAGGCACGCCGATCATCATGAAGGACATCGCACAAGCCGGCATAGACCTGGGCCTGACGGAAGCCAGCAAACTGCTTTCCAAGCAGGTCGAGCGAGGCCGGATGTCCGTCGCCGAAATGGCCGGCGTCCTCAACAAGATTCAGCCGTCACTCAGCTACGACGGTTTCGATAATGTCGATATCGTCGTCGAGGCCGTCGTGGAAAACCCGAAAGTAAAACACGCCGTGCTCGCGGAAACCGAGACAAGGATTCGAGACGATGCGGTTCTTGCCTCCAATACGTCGACCATTTCGATCAGCCATCTCGCCGAGCCCTTGAAGCGGCCCGAGAACTTCTGCGGCATGCACTTTTTCAACCCGGTACACAGGATGCCGCTCGTCGAAGTCATCCGCGGCGAGAAGACGAGCGAGGACGCTATTGGAAAAACGGTCGCCTACGCGCTCGCCATGGGCAAAAAACCGATCGTGGTCAATGACTGCCCGGGATTCCTCGTGAATCGCATCCTGTTGCCCTACTTCGGGGCTTTCATGGGCCTGGTGAAGCGTGGCGTCGATTTCGTGGATATCGACCGCGCGATGGAGCGTTTCGGCTGGCCGATGGGGCCGGCCTACCTGTCCGACGTCGTGGGCATAGACACCGGCGTGCATGCCGGCGCCGTCATGGCGGAAGGATTCCCCGACCGCATGAAGTACGACTTCAAAACCTCCCACGACGTGATGTTCGAGAACGAGCGCTACGGCCAGAAGAACGGCCGCGGATACTACGCGTACGAGGCCGACAAAAAGGGCCGCCCGAAGAAGATGCCGGACGACGAGGTTGCGGCCCTGCTCGCTTCGGTCATTGACGGCAATGAGACGCTCGACGAAGCGGCGATCGTGGACTCGATGATGATCCCGATGTGCCTCGAAGCCGTGCGTTGTCTCGAAGACGGTATCGCGGCATCCGCCACCGATGTCGACCTGGCGCTGATCTACGGGATCGGCTTTCCGCCGTTTCGGGGCGGCGCGCTTCACTACATCGACGACGTTGGCATCGACAAGTTCGTGGCCAGGGCCGACGAGCTTGCGGCGGCAGTAGGGCCGCTGAACGCGATGTATGCACCCACGGACAAACTGCGTGAGATGGCCGCCAGTGGCGACGCCTTCTTCGGATCAGCTGCAAGGGGGAGTAAATAGATGAGCCTGAATCCCAGAGATGCGGTAATCGTAGATTTCGCACGTACCCCGATGGGACGGTCCAAGAACGGCTGTTTTCGCCACACCCGCGCGGACGACATGTCAGCGGCACTGATCAACGGCCTGTTTGCCCGCAACCCCAAGCTCGATCCTGCCGACGTGGAGGATGTCCTGTGGGGTTGCGTCAACCAGACGCTCGAGCAAGGCGTCAACGTCGCCCGCATGGCGGCGTTGCTGTCGGTGATCCCGCACGAGGTGCCCGCCCAGACGGTCAATCGCCTCTGCGGCTCGTCCATGTCGGCGCTGCACAGCGCTGTGCAGGCGATCATGACGGGAAACGGTGATATGTTCGTGGTCGGCGGCGTGGAACACCTGGGCCATATCCCCATGACCCACGGCATCGATATCAATCCCGCTTTGTCCAAGCATGCAGCCAAAGCCGCGGGTTCGATGGGCCTGACCGCGGAGTTGCTGGGGAAGATGCACGGCATCACGCGCGAGGCGCAGGACGAATTCTCTGCCCGCTCGCACCAGCGCGCTCACCAGGCAACCGTGGACGGAAAATTTGCGGAGGAGATCATCCCTATTGAAGGCCACGACGCCAATGGTTTCAGAATACTGGTGGAACACGACGAGACCATTCGCCCGGATACGACCGTCGAAGGGCTTGCTCAACTCAAACCGGTTTTTGATCCGAAGAACGGCACGGTCACGGCGGGCAGTTCTTCCCAGGTAACGGACGGCGCGTCATGCATGATCGTGCTGGCCGCCGAGCGGGCGCAGGCGCTGGGTGTAGCGCCGTTGGCACGAATCCGCTCGATGGCCGTCGCCGGGGTCGACCCGTCCATCATGGGCTACGGCCCGGTTCCCGCCACACACAAGGCGCTGAAGCGCGCCGGGCTGAGCATGTCCGACATCGATCACGTGGAACTGAACGAGGCCTTTGCAGCACAGGCATTGCCGGTCCTGAAGGACCTGGGCCTGCTGGAGGTGCTGGATGAGAAGGTCAACCTGAACGGCGGCGCCATTGCGCTCGGGCATCCATTTGGCTGCTCGGGGGCGCGCATCACCGGCACTCTGCTGAACGTCATGCGGCAGAACGAAGGTAAGCTGGGCGTTGCCACGATGTGTATCGGGCTGGGACAGGGCATCACGACGGTCATCGAGCGCCTGTAGCCGCGTAAAACTGTGTAAATATTGCTTGCTTACTCAGCGAGTTGCCCTATACTTGCCCTCGCCTGAAAGTTTGCTTTTCTCTATGCATACCATTTCGATGTTCCATCAGAAGTTTCTTCCGTAGTTCCTCGTCCTGATTTTCATAAGTAATCGCATCACTTCCAGCCACACCGGCCCTTGGAAAAGAGCCTGTATTACTTTGACTATTTAGGAAATAACTATGTCCACTACTACCGGAACCGTGAAATGGTTCAATGATTCGAAAGGCTTTGGGTTCATCGAGCAGGAGTCTGGCCCCGACGTGTTCGCACACTTCAGTGCGATCCAGGGCGACGGCTTCAAATCGCTCGCCGAAGGCCAGAAGGTCGAATTCACAGTAACGCAGGGCCAGAAAGGCCCGCAGGCCGAGAACATCGTCCTCGTCTAAAAGGCAACGCCTTTAAGAGAAAGGGCCCCCTGGTGGGGCCCTTTTTTGTTGGCGCGCCCGGCGAGATTTGAACATCCGACCGCCTGGTTCGTAGCTTCAACAGGTTTCGATTGTCGCCCCCACGACTTCCCGCTGAAAGACCCCTGATCTGATCAGTCCCGCAGGGTTTATTTGGGGATCAGATCTCACTACGAATAGTCCGGGAATCAGGTCAGAAACCAGCACCTCGTATCAGCCCAAGGGTGAACATCATCGCAGCAGCGGCGGCGGCAACGGTGCGAATGGTGTTCAGTCGAGTCCAGCGATCCAGGTAGTGATCCCAGACTGCAACAGCCGTGGAATCCGTTGCAGACACCGCCGCTAGCTTGTCGTTCAGCGGCACGTTGCCGAGGCCGGTGACAAGGAGCGTACCGACCAGGTACAAGAGCGCGCCAACCAGGTAGAACGGCGCCGAGGGCGTGCCCCACCCCTTTATCGCGAGTAGGGCGACCAGCAAACAGAGGACAGCCGTGCCCATGAACGTGCCGAGAAACGTCGGGTTGATGACAACGACATTGACTGACTGCATCGCCGCGATGCCCTGATGCGATGGCATCCGTGCGAGTGCCTTCATGACAAAGCTCGAGAAGGCGAAAAACACACCAGCGATCAAGGCCGATCCGAGCAGCGCCATGACGACCGAGGCTATGGTGAGGACGCTCATGCTGCGCCCTCGTCCGTGCCTGGCTGCCAGCTATCTTGCGCGGCGATTCTACGGGAGATGTCTGTTTTTTTGTGGCGCATCAGGTCCGCGAAGCAGACCGCGCCAATAACGACTTCGATCGCTGCAGCACTCACCAATCCGCTGTGCGGGGCTCCGTCAATCGCCATGCTTAGAATGCGAGACAGGCCATACGACAGGTAAACCGCCGCCGCTATCGCCAGTGACGGGATGGTGAATCCGGCCTTGAATGCGCCGACCATCATCAGGATCCCCGCCATCAGTAATGCACCGGCCGGTGCTTTCAGCTCATTCGCGAGACTGACGTTAGCGCTGATTTCGATCCCGTAGCCCTGGTAAAAGGCGTTTGGTGCGACGAGTATCATGGCAGCGATGCCTGCGGCGATCAGGCCGCTTGCGAGCAACAATGCTTTTGTTCCGTACAGGCTATGTGCGCTCACTTTGTTGTCGTTTCGGGTCATTGGTAAGCTCCATTTGAAAATTGCCGGTGTCAGGCAGCGGCACTCCACACGCCTGTCGCTGCAGCCGCGCGTGCATAGTCGGAAAAATCTCTCGGCGGGCGCCCGAGCGCACGCTGCACGCCGTCGGTCAGGTAGGCATTGCGGCCGTCAAGCACGGTCGCGAACAGGTAGTCGAGCATCCAGACGACATCTTTGGGCGCACCGGAACTGGCAACCTCGCTGACGAACGCGTCGTGGGGAACCGGGACATACGCGATCTGGCGGCCACTGGCAGTCGATATCTCGGCGGCCACTTCGGCCAGCGTGAGCATGCGCGGCCCGGTGACTTCATAGACCTCGCCGGCATGCCCCGGCTCCGTCAGCGCGGCAACAGCGACATCGGCAATATCGTCAACATCGACGAACGGCTCGGGGGTGTCGACGTCCGGCAGGGTTATCTGCCCCGCCTGCACCATCTCGACGAACGCGCCCTCGGAGAAGTTCTGGTTGAACCAGCTCGCACGCACGATCGTCCAGTCGATACCACCTTCCTGAACAATGCGTTCGCACGCCTGGGCTTCCTCCTCGCCGCGGCCCGAAAGCAGGACCAGCCGCTTGACGCCATGGCGTTTCGCCCGCTCCACGAATGCCTGAATCGAATCGGTTGCGCCGGGCATTGCGAGGTCCGGCGCATAATTGATAAAGACGGCTTCGACGCCGGCGAGGCAGTCGTCCCACGTGGCCTCGCTATCCCAGTCGAATGGCGGCGTCACCGAGCGCGATCCAATGCGAACGTCTGCACCGAGGTCGCGCAGCCTGGTCGCTACTCGCCGGCCTGTCTTCCCGGTGCCGCCCAGCACCAGTGTCGTGCCCTCATATGTGCTTGGATACAGTATTTTGTGCGTCATGACAGGGTCCTCCTTGGTTAAAAAATTGACACAGTGTCAATTGACACGCTGTCAACCCTAGGGCAAACTTGACACAATGTCAACAAAATCGGAACAGACTCGGGGCCGCATACTCGAGACCACTGTCAGGATTCTCGAGGAATCCGGCGGTAGCGGCGTACGAATGGGTGATATCGCGAAAGAAACCGGTATCTCGCGGCAGGCCGTTTACCTGCACTTCGCCTCGCGCACGGAATTGCTGGTCGCGGCAACGAGATACCTGGACGAAAAACTCGACGTGGACAGCCGGCTCGCCCCGTCTCGTGCGGCCACAACAGGGATCGAGCGTCTGCAGCTTTACATCGAATGCTGGGGAAACTACATCCCGGAGATCTATAGCGTCGCCAGGGCTCTCATGATGGCCCGTGATACGGACGAAGCCGCCGCCGCGGCATGGCAGGATCGTATGCTGGCCATGCGCGATGGCTGCCGTGCCGCAATCGACGCACTGCATGCGGACGGGACGCTCGTAGACGGCTGGACGCGTCCGAAAGCAACTGATGCACTGTGGACACTGTTGCTGGTGCCGACCTGGGAGAACCTCACGATCGAGTGCGGGTGGTCGACGAAACAGTACATTCGCTTTATGTCAGACCTTGCGCGACAGACGTTTGTACGAGACGAGGCAGGCAGATGAATGCTGTCCTCTTGAGTTTATCGCTCGCGGAATCTCCGGTGAAACCGTTTTGCCGGGGCGAATTGATCGAATCGACCGAAGTATCCAGACGGACAATCGGGCGTAAGAACTGCGACCAGTACCGGGTAAGCGGCAGCGGTTCGAACGCGCCGATAGACAAACCCATGACGTTCATATATTGTCGCGCTTTATTTTAGACAAATATTAGACGTTTTTCGGGTATGGAAACTGTTGCACTGGCACTGCTGACGATCTCTGCCGGGGTCTGGGTTGGCGCTATCGTATTTCAGTCGGCGGTCGTCGCGCCCGCCGTTTTCGTCGATCTGGACGAGGCGTCGGCGCGGTCGTTCCTGCGGACCTTGTTTCCGCGTTTCTTTCGTCTTGGATTGATATGTGGCGCGCTGATGCTCGCGAGCCTGCTCGGCTTCGTCGCGGTCTCGGGCTGGTCGTCCACAGGGGTTCTGCTGGCATCTACGACCCTGGTGATGATCATACTGGAGGCGATCTCGCTCGCGCTGGTGCCGCACATCAATGCGGCTCGCGATGCAGGCGAGGCAGGCCAGGCGACGTTCGAACGGCTGCACCGGACGAGCGTCCTCCTGACTGTCGCCATCCTGTTGCTCGGTATCTCGGTCCTCGCGATCGTTGCCGCTCGCGCCGCAGCGGGGGTCTAGACGATGCCGCGCGCGCCGCACTCCGGAGACTGGGTCTCGCTGCTCGCCCTCACGGTTTTGTGGGGGAGCGCATTCCTGTTGAATGAAATTGCATTGGCGTCGCTGCCTCCTTCCATCCTCGTCGCCGGCCGAATTCTGATCGCGGCAGCGCTGATCTTTGCTTACCTGCGCCTGACGGGAAACTCCCTGCCCGCCCCGGGTCGTGCATGGCTGCCGATGTTGGTGCTTGCACTGTTTGGCAACGTAGTGCCGTTCCATCTTGTCGCATGGGCGCAGCAGCACATCGACTCCTCTCTCGCCGGTGTCCTGATGGCGGTCATGCCGTTATTCGTGCTGACCCTCGCCCATTTCCTCGTGCCCGGCGCGCGTCTGACGCTCTTCCGGGCCGCGGGTTTCGTGGTCGGCTTCACGGGAGTCGTCTGCATAATCGGACCCGACTTCGAGCGTGGGCTCGACGGTAACCTGGCGCTCTGGGGTGCAATTGCAGCACTCGGCGCCGCGCTGAGTTACTCGATCAGCGCTATCTACGCACGCCGGCTCGGCGCAGGCGACCCTGTCCGCCGATCAGCGGGCATGCTCATCGTCGCCAGTATGCTGTCGCTGCCTGCTGCGGCTTTTGACATGCCGGCGATCACGACCCCGAGCATCGGTGCCATCGTTGCACTCCTCGTCCTCGGATTGCTGACGACGGGCTTCGCGACGCTGCTGTATTTTCGGCTCGTGCAGGGTCCCGGCCCGACATTCCTGTCGCTCGTTAATTACCTCGTTCCCGCCTGGGCTGTGGTGGCAGGCGTACTGTTTCTCGACGAATCGCTTTCGCCGTCGTTGTTTGTCGGGCTGGTGTTAATACTCAGCGGGATCGCACTGAGCGAAATCGGGCCGCGCGTATTGCATACGATGCAGGCACTGCGGGCGCGCAGCCTCACAGCTTCGATGCGCCGTGTTGCGAGGGAAGACGCATGAATCACGATACGACGATCGATCCACGCGAGATCGAATTCTATTCGGGCCTGGCCGATACCTGGTGGGACCGCGATGGACCTTTCTGGCCGCTGCACAAACTCAATGAGTTGCGCACGGCGTATATCCTCGACAAGCTCTGCCGGCATTTTGGGCGTGACGCCAAAACGGACAAGCCCCTCGACGGCCTGCGTGTCCTGGACGTCGGTTGCGGTGGCGGGATACTTTCAGAGTCGATGGCCCGGCACGGTGCGGAAGTTACAGGGATCGATGTTGTCGAGAAAAACATCCGTATTGCCTCGCTGCATGCGGCACAACAATGTCTCGAAATCGACTACCGCACAGCAACTGCGTCATTGCTCGCCGATGCCGGCGAGACCTTTGACGTGGTCCTGAATATGGAGGTCGTGGAACACGTCGCCGATGTAGACGCGTTCATGCGGGATTGCTGTCGCCTGGTCGGCGATAGCGGCGTCATGTTCGTTGCGACGATCAATCGAAACCTGCTTTCCTGGTTGTTCGCGATTGTTGGTGCAGAATATGTCCTGGGCTGGCTTCCCCGCGGCACGCATCGGTGGAGCTGGTTCAGAACGCCGACGGAGATTGCGGAACGCCTCGCTGAAGGTGGCCTCACTGTCGCAGACACCGCCGGCGTATACGCCAATCCCTTCAATCGCCGGTTGGCTATGACGAAGCGGACGAACGTCAACTACATGATCTTTGCTTTGCATTCCCAGCCTCTCGAGCAAAGCATCGAGTGCCGCGCCCGGAGAGGGTGATTCGCCGCCTCAATACTACGTTTTCGCGATACGAGCCCGACCACGCAGTCGTTCGTATTTTTCCGGGATCGAAATCTTGCCTGTTGACTCCAATAGCCCGCAGTGTCAGCTCTTCGAAGCCGGTCCCAGGGAGCGCACCTTGACCGCGAGTACGTCGCACGGGGCCTCTTGAAGTACGGCATTTGCGGTGGACCCAAGCATCAGCCCCAGGCCATGCCGCCCATGCGTACCTAGAACGATGAGATCAGTGCCGATCCCTTAGCCATCTGGCGATTCTCGACAGCTGGCGTCCCAACGACTGCGTTCACCGCGCCGGGATCGATGCCATAGCGGTGCTCGAGGTCTGACAGCCATGCGGTTGCGCGCTCCACAGCCCTTGACTCGATCTCGATATCGGCGCGATCTTCAAGCGTCGAATACAATTTGGCGTAAACCTCGGCCATTGGCCTGATCACTGTAATCGCAGAAATTTCGAAGCCCTTCTTCCCCTCAGAAAAATTTTCCTAACAGATCAAGTTGCGACAACCTTCAGATTCGTCTCATGAATCCAGGGTTTCAGCCCAGGGGAAAAATATAGCGGACGCATTCGACGAGCATGAGCTGTCAGAAACGTGTTTCGGCGTTTCTTCGGCCTCGACAGCCGAGACTCATCCGGTTACGTCTGCCGTCGATGTTATAGACAGTATCAATCGAGCGGCTCGTTGCCGATGCCCGCAGCGACGGCGTCACCGTCGTGCCGCAGCACGAACGGCAACCGGATCGGTCGGATGTGATGGAGGCTCTGGTCGGGAAAGCCGCCTTAAATTCCGCCGCACCCCCGCGCTATCGCGAGCCGCATGTCGGGATAGGACAGCGTCGAGCGCCCATCCGCCGCATTGGTGGGGTCCTCGAAGATCATGAACCCGCCGGCCTTGCGACACGCTTCGGAGGCGGGCAGGAAAACTGTCTCGAAGTACTCCACTCGCTGGTACCTCGCATCTTCCCGGCCATGGTCTCCCGTGTGTGCGCAGCCTGCACAGATCAACAGTACACTCGCTGTAATGAGAAACTTCGCCATCTGTCTCTCCCATAAACGTATATACATTGTATGTCTTATCAATGTTTTTTGTATACGTACACGAAAGACATGTGACCAACGTCACAAAATGGCGCCCTGCGGCTCTTCGTGTCAGGACCTGACCTTCCGCCGTCCCGAAGCCTCGCTCAGGCGCTACCGATCTGCATCAACCCCACCGCAAGCATCAATGCAGCAGCCAATGCCGCGGTAGTCCGTATCGTGTTCAGTTGCTAACTCGACCGATCGCTGCAACACAACGACCGTGCATTTGACAAGATTGTGTCGTGGATTCGAAAGCACCCGGTTGCAGCCTGAACCGGCGCGCCCGGACAGATTCGAACTCCCGTCCGCCTGCTTCGTATCAGTAATAAAAACAATAAATTCAGTAAATTACGCTGACAATACTGATTGCGTCGCGAGCGACAGCGGCAAACCATTCCACCCGCTCAACAAAAATGGCCGTGCATCTGCACCGACGAATGGACTATTCTTGAGGGGCGGCTATAAAACAAGATCGCGGACCAAAAAAAACTAACCGCATCCGGAGGAGGAGACCCAATGTTCAACAAGAAGAATGACGGGCCGGCTGCAGAATACAAAGCCCCGGCGCCGCCGTCCAAACCACCGTCGTACAAGCCGACGGAATCCGAAGTACGCAAACGCAGCGTCTCTGTAATCGGCCCGACGTTGCGATTCAAGGGGGAACTGCAGGCGAACGAAGATCTTGTCATCGAAGGACAGATCGAAGGCACGA
>Ga0209536_100010713_pt1 | contig 13489 bp, 7 predicted proteins | sample DeeMarSeWOR28_12_FD_187461 | JGI IMG/M metagenome (GOLD analysis project Ga0209536, IMG submission 187461) | Marine sediment microbial communities from White Oak River estuary, North Carolina - WOR-2-8_12 (SPAdes) (version 2) | ecosystem: Environmental > Aquatic > Marine > Intertidal zone >...
AATCAATGTCGAAATTCATCGTGCACCCAGGTCTGCCCGGTTGGTGCAACCTATCATTCGCCTGACGGAGTCGTTCTGGTGGACAGGAAGCATTGTATCGGGTGTGGATATTGTGTCCAGGCTTGCCCTTACGGATCTCGCTATCTCGCGCATGATATAGGTACTGCGGACAAATGTACTTTTTGTTATCATCGCATTCATCATGGATTGCCGACGGCCTGTGTTCAGGCATGCCCGAGAAAGGCAAGGATCTGTGGCAATCTGAAAGATCCGCACAATCCTGTTTCAGAAGTGTTGCATTCACGACGCTATTCCATTCTCAAGCCTGAGATGGCAACAAATCCAAAATGCTATTATATCGGCCTTGATCTGGAGGTGATTTAATGGAAGATTTTGTCTTCCCCAATGAGATGCACGTTCTCTGGACAGTGATGATAGTTATGTATCCTTATATCACAGGCTGTGTAGCCGGCGCTTTTATTGTTTCATCCCTGTTTCACGTATTTGGTTTGAAACAATTGGAACCTATTTCGCGATTCTCGCTGGTCTCGTCATTTGCTTTTCTGCTTTTTGCAGCGTTACCTTTACTCGTTCACCTGGGGAAACCGGAACGCGCTTTTAATATAATGATTACGCCTCATTTTACTTCCGCTATGAGTGGCTTTGGATTTGTTTATCTGACATACACAATTATTGTCATCCTGGAGATCTGGTTCCATTACAGGGCAGAGTCTGTCGATCGATATAATTCTCAGAAGGTTAAATGGAAAGCCGCATATTATATCTGCCTTCTCGGTTGTACAATGCGCAATGAAGAAACGGACCGTATCGATAATAAAATCGTTAAAATACTTGCAGCTATCGGGATCCCCGTTGCCTGTATCCTTCATGGTTACGTTGGATTCCTTTTCGGTTCGATCAAAGCCAATTCCATGTGGTCCACGCCGCTTATGTTCATAATATTTATATTTTCCGCTATTGTATCCGGAATCGCCGTGCTGACCTTTCTCTACCTTTTTGTGAATTTTCTTAAACGGCAGAAAATAGACCAGAATGCTCTTAATACAATGGTTCGCTTTCTCTGGGGTTTTATGATTATCGCTGTTGTTCTGGAGCTTATGGACCTCCTTTCAGTGTCTTATGAACAGACGGAAAAATGGGCGGTTCTTAAAACCCTTATAACCGGACCCTTGTGGTATACCTATGTGATTGGGCAGATACTGATTTGCTCACTGGGATCCTTTCTTCTTCTGGCAATTACAGTTCTGTTTAAATTGCCGCAGAAACTTTCGAATTTTCTTGTTTTTTTGACTTCAGGCGTTCTTTTAATACAAGTACTGTTGATGCGATGGAATGTTGTTATCGGCGGACAGCTGATATCAAAAAGCTTACGTGGATTTACCAACTTTATGCCGGGATTCTTGGAAAAAGAGGGGATCCTGGTAGCAGCTATAATTTTTATATTGCCTTTTCTCATTTTACGTCAATTTGACAGGATTTTTCCTTTTTTCCCGGCATCAAAGAAGAACATATCCTGACAACGAAGATACCGGCCCATGCTTAAGCACACTCACAAATCTGCCTTGCTTATATCGGCTTTCCTGTCATTTTCCTGCCTATGGGCGGTTGAAAAGCCCACAGAACGTACGGAAAACTGTTCTACCGCGGAATGTCATAATTCTTACCGTAAACAAAGATATGTACATAAACCCGTGGCGCTCGATGTGTGTAAATTCTGTCACAAACTGGTTGATCCGGAAGAACACTCCTTTAAACTATTTCGTACCGGAAAGGAACTCTGTGGCAGCTGTCATGAGGAACAGACAGAGGATTTGAGCATCATTCCATCGGTAGGGCAATTGAGACCGGAAGCTCTGGTGGGCAAAGGCACATATCTTCATAAAGCGTTAGAAGAGGGACCGTGTATTGAATGTCACAATCCGCATAGCAGTGAATACAAATTCCTTGTTTCAACTGCAAAGGTTGCAGAATTGTGCCTTGAGTGCCATGAAATTAATGAAAACGCCAAAACCCCTCATGAGCCCGTTGCTGAAGGCGAGTGCAACCTATGCCATAGCAGTCATAGCTCAAACTATGGATATCTGCTGATTGATAATCAAAGACCGTTATGCTTCTCTTGTCATGAAGATACTGAAGCAGAGTTGACCAGGTTTGAATATGTTCATAAGCCGGTAGTGGACCGGGAATGCAGGGATTGTCATGAACCTCACGGAAGTGATTATTATAGGCTGTTGGTCAAGAGATATCCTCCTGAATTCTATGTTCCATTCGATATTTCAAACTATGACCTGTGCTTTTCCTGTCACCGGGAAGATCTTGTTCTGATCGAGGAAACCGATGATTTAACTGATTTCAGAAACGGAGAAACGAACCTTCATTATCTGCATGTTAATATGCCGGAAAGGGGACGTACCTGTCGCGCCTGTCATGCTACCCATGCAAGCGATGAGCCCAAGCATTTACGTGAAAAGGTCCCTTATGGAGGGTGGGGTATTCCAATAGAATTTGAAAAAACAGAAACTGGCGGGGGCTGCTCTCCAGGTTGTCATGATGCCCGGGCTTATGACAGGATCAAACCGGTTATTTACATGTCTGAACAGGATAAATAAACGCCCGTTTTTGAAGACTTCTTCTCTGACTGAGACACTCAGGATCTTTAGGCATCTGAAACTGTGAGCGGATCAAGCCGGATTTCGTTGTCTGTTGGCAAAAGTCCAGTGGCCTGCAATAAAAGGGTGGCTTGATGTTTTACGGCAGTGAGAGTTCTGTAACAAGCTTATGAACGGGTAAGACTCTCACCCCTTCCTCTTCATAATCTTTCTTTCCGGTATGCGCCTGGTAAAACTTGGGAATCTGTGTCCTTTCCATAAAATACAAGAGGGAAGGATTGATGTTTTTTTCACCGCTTTTACATTCGACGGCAAATAAAGGTTTGCCTTCTCGTAAAACAACAAAATCCACTTCTCTTTTGTCGGTATCGCGTAGAAACCGCAGATCCATGGCATAACCTTGAGTGTCTTCCAGGAAATGACAGTACTTCAGAAGATTGCAAGCTATGAAGTTTTCGAATCTGGGACCTTCTTCGGGGACAATGGACCAATCCCATAAATACAGTTTCTGTTCTTTTTTTACTGCGCGGATATTTCTCGGCCCATAGGGCGGTATACGAAAGCAGAAATACATTCTCTCGAGAATTTTCACCCATCTTTCGACACTCTCATGAGCGACCTGTAGAAGTTCCTTTAAATTTTTAACCGAAAGTGGGGATCCCACCCTGTTTGGAAGCTCTCCCGCAAGCAGTTCCAGAAGGCTGATTTCCTTTATATTTTCCAGATCGCGTATATCATCGTAGATGACACGCTGAAGCCTCTCCCTTCGCCACCGTCTCCAGAAGGTTTCTTCCCCTCTTAAAAAAGGCTCCGGAAATCCTCCGAATTTGAATAACCGCTGGAAATCATTCATCGTGGGGGATGAACCTATTTCACCCAATGAAAAGGGATGCAGCCGGTAATAGTGATATCTTCCCTGAAGCGAATCCCCGCCTTTTCGGTAGTAATCGAGCCTGGCAGAACCTGTAATGATAAAGGACATTTCAGATTTGTTTTTGTCGTAGAAGCCTTTGATCAAATTTCGCCATCTGGAAAATTTATGAATTTCATCCAGGATGACCGTCTTCTGTCCTGCCGGAAGCTTCCCCTTTAATAACACGGCCTTATCGGTTACATCGTCCCAATTGAGATAAGCAGGGTGCTTCTCGGTATGTTCGGATAAAAAAGTCAATGCAAAAGTAGTCTTGCCGACCTGCCTGGGACCGCCGATGAAAGCCATCCTATTTTTTATGTCATACTTTACCTGATTCTTTAAATATCGAGCCTGAATTCTAGTCATAGTAAAATAGACATAACACGATTTTACTCATGAGTAAAGTAGATTATATATGATTATGCTAATGATCATGAGATTCAATAAAGCACGTATCTCATCCGTCATTTTCAAAGCTGTTCTTTGAATTCAATACTGTATGAAGAGCTAAGAAAAGGATTGCGTGCAATCCGGGATGTTATGAAATTAAAGGATTCCTTCTGTTTCCGCAAACCTGCCTGCCTATTTATTTTCAGTGTATCTGCAGTTCCGCGCCGGAACTGTAGGCGGCAAATTCGGGTGCGTACATGGGCTGCACGCTGGCGGGCGCGACCTTGAAGTCGCCGGCCGTCGTAGCCCTGATACGATATTTGAATGTATATTCTCCCTGCGGCAGCCGTTCGAAGAAGAAGTTGGTGCCGGAATCCCTTATCTCTTCATACCAGGATATCCCCAGATCGTACTTGTGCTTTGAGAGGTTTGAGGAAGGCTCGAAGCCTGCGCCGCGCGGATCGCGCAGGTGGACGTACTCCATGGGGTGTTTGCTGCTGAGGGAGAGGTGGACCTCGACCTCGTCGGCCGGCTGCAGCAAGGCCCCTTCCTTCAAAGGTTGCAGAGTGTATGCCTTCCCGTCATGAACGCGTTTGAAATAGGTGCGCGAGATCTGCAGGTAGTCTCCCCTCGCTTCTTCCGGAAGTTTCTCGGTTGAAAAGTGCCAGGTGGCTGATGCGAACAGGTGTCCCCCACTCGTTTTTTCAACCGTAATTGTGGACGTAGCTTCCGGATCGATCTTTTCTCCAGGGATGACGATCTGGTTTTTCTTTCCCGTATATTTGTCGGGCTCGAAAACGAAGGACGTTCTTTGATTGCCGACGGTGACGGTGGCGTCTTCACGGATTCCCAACTGCCCGGTTTCCTTGAGGTAGTGGGCAAGGGAATAGATGACTTCGGCGGTGGCGCGGGTGGATTTCCAGTGGTTCATTTTCTTGTTGAGGAAAATCCACTGCACCAGTCCCTCCAGCTTGGGATCATCCGGCATCAGCTCCATTTCGGTTCGGACGGCGAAGGCGTGTGTTTCAATGGTGTCGTTGTACCAGAGCCAGGCGCGGTCTTCGGGAGCCCAGAAGGTGCCCTGATCTTCCGCCGTTTTGGCCGAATCCATGACGCTTTCCCAGACGAGCATGGCGTCTTGAGGGCGGTCCATCCGGTTCAGGGTGAGAGCCAGGTAGCCCTTGAGATAGGGGCTGTGCGATCTCCAGTGCTTGAAGCTGAAATCGAGCATGGTTCTGCGTTCTTCCGGCGTGAAGGAGCCTTCATACCAGGAGCTTTCGGGATAGTTCGAAAGAACGTAGTTGATGAAGGTGACGAACTCCCAGCAGCAGTCGCGTTCGACCATGTCGCGGACTATGTCGTCGAGGTAATGGCGATGGGTATATTGCCAGGCCTGCTGAACCATGTCGCGCGGAACATCGACACCGAATTCGAGCGCTTTTGAGAAACCGTTCAAGATATAGAGAGTCATATAAGGCGATGGAGGCCCTCCGGGAAACCAGGGGAAGCCTCCGCTTGAGGTCTGCATCTCGCGCAGTTTGGACAGGGAGGCGGCTTGCTGTGCTTCGGCAACGCGGGAGTCGAGCACTTTTATGAGGTCGGCATCCGTATTATTGCCTCCCTGAGCCATCCGGAGCCAGGGCGTTTCTTCGAGAGCCATTTTGCGGTTGGGGTCTGAATCGTTCCACTGCTCGTATCGGGTTTCGCGGGAGGAAAACTCCCGCGCCATCCGTTCGATGGCGGGGTACTGACTGTAGAAGGAAGAGAGGATGCCGGTGGAGAGGAAACGGTTGAGAGTCTGCTCGGTGCATTCGTACGGGTAGTTGACGAGGTACGGGAGGGCGGAGAGGACGGAGTAGAAGAGCTGGGCGTCGAGCGTGACGACCATCTGCTCGTCAATCCGGGTTGGATCGTCGTAGCGCGCCAGATCTTCGAATCGAATCACGCGTTTGCCTTCGCCTTTGAGAGTGACAAAACGGGACTGCATAAGGTGCATGCGCCCGGGGAGAATGGGGATTGGGCGGAGTTCGCCGTCGGAGAAGTCGCCGGAGACGGCAGTGACTTTGAATGCTATCTGTCCCACTTTGGACGGCGTTGTGACAGGGAAGGTCAGGTTTGTGCTGCCGCCTTCCTTAACCGTGAACGGCTTTCCAAATACGTTGGATTCGGAGAGGCCGAAGTCGGCGAGGATGCTTTTGTCGGTGGCCGGATCGATAATGTCGAAGTTGAGAGCGCCCTCGATTTCGCGGCCGGAGGCGTTGTTGACGACGACCTTGATTTCGGCGCGGTCTCCCTCGCGCAGGAAACGGGGGAGGTAGGGCCGGACCATGAGGTCTTTGACGCTTTGGGCCTCGCGGTGGACGGAACCGGACTTGAGGTCTCGGGTGACGGCGTGGACCCAGACGTTCCAGGAGGTTACAGAATCGGGAACGTCGAATTCGAAGGAGACGGAGCCGTCTTCTCCGGTGAGCAGGTGCGGTTCCCAGAAGGCGGTTTCGCTGAAATTACTGCGCAGCTCGATTCGCGTGGAATTTGATGATGAGGGCTCCATTGAGTTACGGTCCATCTCAGCTTCCCTCGGGGAAAGGCCCGTCTTGTATTCACCGAAGCTTTCAGTGTCGACTCGGGCTGACGTCGTGACCTCGATTTCATTACGGACGTCATTCACCATCATGCCGTTCTGTTCCGGCTCAACGCCTTCAGCCAAGCCTGCGACGCCTGCGAAACTGGCTCGTCTGCCGACGCCCCCGATGCCGTATCCGCTATAGTAGAGAAGCTGGTCTTTACGTACTGACGGGGCGGACGACCTGCGACTGAATCCCCGGCTGTCCAGCCACAAAAGGTTCGCAGCACCAAGATTGGCCGTTGCCTGAATGGATCGGAACCGGTTGGGATAAAGACTGATAGGATTTGCTGGGTAATGGGGGGCAAAAGCATCCAGGCTGCGGTCATACATATACGCCAGCAGTTCGGCTGCAGGAACGGCAATGTCTTTTCCTGCAGGCCCGGTTACTTTGACACTCCATTTTTCACGGTTGCCGGGGCGGAGCCGATCGCGGAATGTTGAAAATTCCATTTTCAACTGCTTGTTGTCCCAGGGGATCATCAATGAATTCTGGAGAGCAATAAACTGGTTATCGCGAACCAGTGTCAGAGTAAAGCCAATGCCTCCCCGATCGACCTCAGTGACCGGATATTCAAACAGGGACGGATCCGATCCCGACATTATTTCCTCCCGCCGGATACATTCCCCATCACGGTAAATCTCAAAGACCATTGGTTGGTCTTCAATCCCGGAATGAATCAGAAGACGTGCCGTCTCTCCGACTGTAAGCGATGTTTTTTCTATTAGGAACAATGCAGGGAGGTGAAGCGACATGGATGAAGAGGCTACGGTAAATTCCTTACGCAGTTCGTATTCTTCTCCAAAATCGTCCGAGGTGGTATAAATCAACCGATAAGCCCCGGAAGACAGGCCGGCAACCGAGACCGTTCCTTTTCCCTTATCGTCATGTGTGATGGATCCGGAATCCTGTACAGGGCCGTTTTCCCACTGCATCAGCACGGAATCGGGATTGTAGTTATGCTGCCAGCGTTCCCGCTGACGGTCGCCCGGTGTCAGGTACTCGTTCTCCTTGTCGAATTCTTCAGGAATGAAAATCGGCTGCTCGACAGGCAGTAGAGTTTCCGAAGGTTCGTTTAACGAGACGATTTTCCAGTTTCCTTTGCCGCTTTTGGGGATACCGTCCAGATTGGTTCGAATAATGTTGATTGCAACCGGTGCGTCTTCCAGAAAAAATCCTTTTGCGGGAGAAGCTGAAGCTCTGACCGTAACAAATCCTAGCTGGAACGATCTTCGTGCGGTGCGTGTTTCCCCTCCTTCATCGGTCACGTCCGTAGAAACAGAATAGCGGTAGGTAATGGATTTATTACCTGCCAGCCTTTCGTCGGCTTCCGGCAGAAAGGTAATGTAAAAAGTTCCGTCTTCCTTTATGGACTCGCTCCCGGCCGCGATCACCTGGGAACCGGCCTCGCTATAGAAACTGTCGCCCCAACGGTAATAGCTCCACCACCAGGGATAAACCGGTTCCCGGTTCACGGTCCACTTGACCTGGCCGCTGGAGACCGGAAGTCCGAAATAGTACCTGGCTTCTCCCTTAATCGTTGCAGGCTTGTTCAGCCGAAGAGATTCTTCAGGATCCAGGAGTTCGGTTTCGAATGTAGGACGTTTGTATTCTTCAACCCTGATTTGCTGCCTGCTTCTTTGACTGCCCCAGGAGCTTTCAAGACTCCAATATCCCAGGGCCCGTCCGGCAGGGATGATAAATTCGCCCGAAGTTGTGCCGTATGCGTTGGTCGTTACCGTTTTGGATTCCACAACCTGATCGTTTATGTCCTTGAGGGACACGGTAAAGGTGCTCTCCGGCGCAGTCTCAAAACGTATTCCATCTGCATCGCCCCTATAAAGCACTGCCTTCCACTGCAGTTTCTGCAGAGGCCGGTAAATGCTGCGGTCGGTGAAAAACAGCGTGGAGGAACGCATTCCCGATGGATTCTGACCATAAAAATAGAGTGGCTGGGGGTTGTAGGTAATTTGGTTGTCTTTTCTGGCGACCAGGAAGCCTCGCAGGTTGCGTTCATTAACGGTGAATTGAACGATCCCTCTACTGTCGCTTATGCCAGAATCTGTTCTGCGGTGGCGGTTTCTGTAGTCGTAGCGATACAGCATAACTTCCGTACCGTCCACCGGTTTGCCCGTTGATCCGGAAAGAACGGTTACTTCCGTTTTATTCGTATTAGTGCCGTAATCGTGCCGGGTGACCAGCACCAGGTCGCTGATTGTCAGGTACATGCCCCGGAGAATGTTGTCTTCTTTGGAAAAACCGGGACGGGCTGAAGCTACAATCAGATAAGTTCCCGGGTCGGTCATCGGAGGAACAACAAATGTTTTGTGCATCCGGTAGTCCGAAGTTTCGGGCAGTATCACGTCCCATCGCCGTACCGGGGATTGATCGGCCACCAGTTCTTCCAGCATCCTACCGGTCGGCAGCAGGTTGTAGTCGTCGGATCGTTCGATCGTTCTAATCAGATCGATTGCATAAACCCGGAAATAGATCCTGTCCAGATTCTTGTGGGTAACCAGGATTGATTTCTTCTGAGGATTGTCGTTCGCCATCCCGCTGAGGGAATAACCGGGAGCTTCGATCGATTCTATGACGGCAAGACAGTGCCTGCCCCCAAATGAATCGGGAAAGGACATCCTTCCCCGGAGGGCAATCTGCCGGGCCCGAATCAGGGAATCGGGTTCATCTTCCGCGCCGACAAACTCGGCCAGTTGCGCCATTCCTTCGGACCACCATGGAATGTCCGTCTGCGGGTCCAGATATTCTCCGAGACTGTTCTGAATAAATTTCCTGTCGGAATCTTCTTTGAAATGCCGATGCAGATTCCGATAGCGTTCGAGCCTGGCCTCCAGGGCGGCCTCCCGGTTTTCCTGCAGGATATGCCAGTTTTCCAGGTCGGCCAGGATGAAGCAGATCTTCTTCAAGGGATGAATGGCCGTGTCTGTCAGCGAGATTTCTTCGGTGAAATTTCCTGTCAGCCTTTCAAGATCCAGGCGGTAGATTTCATTCAGCTGTTCCGGCTGCCAGCCGTTTGTGTCGGCCAGCATTTCAACCCGGAGGTAGGATACGGCATCCCTCAGTGTCGGACGGATCCCCGCAGGATATGTATTGGGAACAATAAAATCTTTCCATTCGTTTTTTGGCAGATCTCCAAGGCGGCGGCGGATTTTCCAGACATTTTCGTAGGCTTTCTGCGCCTCTTCGTAAATCTGGTCCCGTGTCCATGCCTTCAGGTCGATTGTTCCGTTTGAATCCACCTTCTCGCGCCGGTTGATCTCATAGGAATAGCTTCGGGCATAGGTAATGAGCGATTGTCCATAGAACAGGTTCAGGACGGACGATCCTGTCAGGTCTTCCGGCCAGGGCTGTTCTTTTAGATAGCGGACGGCCGTTTCGTAGCCGTGCAGAGATATCCGGAGAGCCGTATAGCGAACCAGGCAGTGTGTCCACTCGGCGTTGTTTTCCGTCACCCTCGCTTCTTCCAGCATCGTTTGTACAAGCGATGATGCCTCTTCATGCTTCTGTTCCTGTAAAAGCTTTTCGAATTGAATCCAGTTCTCAGCGAAATTTTCTCTTGATTGAGTAGGATCGAACATTGGATTCTCCTGCGAGGGACCGCCGGTCAGAAGCCCTAGGCAGAGAATGAGAAATATGGAAATCAGGAAAATATAGGAATATTCGGGCTTTATCATAATCGGCTGCCTCCCTCATCCGGTGAAGTTGGTATTTCAAATGCGTTTGCTCTTTCATCTATTTAGACGCCGTTCCCTCTTATTTTCTTAGAAAAAAATGAAAAGCAACGATGCAGGGAATGACATAGCACCAGGGCGCGAGGCAAAAACAGAACGCATGGGTGCAAAGAAACTGCACTTCTGTTACTGATCCGGATAAACATGAACGCGGACATATTGTTCACTTTCCGAAGCGTGAGCCGTAATCGCTATCCCGGAGGAGGGTAAAAATTGCGTTTATTCCATCTATCCGCAATGATCGATCTTGCGATGAAAGCGAGGACAGCGAAAGGTATATCAGACAGATGCCAATAAAACCTGTCGGGCAATACGGGCTAAATCAAAGCGTTGATTCCAAGAAGCTCCCGGCCTATGGTCAATTTATGCATTTCGGATGTCCCGCCGAGTATAGTGGTCAGAACCGCATCCCGATAGTGATGTGCTACAGGATATTCGTCGGTGCAGCCGTAAGCGCCGTGAATTCTTATGGCTTCGGTGGATGCGCGCAGTGCCAGTTCACTGGCCAGCCATTTGGCTGAGGAAAGCTCCTTCACGTGTGGGAGTCCCCGGGTCATAAGATCCGCGACATAATAGACCAGGCAGCGAACCGAGAGGATTTCCGCCTGGATCCTTGCGATGGCCTCCTGCATCAACTGGAAACTGGCTATAGGCTTCCCGAATTGATGACGTTCCTTGGTATATTTTATACAGGCGTCCATGCAACTTTGCGCCATACCGACAGCGCCGGCTGAAATAAAAAGACGTGCTGTTTGGATGCCGGTAAGGAGGTTTTTCAGACCTTTGCCGACATTTCCTATCAGGTTTTCGCGGGGCACGCGACAATCCTCAAAGGTAAGGTTCGAAGCATTGCAGGCAAAGCCGCCGACGAACGCCACGTCTGCGCTCGAAAATCCCGGGGTAGTCCTATCCACGGCAAACAGGCTGATGCCCTTGGAACCCAGGTTTTTATCCGTTTGAGCCATAACAATGACCGTACCCGCAATGCCCCCGCCGGTAATAAAATTCTTTGTTCCGTTTATGATCCACGAATCCCTGTCCTGAATCGCCGTGGTCTCAATGGCTGAAGCGTCGCTGCCGGCATTGGGTTCCACAGCGGCAACCGCGATGAAGCTCTCCGCTCTGCACATTGGGGGCAGATAACGCCGTTTCTGTTCTTCATTGGCCGCGGTCAAAATAAGCGTGCCTGCAAGCACGCTGTCTCCCAGGGATATCAGGGTTTGCGTCCAGCTGGCCCAGCTTAGCTGCTCCCAGATCAGCACCGCATCCGAATGGCTGAGCCCGGCGCCCCCATATTCCGTTGGGATATGGATTCCGCGCAAACCCAGAGGGGCCATCTTTTTCAGGAGGCCATGATTCACTTCTCTTCTGGATTCGTATTCTTTCAGGCTGGGCAGCATTTCAGTTTCCGCGAATTTGCGCGCCATGTCTTTAAGGATCTTCTGCTCTTCGCTAAGTTCAAAATTCATTCCATATCTCTCATTTCTAAGAATAATTCAGGCAATTAATCCCGGTTAAATCCACGGTCTTCGGGCCGTGCGGCTATGCCGATCCGGGAAAAATTCAGGTGAAGGTGCTTTTTCGTTCCGGGCTTCCCGTTAGAAAACAAGAACGGAAAACGGGAAACGAGAGATTTACAGATGCCATTCACACACCATTTTATGGAGCAAGTCTAAGACACGTCTTATAATCATTGTCGGTTACAGGGGTATATTCCCATGTCGTTTTCGATCCTTCCGTAACCTTTTGTTCGCGAGTAAACGAAGCGATCTGGTTATACAACGTCTTGTTTCCTGTGGTTCAATAATGTCCTGAACATACGTCACGTCCGAAGCCAGCGAAAGGGAATCCGCATATTGTTTGGTGTATTCCTCTATTTTGGCCGCCCGGAATGCTTCCGGATTTTTGGCAGCCTGGATTTCCTTGTCATAAAAGAGCGATACCGCCTGTTCCGCCCCCATGGGACCGATTTCCGTGCTGGGCCACGCATAGATAAGGTCGGTGCCGAATCCGGGAAGAACGCCCATGCCGAGCGCAGCGCCCCCATAAACCTTCCGCAGCAATATGGCAATCTTCGGAACCCTGGCTTCCGACAATGCATAAAGTACTTTGGCTCCATGTCGGATAATACCGGCGTGCTCCTGGTCTTTGCCGGGCAGATAGCCCGGCGTGTCCACCAGCAAAATAACGGGTATATTGAAGGCGTCGCAAAATCGGATGAATCGCGCCTGTTTATCGGAACTGTTCACAGTCATACAGCCGGCAAAGACCATCGGCTGATTCGCCACTATCCCGACGGTGCTGCCGCCCATCCTAGCAAATCCGGTCAGGATCTCTCCCGCAAATTCCGGTTTGACTTCCAGGAAATCTCCCTGATCCACCAGCTCCCTTATGACGCGGTGCATATCATATACCCGCCTTTGATCTATTGGGACAGCCTCTTCAAGCGAGGGGATCAATCTCTCCGGGTCATCTTCGCAGGGTATGGAGGCAGGCTTCTCCCGCCAGTTGGACGGCAGAAACGACAATAGTCTTTTGATGCCCAGCATGCATTCCTGTTCCGTGGGAACCCGGAAATCCGCCACGCCGGATATCCTGCAGTGCACATCGCTGCCGCCAAGGTCCTGCATACTGACTTCTTCTCTCATGACGGACTTGATGACATTCGGCCCGGTAATAAACATGTGGGAGATGCCGTCCACCATGAATATGAAATCCGTTAAAGCGGGCATGTAGACGGAACCGCCGGTGCAGTTTCCAAGAATGGCGCTGATTTGAGGTACGACTCCGGAACAGCGTGTATTGACTAGAAATACAACCCCGGCATGTTTTTCATCGCTTATCCGGTAGGGGTTATCGCTGCCCGCCAGATCCGGTCTGATGACTCTGGCTCCCGGTGAATCATTCAGGCCAATAATCGGGACTCCCATATCCAGAGCCATTTCGTGGATTTTGTACACTTTCCTGCCGTGCATATAGCCCATGGATCCGCCGAAGACCGTAGTATCATGGGCAAAGACACATACAACGCGGCCGTCTATAGTGCCGTGACCGGTTAGGATGCCGTCCCCGGCAGCCCCTATCTTCAGAACTCCTGACATGGTATCAGAAAAACCTGTCCGCTTTTTACCTGTTAAAAGTTACCGGAACCGAGAACCGCAAGGTTTGCTTGGTTCCAGGAAA
>Ga0209536_100010714_pt1 | contig 13488 bp, 14 predicted proteins | sample DeeMarSeWOR28_12_FD_187461 | JGI IMG/M metagenome (GOLD analysis project Ga0209536, IMG submission 187461) | Marine sediment microbial communities from White Oak River estuary, North Carolina - WOR-2-8_12 (SPAdes) (version 2) | ecosystem: Environmental > Aquatic > Marine > Intertidal zone >...
TATACGTAAAAAAAGGCAGTAATATATAGAACGGCAAAAAGAATTTTACATTCAACATGCGCTGAAAAGCTCATTGGACTGGGCTATGCTTATGAATTCCGTTTTAACGAAGCAGATCGATATCTTATGCTTCCCCCAAACCGACCAGAATACAAAAGACCTGTTCTGGGTGCTATTTATTCTTTAATTCCAGGTGGTGGACATTGGTACTGTGGAAGGTTTGGCGACGGTATGTTTTCCTTTTTTCTTATCGGTACATCAGCACTCCTTTCCTATTATTATTACCATGAAAATGAAGATATGAAGTTTGGCATCTGTCTCAGTGTAACAGGGCTTTTCTATATTGCGAACATTTATGGCGGCATAAACGCGGTACATAATTATAATTACTATCAAAATGAAAAATACCTTACCGAAATACTTGAGAAAAACAAATAAATACAGGGATTGCCGCGGTCGCTTCCCGCGACCTCGCAATGACATAAATAACCGGTCATTGCAAGTAACTTTCCCTCTTCTGTCATTGCGAGGAATCCGCCATGAAGTACGGCGGACGACGAAGCAATCCCGAGAATTTAACAAGTGACCAAAAGATATTATGTTTACATCATGACAAGCAAACACAAAAAGGTACTATATACAGGTGTTACTAATAATCTTAAGAAAAGAGTTTATGAACATAAAACTAAATCTGTTCCTGGGTTTACCAAGAAATACAATATCAATAGTCTCATTTATTATGAAGTATTTAACGATATATACAATGCCATAACCAGAGAGAAACAAATTAAAGCGGGTTCAAGGCGGAAAAAAATATACTTAATCGAAAGTATGAATCCATTATGGAAAGATCTATATGATGATTTATGAGATTGCCGCGGTCGCTTCCCGCGACCTCGCAATGACAATGACCTAAAATGCTGATCCCTCTTTTCATTCTTGCCCAATTTGCCCTTGCTGATTCTCTATACAGCCATCACCATTATGACCTTGCATATATAGAATACGAAAGGGTATTTTTCTTTTATCCAGGGCTACAGGATACAATGCCCAAACGAGTACAATATGCTATTTCGCTTTTTCATTCAGATCAGTACCGCGGCATAAAGGAATTCCACAAAATACTACAGAAAAAACCAGACCTTATCCCTGAGTTAAAGATCGATATCGCGCGCTGTTACCTTGATTCAGGCTATTTCCATGAGGCAAGCGGATTATTCATACAAACCAATGAAAAAAGACTATTGGGGTATACCTTTCTTATTGATAATAGACTATACAGTGCTAGAGATGTCTTTGGTCTGGTCAAAGACTCCGTGATCGTAGAAGAGATCAATACCTATCTTGAAACGCCAAAAAAATCACTACGCAAAGCGGCTTTGCTATCATTAATATGCCCGGGCGCGGGTGAAATTTATGGAGGAAATTCAAAGCTCGGGCTCCAGGATTTCTTGCTCAATCTCGGTTCTGGATATCTTTTATACAATGCGATGAAGCAAAAAAAGTATATCGATGCAGTTTTGATATTCAGCCTGCTTTTCAATCGTTTTTATATCGGTTCGATCCATAATGCCCAGGAAGCGGCTAAACAAACTAATGAAAAATCAAGGGAAATATGGCTTGAGCAGATGAAAAAACAATACTTCAACGATATCAACGAGCAAACCCTTGGTAATCAATCATCACCGTAATCTTTCTTGAATCACCGGAATCGAAGCTTTTTAAGATACTCAGAAACCGCAATATTAGGTATTGACAAATCCATATTAGCGACTATAATTCACAACGTTTTATCAGGGCCTATAGCTCAGTTGGTTAGAGCGCACGCCTGATAAGCGTGAGGTGAGTGGTTCGATTCCACTTAGGCCCACGTTTTGCCTCTCCTACAGAATAGGCTAGGGAGGAGAGAATTAGCATCTTGTTGATGCTTTTTGGATATAAAGAATGAAGAAAAATTTTTTTCTTCATTCTCGCGAGAATAGAAGAAAAAGGAGGATACAATGAGAAAGATGGCACTATTGCTGGTAGCCGTTGTTGCAGTGATGATAATCGGCTGTCAGCCGCCAGAAGGAATGACAGGTGGAGTCTCTCAAGAAGCTTTTGATACACTCAAAATGCAAGTTGAGACTATGCAGACTGACCTTGATAATGTCCACGCAGCGCTCGATCAGCTCATCGAAGACTATAATGCTTTGAAAGCAAAGGTCGACAAAGGTGCAGCTCCAGTACCTAAACCACCTGCGCCACCAGAACAACCCAGAAAGGGTGCAAAATAAGGAGGATATGATGAAAAAACTATTCGCACTCACAATTGTCTCATTATTTCTATTAACCATAGTAGGTTGTGGTGACGAGACAACTCTCACTGCTCCTGCGAATATTACAATCACAGCCGGAACCGATGGTATAGATGTCATACTCGATTGGGATGAGGTCACTGAAGAAATAGATGGTTATATTATTTATTTCGAGAGTGCCGCGATCGGTACGGTCACAACTGCTGGTTATACAGATGCAGATCCAACAGAAACCGGTGATTATTTTGTTACGGCATATCTTGGTGATACCGAAAGTGATCCCAGTACCTCAGTTACAACGACACCTGTTCACACAGCTGCTGTAACAATATACGAATTGGAAGCATCTGGTAATTCTGGATATGGTTGGGATTTAGCCGGTGATATGACCGGTAGTACATATTCAATGACCGATGCTGCAAATGATGTGCTCGTCGATTTCTATATCTCCAACTGGATCAATGATCCTGTCGGTGGTCCATGGCCTTTGAATTACCGGATCGAAAGTCCCTCAGAAGGGACAAGCGATCCAGGCGGTGTTGTGCCAGCTGGTAACTGGCGAACGACATGGTTTACAGACCCGATAACTGATCCTCAAGCACCGTTGCCAACATATTCATCAACAACCTATTTCAATTATACTGAAATAGACGTTGACCCGATCTATATCGGCTTTTATCTTGATGATGAAGGTTATTTTGGTCTGACAACATTCTCAGGTGCAAATGCAGCTGATGGCAGCATCCAGGTAGAAACATGGATTCAGCCAGTCCCTGGCTTGCGTTTGATCGCCCACTAAATAAAAACCAAATATTAAATCAAAAAGGCGGGCTAAGCCCGCCTTTTTGATTTAATAACCATTGCGCGAAGCAAAGCAATCTCACTCACATTTTTCGCCGCGAAAACTCCGAATGTAAGTTGCGGTAAACTCCCCATCTCTTTTTCCGTTTTGTCATTATTCAACTCGATTGGATAATCCAGAGGAAAGTAGGGTTATTACTGGATTGCCCGATCAAGTCGGGCAATGACAAATGGCGAGTGCTTGACTTCCCAATAATCCAAGGTATAATACTCGACTTGGAGGTTTTATGAAGAAAATTACATTGCTTATTCTAATCCTTGCTGTATATTGTTATGGACAGTGTCTGGGCAGTCCGATAAGTACAAGGGTCGGCGTTAAACTCGGGCTGAATATATGCACTTATGACCCGGGTAATAGCACAAATACTTATAGTGGCACGGGCATGCATTTTGGTCTGGGTATGGGGACCGATATTATCAATCTTATTGGTCTTGATATGACACCACAGTACCGATCGACTAAATACGGCCGTGATGAAGCACTTGGCAGGCATACATATTCTTATAGCAATATCTATTTCCCCATTTTTCTTTCTTTAAAAGCTGGCATGCTTCCTTTGATATCACCTTATATCGGCATTGGTATCGGTTTTAATATCCGTTTGAGTGGCACTGATAGATTTGAATTCAATAATGGCACGGCAATTGATACGCCGATCCAAGGCTCAGAAACAACTGCCAAAGCGATCGTCGGTGGTGGTGTCGAACTAAAGCTTATAAAATTCAGACTGACCCCGGAATTCACTGCGAATATCCAGGCTCGGGATGAAAACAGTCAAGAGCAGACAATAGATTACCATATCTCTTTGGGTTTTTATTATGCCCCTTAAATAAACACATGCACGAATACGGCATTGATATCGGCTCAGTAAGCCTGAAGCTTGCTGAATTCATCGATAATAAACTCACCAGAACAAAATATATAAAACACCATGGAGAACCCTATAACCTCCTTTATAAGGTGTTGAAAGAAGTCAAACACATCGATTTACTCGCGCTGACCGGAAGCAGTACCAAAAACCTCTGTGACATGCTCGGTGCGATCTATGTAAATGAAATAGAAGCCACGGCAAAGGGGGTATTAAATCTATATCCACAGATACGTTCGATCATCGAGATCGGTGGCGAGGATTCAAAGCTTATAAATATCAACGACAAAATGATAAAGGATTTTTCTTCGAACACGATCTGTGCAGCAGGTACTGGTATTTTCCTTGATCAACAAGCAAGACGACTATGCTATGATATTGAGGATTTTGGGAAAGTCGCGATGCGTTCAGAAAATCCGGCAAGGATCGCAGGACGCTGTTCAGTATTTGCAAAGAGCGATATGATCCACCTTCAGCAGATCGGGACTAAACCCGAGGACCTCATGGCCGGGCTTTGCTTTGCTTTAGCCCGCAATTTCAAGAGCGTTATTGCCAAGGGAAAAACCATCACAAAACCTGTAGCATTTGTCGGCGGCGTAGCAGGTAATCAGGGGATGATCAGGGCATTCCAGAAAGTTCTCGATATATCTGCTAATGATTTGATCATACCAGAGAATTATGCTTGCATCGGCGCTATCGGTGCAGTGCTCAATGTCAGAAAAAACAATGGAAATGATTCTTATAAAGGACTCGAAAATTATAGCAAATGGCTTAATAGGCCCCGGTTTGTGAAAAGATTGGCACCATTAGATGGTCATAAAAAATGGTTTGCCCTTACAGAATTCAAGCCGCCCAAGGGCAGAGTACGGGCATATCTCGGAGTAGACGTTGGTTCGATCTCGACAAATCTGGTTATGATCGATGAGCAAGGGGATGTCATTGCAAGAAGGTATATGTGGACAAAAGGACGACCCATAGAAGTCGTGCTCCAGGGTTTTAAGGAAATTACCCGGGAAATTGGGACTAAAGTCGACATCGCTGGTGTCGGAACGACTGGCTCGGGTCGCTATTTAATCGGCGAGTTCATCGGTGCCGACATCATCAAGAATGAAATATCTGCCCAGGCAAGAGCGGCAATTGAAATCGACCCGCAAGTCGATACTATTTTTGAGATCGGCGGTCAGGACTCAAAATTCATAAGTCTTAGTAATAAGGCGATCGTTGATTTTGAAATGAATAAAGTATGTGCTGCAGGGACTGGTTCATTCCTTGAGGAGCAGGCCGAAGTCCTCGGTATTAAACTCGATGACTTTGGCAACAGCGCGCTCAATGCACGATCGCCGATAAACCTGGGTGAACGGTGTACAGTATTCATCGGATCAGAGGTAATTCATCACCAGAGCGATATATCAGAAAGAGAAAATCTCCTTGCGGGACTCGGTTATTCTATTGTCTTTAATTATCTTAATAGAGTAGTGAATGGGAAGAAAGTTGGCGACAGGATATTCTTTCAAGGTGGCGTCGCGGCAAATAAAGCTGTTGTCTCTGCCTTTGAACAGGTCTTAAAGAAAAAAATCACTGTACCGGTAAATTATGATATTACCGGTGCGATAGGTATTGCCTTGCTTACGCGGGAAGCCAACCTGGCACAAACAAAATTCCGCGGTTTCGACCTCGCCACGCGGAAATATTCATCAGAATCGTTCATCTGTAATCACTGCAGCAATGAATGTGAAATAAACAAGATCGTGATCAAAGGTGAAGATCCGATATATTACGGCGGTAGATGTGAACGCTACGAAGAGAAAAAGAAACGTGCATCTGATCTTCCTGATTACTTCAGATTACGCAATGAGATTTTCTTTAAGACAGAACACACCGAAGGTATTGAAATCGGCATCCCGCGCAGTCTTGTATTTTATGAGCTCTTCCCTTTCTTTTATAAGTTCCTTACTGTTCTGGGATTCAAACCAGTTCTGTCAGAACCGACAAATCGTAAAACTATCGAAATGGGTTCAGAAGTCTCGGTTGCTGACACCTGCTTACCTGTTAAAGCTGCGCTTGGACATATCCGGCGTTTGATAGATAAAGGAGTTGATCAGATATTTCTACCGAGCATTATTTCTATGTCCCCAAATGATGGTAATTTCACACGATGTTTTGTTTGTCCGTATGTTCAGACTATCCCCTATATAACCAGGGCGGTATTTGGTAATGCTATAAAAGTCTATTCACCAAGCATATATTTCGATCGCGGCATGGCCGGGGTCGAGGGAGCGCTCATTGAATTCGGTAAGCATTTCGGTAGAACCGCTAATCAGGTAAAAAATGCGATAAAGCAGGCGTCTGCATATCAACATGATATACAACTGAAGATCAGCGCCGCAGGGAAGCAAGCGCTTGCTGATATAAAAGATCCTGCTTTTGTAATCTGTTCAAGACCCTATAATGGCTATGATCTTGGGTTGAATCTAGATTTGCCTAAGAAGATAAGAAATCTCGGTGTCCAGGCATTACCTGTTGATTTTCTGAAAATTGATTACAGTTCACTTCATGAAGATTTTTATAATATGTACTGGCACTACGGTCAACGTATTTTGGGAGCAGCTGAAACAATAAATAAAAACAAGAATCTTTTTGCCGTTTATCTTTCGAATTTTGCATGCGGTCCGGATTCTTTCCTGACTCGTTTCTTTAAGGAAAAACTTGGGTCTAAACCCTTCCTTCTTATGGAACTCGATGAACATTCAGGTGATGCCGGGTTCATAACAAGATGTGAGGCGTTTTATGATAGTATAAAAGGCGCCAGGGATACAGGCAGACCAAGAACAATAAATGCAAAAAGTGAAGTCCGCAAAGACCGGACTATATATATCCCGGATATGTGTGATGCCGCACAGGTCTTAGCTGCAGCAATGCGGCATGCTGGCATCGATGCCCATGTCTTACCATCGCCCGACATTGAATCTGTGAACATCGGACGTCAACACACATCCGGTAAAGAATGTTTACCAGCGATCATTACTGCCGGCGATATGGTCAAAAAAATCAATGCGCCAGATTTCAATCCTCAAACAAGTGCTTTTTTTATGGCTCAAGGGTCTGGCCCTTGTCGTTTTGGACAATATTATAAACTCCACCGTATAATCCTCGATGACCTTGGATTATCTGAGGTCCCGATATATGCACCTAATCAGGGCCCGAGTCTTTTCGATGATCTGGGAAAGATGGGCTTTAAATTCCTTTTGTCAACGTGGGACGGTATGTGCGCGGTAGATGCAATGGAAGCTCGTTCACGTATGATCAGACCATATGAGAAAAAACCTGGAGAGACTGATAAAATATATACTGATACTTTAATAGAGGTAAGCAAGTTAATAGAAAAAGGTAGATCTATCGTATCTTTTATTAAGAACGTGCGTAAAAAACTCGATGCGGTTGAGATCCAGCCAGATATTATTAAACCGAAGATCGGTATTGTTGGCGAGATCTACGTACGGTCTCAAAAATTCAGTAATAATTTTGTCATCGATAAACTCGAGAAACTCGGTTGCGAAGTCGTATTGCCATCGATCGGTGAATGGTTTTTTTACACGAATTTCACTCGGGTCAAGAATTGCCTGTGGTTTAATGATTACCGCAGAGCGATTTTTACTAAATTGTTCGATCAATATATGAAATGGCGTCAGCACAAAATATATCGAATTTTAGGCCTGGATCCAGAGGCCGAGATTACTCTATTATTGAATTTTGCTAAAGAGTACGTCCACCCGTCTTTTGAAGGGGAAACAATATTGACCATAGGAAAAACTATTGAATGCATTCACGGAAATTTCTCCGGGGTCGTGAACATCATGCCTTTCACTTGCATGCCTGGCAATATCGTAACGACACTCTATAAAGCAATAAAAGATCGATATCCGGATTTCCCACTTTTTGTACTCTCGCTTGATGGACTGGAACATGCGGTTGAAGCAATGCGCTTGGAGACATTTGTCAGTCAGACAAAAAACTACCAACAAAGCCTGGTTCTGCAGTAAGTGATCTTGCTTTCAGCTGGCTTCAACCAGATTCTTGACAGTATAATAATAATAACTATAATTACGAAAAAATGGAGGTAATATGCGCTATTTTAAAATGACAATACCTGTTTTGTTGATCCTTATGGTATGCCTGGGTTGTCCAAAAAAACAAGTAGTGGAACCTGTCGAAGAGGTTCCGGTTGAAGAAGAAATACCTTTTGAAGAGGTTGAGATACCTGAGGTTCCGGTAGAACCACCAAAACCGCAATTAATACTGAATACTATTTTCTTCGATTTTGACAAATCGGATATTCGTGCAGATGCAGCCGAAATTCTCCAGAGTAATGCGGAAATGCTCAAGATATATCCAGAAGTGAGCGTGGCTATCGAAGGACACTGTTGCGAGATCGGTACAGCTGAATATAACTTAGCACTGGGCGAACGACGTGCAAAAGCCGCACGCGATTATATGCTCATGTTAGGGATCACCCCAGAGCGCCTTGCTACGGTAAGCTACGGGGAAGAAAGACCCCTTGATCGAACAAACCTTGAAGTAAACCGGCGCTGTGAATTCGTCGTAGAATAGAACCAAGAACTCGAATAATAAATTGACTAAAAAGCTGGGCTTCCTGATCTTATTGCTGGCTATTTGCGGCTGTTTCAATCGAACAAGATTCAACAATTTCAACTGGCAATTGGATAGTCTGAAATACTATACTGCAAAATTCGACAGTATGCTTAAATACCAGAATGAAGAAGTAAATCATCTGAGGATCGATTTTTATACAAAGTCAAATGAACTCAGTGATAAGATCGAGATGCTCAATTCCCGGCTCAGCGACACGGAATCGCAATTGACCCGCATCTACGAGAGAGTTGGTCCAAAACATGGGGTTGCAGCCGATTCAGAAGACATATCCAAGATCAGCCCTGAATCGCGTATGATCTATGAATCATCCTATCTCAACTATGTTAAAGGTAATTATAATGAAGCGATCAGTGGATTTGAAAACTACTTAAAGGTATCGCCTGATTCGCCATTATCCGACAATGCACTATACTGGATAGGTGAATCATATGCTGCGATGGGTAAAAGTCAGCGCGCGGTGGACACTTACAATACCATGATAAAACAGTATCCAAGTAGCAATAAACGACCTACTGCACTTTACAAGATTGCAATTATATATGAAGAAACTGGTGATACCAAAAGCGCCCAATATTATTACAACCTGATCGTACAGGATTTTCCAAATTCTGCTGAAGCTGCTTTAGCAAAAGACAAATTGAAATAATGGTCCATCTTTTTTTTAAGGATTTGCATGGACAGGCAGATTAATTAACCCCTAAAACTATGAATATATTCAGAATCTTTCTGGACTCAAGTATCGCTGCGCAGATAATCATGTTCTTGCTTGCTATTTTCTCAATATGGTCCTGGGCGATATTTCTTAAAAAACTCTTTGATTTCTCTAAGATCAAAAAGATGAGTAAACGGTTCATGTCAACCTTTCACTTTCATCAACACATCAAAGAACTGGAGAATATGGGACCTTTGCTCAATGATAATCCTTATGGGAGGATACTGCGTAATGGTTTAGAAGAATATAGAAAGCTGAAAATAGGAACAAGAACTTCTATCCCCGTACAAAATTCTCAAGTTATATCAAAAACATCGATGGAGGAACTTTCCGATAATATTCGCCTGGCAATGGAGCGAACAAAGCTTGGCGAAGTTGAGGAACTTGAAAAATCTCTTCCTATACTCAGCACCTTTGTCAGTGCAAGTCCCTTCCTGGGTCTACTGGGGACTGTCTGGGGTATTATGGAAGCATTTCTAGACATCAGAGCACGCGGCTCTGCACATATAACCATTGTTGCTCCTGGTATATCCGACGCATTGATCACAACTGTTTATGGACTCCTTGTTGCTATACCTGCACTGATCTTCTACAATATGTTCAAGTCACGAGTTAATAGTTTTACCAGCAAGATCGATCAATTCATCAATGAAGTTTTTGCTAGACTTCGGAAAGAATTGATTTTGAGCCGTGAAAAGTAAAGGATTAATATCAGAAATCAACATGACTTCGCTGGCTGATGTCAGCATTACTTTACTTGTAATCTTCATGATCACCGCGCCCATGATGATACCTGGCATTGATGTAAACTTACCGCGTACTGATGCGTCATTACCTCACGATGAAGAAGGTATAACTGTTACGATCAAAAATACCGGGGAGCTGTTTATCGATAATGATATGGTAGGCATAGAGGATTTTGAGAAAACCTTGAAAAAGACTCTGGAAGAAAAATCTCCCGGTGTGATCGTATATCTACGAGCCGATGAACAGGTCATTTATGGTTATGCCATAGATATTGTCGGCAGGATAAGAAAAGCTGGTGTTAAAGATCTGGGACTAGTCGCCGAAATACCACAGGAATGAACCGATTCCATATTTTTTCTGTTATTCTACACGGTATGCTCTTTTCGGTCCTTATTCTAGGCAGCCGAAGTGTCAAACCTATTCCAAAGATCGAGATATATAAAGTAAGCATCGCACCCCTTCCGCAGCCAAAGATATTGAATATTGAAGAACCGGTCGTTGAAGAAGTAAAAAAAGAAGAACCAAAGATAATACCCAAGGAAAAAACACCTCCAAGAGAAAATGCATCTTCAAAAAAAACTGAGGTGAAGAAAGAAGAAGCCTCTCAGAAAAAGATCAAAAAAGGCTTGCCTGATATAAAACCAAAGATATACACAGGAAGCGGTAGAGGATTTACCTATTCTTATTATTTAAATATCTTATTGAATAAAATCAACGAAAATTGGCATAATCCTTATAAGGGTAAAGATATCGTCCTTAAAAATACAGTTTATTTCGAGGTCGATAAAAAAGGGACGATTTACAATGTGCGGCTGGAGGAGAGTTCAGGTGATAATCTTTATAATGAAACGGCAATGCGTGCTGTCACATTGACAAAAAAATTACCACCCCTTCCCAAGGAATTTGCTGATGACTATCTCAAAGTACATTTGGAATTTCTGACCGCACAGTGAAAAAGCCTTGCCATACAATAAAGGAATCCGGAAATCGGTTATTGGTTACGAAAAACGAAACGGTTTCGTAATGACCAAAGACAACTTACGGGATAAGATCCTCTTTCGGCTTATACCATTAGGTTTAATACTAAGCTCTTGCATTCTCTTCAGTCAGGATATCTACCTCCGACTCACTGACTATGGAGGTGGTAAAACCAACCTTATCATACAACCCTTCACTACTAAGGAAATATCTTATGAATTGTTGACTCAGATCAGGAATATCGAGAATGTTGTTGGCAAGGACCTGGAATACTCACTGTATTTCGATGTTTTTACAGACACTGCTGCTTTCAGCGATTCAAATATCCAGGCGATCCTTATAAAGGGCAGCGCAGATAAAGTACAATTGTCTATAATCTGTGAGGATTTTGCATCACATGAGGTGATATTCGAGGAAAATTACACTCTTGATAAAGAACTACGCGAGACTGCTCATAACATATCTGATGATATTGTTGAGTATATCATTGGCGAGAAAGGTATCGCTTCAACAAAAATTGTCTTTTCCTACCGGACCTCAAATAGCAAAGAATTAGCTATAATCGATTACGACGGATTCAACTTTACACCGCTTACTAAAAATGGCCGGTTCAATCTATTCCCGGCTTGGGCTCCAGACAGTCGAAGAATACTTTTTTCCACTCATGCAAATAACCGTTTATGTATCTACCTTTTCGACCTGGGGAAAAAAGAAATAACAACTATTTCTTCTTTCCAGGGATTGAATTTTGCGCCATGCTGGTCACCTGATGCATCAAAAATATGTCTAAGCTTGACAAAAGATGGTAATGCCGAAATTTATATTCTGGATCTAGCGACTAAAAACCTAAACCGTCTTACCTATAATCGAGCTATAGATACATCACCAGCTTTCTCACCGAACAGCCGGGAAATAGCCTTTGTATCAGATCGTACTGGTAATCCCCAGGTTTATGTAATGGATATCCACGGCGGCAATCTGAGACGGCTCACCTTCCACGGTAACTACAATACATCTCCTGCCTGGTCACCACGCGGAGACATTATCGCCTATGTTTCCCGAGAAGCTGACAATTCGCAGCAAATATATGTTACTGACCCTTATGATTTTTCACCAGTCCGCCTGACCTATGACGGGAATAACGAAGAACCATCATGGTCACCAGATGGCCTGCATATTGTATTTACCTCAAACCGTACTGGCACCTATGAATTGTTTACTATGAACTGGGACGGTTCCCGGGAGCGTAAATTAACTGATGGTCTTACGGCAAATGCACCGGACTGGTCACCGGTCATCGAGTAGCTGGTATTTGGGGTCAAATCTTGACTATTGACAATTTGGCAATCAACTTAATCCTGGCTTTTCTGTAATATTCGCCAACCCTATTATCACTCAGCATTTTCTTCTTAAAACGACGTCTTAACTGGCTAATCGCGGAATAGCTGACACCACCCATTATTTCTCCAATGGCTTGCTGTCTCAAATCACCAAACCGATATAGCAATTCGCTCGCTATACCGCGAGCCACACTATTGCCCCATCTATTAACGATTTTTTCTCTCGATATATTCATAATCAAAGCTACAATATCAATAACAGTATATGGGTCAATGGTTTTTTTTACTAAACTCTGATAAGATGGTTGCTCGCATATTGAACCATTATCAAGCGATTCGCGCCTAACCTTGGCAACGAAGTCATCATTCCCTAAAAAAAGACCATGCTTCAGATTAACAAAAGGATCCAATAGATTATGCTTCATTCCTTCAATTATAAAATTTTTGTAATAGGAACGGCCCCCTATCATTTCGAGTATCATATTATAATCGATAAAATCTAATGAGTATTTTTTATTAATATACCCAGGAAGACTACTCCACTGATACTCGTATATTGAATTCCACAATTTATCAAAATCATTAGCTTTTGTTTTTTTCTTCCGGTAATTATTTAAATGCACATAACGGGACACCTCAAGCAGATAGCTATCAACATCGATCAAAAAAGCACAGTATCTACCTTGGTATAGATGACCACAGTGATGATGACGATGATTGAACCAGCCTGTGTAAATGATGTTAAATCTGCGCATGTATTCACTAAGATTAGCTTTTGTTGTCTGTATCAACAGATGGAAATGATTGATCATCAAGATATACGCAAAGAGATTGATCTCATATATATCAATAGATTCACTTAGAAAATTCAAAAACTTTACACGATCAGTATCATCCAGGAATATTGGTCTTTTTGCATTACCACGACAGGTTATGTGATAATATGCTCCTGGATACTGAATCCTCAAGGGTCTACTCATATTTACCTCCTCCTCCTATATATCTACAATTGT